>Ga0256840_1003641_pt1 | contig 12261 bp, 13 predicted proteins | sample 355202metaG_FD_185969 | JGI IMG/M metagenome (GOLD analysis project Ga0256840, IMG submission 185969) | Hydrothermal vent microbial communities from Mid Atlantic Ridge, Atlantic Ocean - 355-202 | ecosystem: Environmental > Aquatic > Marine > Hydrothermal vents | place: Atlantic Ocean: Mid...
TCCTTAAAATTTATTCTTCAAATCTCACCATTTCTTCATTTTCTGTAAATAGAAGTCTTAGTCGAACTCAGGTTACTAGTGCTTTTTAATACAAATCAAATCATTTTATCATAAACGGACTAAAAAAGTAGCAAAAAGGGTTAAAAAATACCTACAATTAGGTATTTTTTAGTACACTTATTTGTTTTAGGTTTGCAGGGTAATTATTTAGAAATTAATTTTTTCATAGTTGGGGGACTATAAAATAGATTTTTAATCGAGTAAAAGCCATCAAAATTATTTGATGACTTTTTTTGTTTGTTGTCTTATTCTGAAAAAAAATATAACTTAATTATTATCAAAAAAAGCAACAATTTTTTCATATAACCAATACGGAACAGAATGGCTATTTAAACTCAATTTTAAAGAAGTCGATTCCAAATTATTATGTTCAATAATAAATTCACGAACAACATTTCTAATTTCTTTTTCAGCTCTAGGTTTATACATATTGTAAATATCCTTTTTGTACACATTTTTGTACGAAACGATAATAGGGTCTATGACCTCTATTGAAGAATTTTTTTTACTATCCATAATGATTTTGATTTTAGTATTTGCAGATACCAATACAAATATACGCAAAAATAACAGTAAAAAAAAGCGTGTAACCGTTAAAAATAGCAAAAAATAAAAGCGAACAATCGCCAATACTGGCAAGGGATTAAAAACAAAATAAACATTAAAAACAAGCGTCTAAATTTACAATCGGTAGGCAATTAGTTGCTTCATATTATTAGGGTTGAAAAGAGTGAGGCTTCAGCTTCACTCTTTAAAAAAAGATAAAAAAATGTTTGAATACTTACAAAGAGAAATAGACACATCAAAACGATACGATACGTATTTTAAAAAATCGAATTGTAAAGTAGAATATCTAGGCTATGGAACAACGGATTTAACCTTAGAGTTAATGAAAAAACGCACGTATGAATATAAAAACCAAACAAAAAAATTAGCAGCCACAATAACAAACGGCACATTAGCGAAAAAGACACAAGAAATACAACATTTTTTATATCATTATTTACAATACAAAGCGGACGGATACGAGCAAAATTTAAAGAGTCCAGATTGCGCATATACCGATAGGCTAAACGGACTGGATTGTAAAAGTTATTCCGTATTTGGGGGCTCATTATTGCACAATAAAGGCATTCACTTTTACTACCGCAAAGTAAAGCAGCCAAACATAAAACCAAAAAAGTACACACACGTATATATCGTAATACCAAAAAATCAAAAAACAAAGAATTTAAACGATGGTTATTATGTGATAGATGGTACAAAAAGACAACAAAACGAAGTGCATTATACAAAGAAAAAAGACATACAAATTATGGCAGATAAATTTCCACATTACGGACTAAACGGCGTAGAAACAACAAGAAAAGCGAGCAATTTTATACAACAATTTGATAGGCTATTAAGCAACTTACAAAAAAGAGGCGTATCGGAATCGGCATTGTTAGATTTAAAGAATGCGGTAAATTATTATCTCTCAAAAAATCAATCCGCAGAGATAAAACCAGTAAAAGAACAAGGAGGGATTTATGTGGGAAAAACATTTGTGCGAATATCCAATTTTGGACTAAATGGAGCAGAGGGAGAAGAAAGCGAAGACGATTATACTTGGATTGCCGATGTATGGAATTTTATACAAGGCTTAGATTTTAAATGTTGGGGGAGTCAAGCGGTAAAAGAGGAAGCAATGAAAGGCGTGATTAATTTTATGACCACATACATTGTACGGCGAATAAACATACTAAAATCCACTACAACCACCACAGCACAAAAAGAAGCAGCATTAAATCAGTATGTAGCAATAGCCTATCGAATGCGAGGAGTGGCAGAGAAAAAAAGTAGATGGTAAATTGTTTATTGTTTTATATCAGTTAACCCAAAAAGGAGAAATGCGAGGCGGTAGTGACGCAATTTGATGGCGATATTATTCTTAAAATTAAGAAGTCTGAAAACTTCAAAGAAAATTATTGTGTTGCTGATAAAAATCGTTATCAAAATAAAGATATTCATACTTTAAAGTATAATGTTTTTTATAAGCGGATGATGGTTAAGTAGGAATTAATATAATTGATGTTTATTACTATAAATTAAGTAATAATTACATAAAGAATAATTTTTTTAATTTTATTTAGAATGTGAGAAGTTAAATTTATAGAATAAATATATAAACTTATGAACAGCTTGTAAATTAGTTTATTTGACACCTGTATTGACAACTAAAAACGTAATCAACTGATAATCAATACTATTTGTACACCTAACAGGAGTTGAACCTGCACGTCTGTTAAGACACGAGCCCCTCAAGCCCGCGCGTCTACCAATTCCGCCATAGGTGCTTTTTTGTTCTATTAAAAAAAAAAGCTATTCGATATTTCGCGAATAGCTTTTAAAGTGACCGGGCTGGGGCTCGAACCCAGGACCCTCTCCTTAAAAGGGAGATGCTCTACCAACTGAGCTACCAGGTCGTTTCTTTTCTTTAGCGGTTGCAAATATACTATCAATTATTAAACCTGCAAGTATTTTTTTATTTTTTTTTAAGTTATTTTTGTATTCTCTAAATAGCTAAATTATGAAGTTTGTTTTTATTGGTTATATGGCAAGTGGTAAATCAATTGTTGCTAATACCTTAAGTGGTGTGTTAGGTATTATGCACATTGATTTAGATGCTTATATTGAATCTAAAGAGAAGAAATCTATTTCTGAAATTTTTGAATCTAAGGGTGAAATTTATTTTCGTTTGATTGAGAGTTCTTATTTAAGGGAGTTATTATCTTCTAACAAAAAGTTTATTTTATCTGTTGGTGGTGGTACGCCTTGCTATGCTAATAATATGGAATTGATTAAGTTGTATGCTACGTCTTTTTATTTAAAAGCTAGTATTACTACCATCTATGAGCGATTATTGCATGAAAAGGCTAAAAGACCTTTAGTTAGTAATATTTCAAATACTGATTTGAAAGAGTTTATTGCGAAGCATCTTTTTGAAAGAAATCCATTTTATAATTTGGCTGATTATACAATTGTTGTTGTTGATAAATCGGTGGGTGATATTGTTACTGAAATTATTTTACTCCAAATAAGCGATTGATTGTTTTTTGTTAAATTCTACTGTTATATGTTCTTGTATGGATGTTGATAATGAAATTCCTTTAAAGTCTGCTTTTACTGGATATTTTTTATGATTTCGGTTTACTAGTACTGCTGTTTTAAATTGTTTTAATGGTACATTTAAAAAGTGCTTTATGGCATATATTAGTGTTGATCCTGAGTTTAAGACATCATCTACTAATACTAATGATTTATTTTTATATTCTTCTGGTTGTATTGATGTTGTTATTTGGTCTATTGGTTTCTTTTTATTGATGTTGACTTTACATAATTTTATGTTTATTGTTGTTATTTTATTTAATGCTGCTTGTATTTTTTTTGCAAATAAAAATCCATTGTTTGCTATGCCTGCTAGTATTATTTCTTTTTCGTTTACATTGTTTTCATAAATTTGAAAGGCTATTCTTTTTATTTTATGATTTATTTCTTGATCCGTTAGTATGATGGATTTTGACATTTTTACTTCTGGTTTTTTTTATTTTTTTTCAAAGATAGCAAACAATTCTTTTCCTTCTCGTGGTTTTATGGAATTGTGTGCTGTTTGTAGTGTTTTGATGTAAAACTGTTTGGTAAATCGTTTTTGATATTCTTCTTTTGATCCTCCAAATGGTGGTCCTTGCTCTGTTAGTGGAAATTGAAATAATAATCCTGCTATTTTTCCATTTTTGTGTAGTAGCTGTGCCATTTTTGCTACATATTGGTCTCTTAACTTTGGTTGTAAGGCGCAATAAAAGGTTTGTTCTATTATTAAATCAAATTTTTTATCTAATTCAAAAAAGTCTCCTTGTATTAATTTTTCTTTTGGGAAGCTTGGTATTCTTTTTAATAGATTATTAAGCGGAGCTTTTACTAAATCTATTACATATACGTTTGTAAAGCCTTTTTTATGGAAGTATTCTGCTTCATAACTATTTCCTGCTCCTGGTATTAGTATTTTTATGTTTTTATCTTTTAGTTGGTCTATATACTCTTTTAATGGTGTTGTTATTGCTCCTGTATCCCATCCTGTTTGGTTGGTTTTGTAGCGTTCTTTCCAAAAGTCTTTATTCAGATTTGTCATAGTTGTTATAATTATCAATATCTCTTCTATCTTTTTTTGTTGGTCTTCCTTCTCCTTTCTTACGATAATAGTCTTTTGCAAATTTTAATAGTTCTTGGCTTTCAAAGGCTTCTTTTGGTGTTACATCTTTCCTATATAAATCTACTAATTTTGCTCCTACTCTGTTTTTTGGTGTATCGAGTACCATAAATTCATAGTTTATTTGATTTTTACGTACTGTTATTTTTTCGCCTGTATATACTTCTTTTGATGGTTTTACATTTTTATTATTTATTTTTATATGTCCCTTTTTACATGCTTCGGTTGCTATGCTTCGGGTTTTGTAATATCTTGTACACCAGAGATATTTATCTATCCTCATTTATCTATTTTTTTTAATTTTTGATTACTTTTATTTCTACTCTTCGGTTGCTTAGTTTGTCTTTTTGATTTAACTCTGGGTAGGTTAGTGGGTGTAAGAATCCATGTCCTTTATATACTAATCTTGTGGAGTCTATTTTTTTTAATATCAAATAATTATAGATGTGTTTTGCTCTGTTTTCTGATAGGTTGTACGTTTTTGTGTCTTTATCATATCCATCTATGGAGTCTTTTGGGTTTTTGCCACAGCATACATGTCCATGAATTTCTATTTCTAGTTTTGGGTTTTCTTGTAATACTTTTAATAGTTGTTTTATTATTGGTAGTGATTTCTTTTTTAGTAGATGTCTTGCTGGGTCAAATACGATACTTTTTAGTATAAATATTTCTCCTGATTTTGACTCTGCCATTTGTGAAAATAGAAATTGTGTTTCGTTTTTGAATATGATACTGGTTCTACGATGTTTGTTTATACCGTTTTGTGTTTTTTTTACTCCTTTTGTTGCTAGTTCTCCTACTCCTTTGTAGGTTACGGAGGATATGGTTATGTTCTTTTTTACTAGTAATAAGTCTCTAACTGTAATTGCTCTTTGGGCTGATAATACTAAATTAGATTTATTGCTTCCTAAAAAATCACAGCTTGATATTATTTCGACATGATATTTTATGCTATCTTTTAGTTTATCTAGTTTTGTTTGTATTTTTTGTTTTGATTCTTTGTTTAATTTATACGCACCTATTTTATAAAATATAGAGATGGTATCGTTTTGTGATGTCATATTTATTGTAAAGAAAAGTACTAGGGGGTATAGTATACTTTTTATCATAATTATTATTTTAATTCTACATACATGTTTGATAATATTGGGTTATGTGCTTTTGAATCTGCTATGGTTGGTAGTGATTCTACTATTTTTGTTGTTTTGTTTTTTGTTCCTGTTATTACTGCTATTGCTTGTTCTAACAATGGTTCTGTTATTTCTCCCATTACTCCTAGGTTTGTTGTATTTGTATTGGTGTAATCTTCTGGTAATGGGTAGTCTGGGTCAAATCCATCTTTATCGTTTTCGCCTAATTTGTTTTGTATTTCTAATACTAATGGTTGCATGGCATATGTATGATTTGGATTGAGGTTATCTCCTTTTTTTGTATAGTTTTCCGAATCGTATAGTGTTACTGAGCCTACATATTTCCCTGTTGTTTTTTGCCCTACTAATATTACATTTATATATGGTTTTAATCCATTTATTACTAGTTCACTGGCTGATGCTGTTCGGTTGGTTGTTATGATTACTATTTTATTGAGGTTTAGACTATTTATTGCTTCGCCATTTTTTAATCTATTTGTAAAGTTGTTTACTATATAGTCTGGATGTTCTGTTTCGTAAAAATTTTGCCATTTTGGATTCCATCGCTCTTTTGCAAATAATTGGTTTGTATATTGCCCTGTTATCATACTTGCTAGGTTTACTGCTGTTTGTACGGATCCTCCGCCATTATATCGCAAGTCTAATACTAGGTCGGTTATATTTTCTCCTTTTAGTTGTAGTATTGCTTGGTTTAATGCAGAGTCGTAATTGGATACAAATTGGTTGTAAAATAGATATCCTATTTTATGTCCATTTACTTGATGTGTGTTTACGGTATGTATTGGGTTTTCTTGGACTATTGATTTTGTTAATGTCAAACTTTCTCCGTTTGGTACTACTTGTGCTGTTCCGCTTGTATTGGTGTAGGTTCCAAAATTTACGGTATAACTTTCGGTTGTAAATAACAAACTTTTATAATTACTTCTGGTTAGTTGTTGTCCATTTATTCCATATATTATATCGCCTCGGTGTACTTCTTTTGTTGCGGCATCTGAGTTTGGTAGTATGTATCTTACAAAGCCAAATATTTGTTGTATGTCTGTTCCTATGGCTTTGAGTCCAAATTCCATTCCGTTATTTTTTGTTACTCCTGCAAAGGATTGTTCTAAGGCTACATAATCTGTTACTATCCAACTCCATTTGTCTATTTCGCCTCTTTTATATAGTAATTTTTCAAATAGTTCGTTTGGTTCTCGATTTGTTATATAATTATTTAATTCTTCTTGTGTTGCAAAGCGGTTGTCTTGTAGTTCTGGCACGTTTTGCTGCCATAAATAATAGGCGTTTAATCCTTTCCAAACAAAGTTTTGCACTTCTACTTCTGTTGGTATTTCTGCATTTCTTTGGCAATTACTTAGTGTTATTGTAATTAATATTGCTATTAGTTGTATGTATTTTCTTCTCATTTTTATACCTTGTATCTTGTTGATTAACGTATAAAATTAGTGTTTTATTATTTGTTTTTACTGTTTTTACTTTTTTTTTACCAAAAGTGGGTTAATAATTTTTTTCTTGTATTCTTTAAATAATAAATTTGTTACTATGGTGTTATGGTTGGTTTTATATAATATTTACTTCCATTTCTAATTCTATTTGAAATTTTGATTGGACTGCTTTTTGTATTTTTTTTGCTAATTCTAATATTTCTTTTCCGCTTGCTTTCCCGTAATTTACTAGTACTAATGCTTGGTTTTTATGTACTCCTGCGTCTCCGTATCGTTTGCCTTTAAATCCGCTTTGTTCTATGAGCCACCCTGCTGGTATTTTGTAGTTGTTTTTTACTTTGTAATACGGCATGTTTTCTTTATTTGCTTTTATTTTTTTGTATATTGCTTCTGTTACTACTGGGTTTTTGAAAAAACTGCCACTATTTCCTATTTCTTTTGGGTCTGGTAATTTTTGTTGTCTTATTTTTATTATTGCGTTGGATATGTCTTGTATTGTTGGTTTTTCTATTTGTTTTTCTAATAATTCTGCTTTTATTGCGCCATATTCATATTGTAACTTGTGTTTGTTTTTTGTTAGTTTGTATGTTACACTTGTGATTATATATTTTCCTTTTTCTTTGTTTTTAAAGTTTGAGTTTCTATACCCAAAGTCACATTCTTTATTTTTGAATTTTACTTTTTTTCCTGTTTTTATTTCTATTGCTTTTACTGTATGTATGGTGTCTTTTACTTCTACGCCATAGGCTCCTATGTTTTGTATTGGGGATGTGCCTACTTTGCCTGGTATTAGGGATAAATTCTCTATTCCGCCATAGTTATTTTGGATTGCCCATTGTACGAATTGGTGCCAATTTTCGCCTGCATTTGCTTTTATGTATACTGCTGTTTTTGTTTCTTTTTTTACTTTTATTCCTTTATTATTTATGTATAGGATTGTTTTTTTTATATCTTTTGTTAGTAGTATATTGCTTCCTCCACTTAGTATTAAATAGTCTTCTTGCTGCTCTTTTAATATTTTTTGTAATTCGGTTTGTGTTGTTATGGTTATTATTTTTTTTGCTTGTACTTCTATTCCGAATGTATTGTATTTTTTGAGGGATGTATTTTCTTGTATTTTCATTTTACTGGTATGCTTTTTTTATACTTTTTACGATTCGTTGGATGTCTGCTTTTTCTAAACTGGAGCCACTTGGCAAGCATAGGCCTTTGTTAAATAAGTCTTCTGCTGTTCCGTTTGTATATGCTGGATATTTTTTAAATATGGGCTGTAAATGCATCGGTTTCCATAATGGTCTTGTTTCTATTTTTTCTTTTTGTAGTTGTTTTCTTATTTTTTCTCGTTTTTGATATGATTCTGTTTGTATTGTTGTTAGCCATCTGTTGGATTTGGTGTTTTCTGGCTCTTCGGTAAATGTTATTTCTTTTATTTCTTTTAGTTCTTTTTTATATTTTTTAAAATTTTCTCTTCTCGCTTTTATTCTGTCATCTATTACTTCCATCTGTCCGCGTCCTATTGCTGCCACTATATTTGACATTCGGTAATTATATCCTATTTCGGTATGTTGGTAATGTGGTGCTTCGTTTCTTGCTTGTGTTGCTAGATATTTTGCTTTTTCGGTATGTTCTTTTTTGTTTGAGATTATTGCTCCTCCGCCTGATGTTGTTATTATTTTATTGCCATTGAAGGAGTAGATTCCTATTTCGCCAAATGTGCCTACTTTTTGGTTTTTATAGGTTGCTCCTAGGGTATCTGCTGCATCTTCGATTATTGGTATTTGGTATTTTGTTGCTATTGCTTGTATTTGGTCTATTTTTGCTGGCATCCCATAGATATGTACTAGTAGTATTGCTTTTGGTTTTTTTCCTTTTGCTATTCTATCTTTTATGGTGCTTTCCAATATTTTTGGCGACATGTTTTGTGTTTCTCTTTCTGAGTCTACAAATATGGGTATTGCTTTTTGATAACATACTGGGTTTATTGTTGCTGCAAAGGTAAATGTTGGGCATATTACTTCGTCTTTTTCTTTTATGCCTAGTATTATTAAGGCTAGGTGTATTGCTGCTGTGCCTGATGTTAATACGGTACAATGTTGGGTTTTTGTATATTTTTTGATGGCTTCTTCTAATGCTTCTATGTTTGTTCCTTTTGGTGCTATCCAATTGGTGTCAAATGCTTCTTTGATGTATTGTTGTTCTTCGCCTGTAAGGTGTGGTGGCGATAGCCAAATTTTTTTGTCCATTGTACAAATATTTTTTTTTTGTTAATGTGCTACTCCTTTGTTTTTACTTAAAAATGCTGTTGTTATTGTTTTTAGGATGATGGTTATGTCTAATTTGGTTGTTTTTTTGTTTAGATATTCTAGTTCGAGTTTTACTTTTTCTTCATTACTTATTTCATCTCTTCCATTTATTTGTGCCCAGCCTGTTAGTCCTGGTTTTAATTTGTCTATTCCATGTTTTATACGTAATGCCATCAGTTCTTCTTGGTTGTATAGTGCTGGTCTTGGTCCTACAAATTTCATTTCTCCTTTTAGTATATTTATTAGGTTTGGGAGTTCGTCTAAACTTAGCTTGCGTAGTATTCTCCCTACTTTTAATATGTATTGCTCTGGGTTTTTTAATAGGTGTGTGGCTAGATTTGGTGTGTTCTTTTTCATGGTTCTAAACTTATACATCTTAAAATGTGTTTTTCCTTTTCCTACTCTTTTTTGTGTGAATAATATTGGCATGCCATCATCTAGTATTATTATTATACTGATGATTAGGAGCAATGGACTTATTGCTATTAGTATGATTCCTGCATATAAACGATTTTGCATTATTTTATTTTAAAGTTTTTTTCTAGGTTTTTTGGTTTCCAATTTATTTCTTGTTTTGCTTTTTCTGCGCTTACTGTTGTATTATTGGTTATTTTTTTTAGTTTTTTACTGTTTATTGGTATATATGGTATTAGATCTCCTATTATGGCTATTATTTTTACTATTGCATAGGGGAGTTGGTGTACTTTTTTGTTGTTTTGTTGTTTTGCTATTATTGCTGCTATTTCTTTGAATGTATAGTCTTTTTCTCCTGCTAGGTTATAGATGCCATTTTTATTTTTGAGTTGTGGTATTATTGCCGCTACATCTTCTGCTAATACGATACTTTTTTTTGCTTTTGTTTTTGTTATATTTATATAATATCCTTTTTCTATTCCTTTTATCATTGCTTGCAAGTTCCCTTTTGGGTTTTTGCCTGCTACTAGTGGTAGTCTTAGTATTACTAGGTTTGCTTTATTTTCTTTTGCCCATTTTTGTAGGTATGCTTCTGCTTTTATTTTGCTTTTTGCATAGGGTGTTTTTCCGTTTAAGGCTTCTGTTTCGTCTGTTTTTATACTTGTTTTTTTTCCGTATACTGCTATGGTACTTATGTACACTATATTTTCTGGCGGATTGTTTTTTAGCGCTTTACATAGGTTTACTGTGCCTGTATAATTTACTGCTTTATATACTTGTTTTTCTTTTGCTGTTTTTGGGTTTGTATGTGCTTTGCCTGCATTATGTATTAGGTATTCATATTTTATTTTTATTGGTGGTATTGGTTTTGTTATATCGCTTTTTATGGTATTTGCTGCACTTCGTCCTAGTGTGTGGACTTCGTATTGTTTTTTTAGTTGCTCATTTATATATGTGCCTAAAAATCCTGTTGCGCCTGTTAGTAATACCTTGTTATGCATTGCTTTCTTTTTTTTGTTCGAATAGGTTTATGTATTTGTTGCTTAGATATGCTATGTTATGATTTTCTTTTACATATTTATATCCTTTTTCGCCCATTGCTTGCCTTTCTTGCTCGCTCATATTATACATTTTTTGTATTCCTTCTTCTATGGCTTCTGTACTATCTGGTTTTACTATTATTCCTCCGCCTGATTGCTCTACTGGATCTTTTATGTAATTATTGGAGTCTAAGATTGGTTTTTTTGCCAACATATAATCAAAATACTTATTGGCTGATACGCCGTGTTTGAATAGTGGTGTATCATTCCTCCCTACAAAGCAGACGTCAAATTTTGTTAGTAGGTGTTGTACTTGGTTTTTTCTTATTTTTGGTATGTATAGTATGTTTTTATTGTCTTTTGTTTTTGCTTGTAATTCTTTTTTTAGATAGCCGTCTCCTACTATTACAAAATAGTATTGGGTTTGGTTTTGTAATTGTATTGTGGCTTCTATTAAGTATTCTAATGCGTTTGCTAGTCCTATTGTGCCTGCATAGCCTATTACGAATTTATCGTCTGGTATTTGGTTTATTATTTCTGGTGGTAGTTGCTCGTTTTTTAATTGCTCGGAGTCTATTCCGTTTGGTATATATGCAAAGTTTACTTTTCTTTTTGCTATTTTTTCGAAATGTGCTTTTGCATTTGGTAATAATGATACTACGACATCGGCTTTTCTATATCCGAATTTCTCAAACCAGCCTATAAATTTTACTGCTGGGTGGTTTGCGGATTTTTTGCCTAATAATTGTAATGATAATGGCCATATATCTCTTATCTCAAAATACAGTTTGGCTTTGTGTTTGCGTTTTAGTAGATAGCCGCTTAGTATTGGAAATATTGGCATGCTTGATACTATTATATGGTCTGGCTTGCCTAGTTTTTTTGCTTTTAGGAATAGCACTTTTATCATAAATACCAGCATACTATAAAATCGTTTTATGCTTCTTGGTTTATATTTTGGTGTTTTTACCCAATAGTATTCTATGTTGTTATATTTTTCGTACTTATATATGCCTTTTACTTCTACCGTTTTTTTGAACATGTGATTGTATGAGCCTGATATTATCTTTACGTCATAGCCTGCTTTTTTCCAGTTTTGTGAAAAATAATAATGCCTTTCTCCCCATCCTGATTCTGGTGTTCCTGCAAATTGATTGATTATCCAAATGGTTTTTGTGCTCATTTATTCTTTTTTGTTTTGCTTTGCAAAAATATGGGTTTATTGTTGTTTTTGGTTATGTTTGTGAAAAAAGTAATGGTTTGTGTTACTTTTGCTGGTGTTTTTGTCTTGTTTTATGTGTATGGGGTTTTGTTTTTGCTTGGTTTGACTTGATGTATGTGGTTGATGTGATGTATAGGTTGCCGTGATGCATCACGTCTCACATGGATTTAACATGGAATCACATGAACTAAACATGATGTTTGTATGGCGTTACTATGGAGTATACATGATGTATGTATGGAGTAAGTATGGTATAGTTTTTCTATTTTGTGTTTGTTTAACAATTGATTAACATTCGGTTTGTACTATTTCTTTCTTTTTGGTGTTATTGGTTTGCACACTTTTCTTCCCTAAGCTTTTTTCTTTTTATCATTTTTTTT
>Ga0256840_1003642_pt1 | contig 12257 bp, 11 predicted proteins | sample 355202metaG_FD_185969 | JGI IMG/M metagenome (GOLD analysis project Ga0256840, IMG submission 185969) | Hydrothermal vent microbial communities from Mid Atlantic Ridge, Atlantic Ocean - 355-202 | ecosystem: Environmental > Aquatic > Marine > Hydrothermal vents | place: Atlantic Ocean: Mid...
CTTTGCTTCACTGAGCATTGATGTGGAGTCTATAGATATAAAAAGCTCTTCGCAAACCTCTAAAAAATCAGGTATAGGGTTAAGCGAGTCATTTTGCGAATAGATAACTTTATAGTCAAACTCGTAGTTTTTTATCAATTCATCTATCTCTTTTGGCGTTCTTCTTGAGGTCGTTATGTACTTTAAGTAGTTTGGATACTCCTTAAATATAGCATCCAAACTCTTTTTTATATCCTCTCTTCTCATCTCAAAAACAGAGTTGCTACCACCAAGTATGATGCCGATAGAGGGAGCGGATGAACTCTTTATCAAACCTTTTGGCTCGCTAAAACTCAAACCAATCGGGAGAGAAATTATGTTTTTAAGTTTTGGCGGATTGTCATGCATAGAAGCCAATATATAGTCAAATCCACCATATCTAAAGCCACGAGGAAGCATAATAGCTATGGATTTGATTTTCAATCTCTTTGCTATGTATCTATTTGCGTAGTATGTGCTAGAGCCAGCCGATACAACTGCATCATACTTTTTTGAAGACTCTACATGTAGAGAAAAAAGATTGGTGTAAACCCCTAAAAAATCCAAGATATATGTTGAAAATTTTACTCTATTTTCTATCTCTAAGATATCAAACTCCAGACCCTTTAGCTTTGCAAAAGCGATGGATTGGTTGAGGTGTCCAGCTTTTCCATCACTTATGATTAAAACTCTCAAGCAAGTCTCCAGCGATTGTGCATCCAAAACCACTGTTGCGGATTTTCTCTTACTACGCTTTCAAGTATATCGTTGTATTTTTGTGTCATTTTTTTGATCTTTTCTGCTGTCTCTGTCACTTCATCAGCTACATACTCTACAGGCTCAAACACTTTTGGAGTGTATTTACCATCTCTGTTTCTTGGAAAAAAGATAGGCAAAATTATAGGGTTTAGTTTTAGTTTCATCTCAGCTATAGATTTTGTAGTGTCACAAGGAAGATTGAAAAAGTTTACCTTTACACTATCATTTCCGCCCGCTTTTTGATCAAACAGCAACCCCACAAATTTACCTCTTTTTAGTGCCTTTACGATTCCTATGAGAGCATTTTTTTTATATAGATTTTTATTACCATATCTTTGTCTAAAAGGAGTTGTTATATTTTTTTCTATAAGCTTATTGTTTCCCTCTCTGCCGATCGCGACCATCGGATACCCATGAAGTGGCAGATACTGAGCCGCAAGTTCCCAGTTAGAGAAGTGAGCAGTGATGATGACCACTCCATTTTTGGCATCTTTTGTGTATGTTTCTATCTGTTTTAAAAATTCATCCCCATTTTCAACCATGCTCTCTAAATCAATCTTGTCATTTAACATAAGAATTATCTCAGCCAAAGTTATAGCCACACTTTTATAAGAGTCAATGGCCATTTTTTGTATCTCAACTTCACTTTTTTTAGGGTAACATGCTCGCAGATTTGTAAGAGTCAGAGTTGATCTCCTCTTTTCAAATCGAAAAAGAGCCATAGCGATAAATTTCAAAAATCTATAAATCATAAATCTTGGTAGCAACCCAATAAAAAAGATAAAAACCACTACACTAAAATACTCTAATTTGTCTCTCACTTAAACTCTTTCTTGTAAATATAGATATAATTATACAAAAATAGATATAAAGAGGTGCTAAATGATATGTGTATTCGATATAGAGACTATTCCAGATGCTAACTTGATACGAAAAACGCTACATGTAGAGGGTAGCGATATAGAAGTGTCAAATATCGCTATGGGTGAGCAGGAGGCGAAGAGTGGTAGTAGTTTTCTAGCTTTGCCTTATCATCAGATAGTTGCTATTTCGGCTGTTATCGCTGATGATTTTGGGGTTTTTAAGAAGGTAAATTCTATAGAAGGAGCCGATGAAAAAGAGATGTTGGTAAACTTTTTGGGCTTTTTGGACAGATATAACCCAAAACTCGTCAGTTTTAACGGTAGAAGTTTTGATGTGCCTCTTTTGATGATACGAGCTATGAAATACAACCTTACATGTAGTGCATATTTTGAAGTCGAAAACAGAGAGCTTGGTAAGAGTAAATGGGATAATTATAGGTATAGATTTTCCCATAGATTTCATATAGATTTGATGGACCATATAAGTGAATTTGGAGCTACAAGAGGGTTGAAACTAGATGTTTTATGCTCTCTCATAGGCGCTCCTGGGAAGTTTGATGTTAAAGGCGACCAAGTTATGGATCTCTTTTATGGTGGTGAAATTAAGCAGATAAAAGAGTACTGTGAGAGCGATGTTTTAAATACCTACTGGCTATATTTAAAGTATGAACTCCTGAAAGGAAATCTCATCATAGAGGATTTTAAAAGAAGCTTGGATATAATGGGCGAAAAGTTAGAGGATGAAAAATCCTACACCAAAATTTTCAAGGAGGCTATAAGAGATGAAGTCGATATTTAGAGAGTATGATATAAGAGGTATCTATGAAAAAGAGTTGAGTGAAAAGATTGTTAAGTTGATTGGGTATTTTTTGGGTAAAAAGATCAAAAAACTAGGTGGTGTGGTATCTGTGGGATATGATGCTAGAAGTCACTCTCCTTTGCTTTGTGAGTATCTGACCAGCGGATTTAACAAGGCGGGTTGTACAGTTTTAGATATGGGTTTAGTTGCCACTCCAGTAAACTACTTTTCAAATTTTCAAGATTGGGATGGGGTTAGAACAAATGGATCTGTTATGATCACCGGCTCTCATAATCCTCCTCAGTACAATGGCTTTAAAATCACCATAGATAAAAAGCCATTTTTTGGTGAAGATATATATGCTCTTGGAGATGAAATTTTACAAAATCTTGATTTGGAGATTGAAGATAATCCTACTTCCAAAAAGATAGATGCAAAACAGAGATATATAGATTTTTTATCAAAAGAGTTTGAGCACTTAAAAGGCTTTAAAGAGAAGTTTGTTATAGATTGTGGAAATGGTGTAGCAGGTGTTGTCGCTCCGCAGATTTTTGATAGATTGGGGTTTGATTATGAAGCACTATTTGCAGAGCCTGATGGAACATTTCCAAATCACCATCCAGATCCAACTGTTGAGGCAAATTTGGTTGATATCAAAAGAGAGTTGAGAGGGGATTTTAACTTTGGATTTGCTTATGACGGAGATGCTGATAGGATAGCATTTTTAACCAAAAAGCATAATGTTAAAGGTGATATCATGGCTATACTATTTAGTGAAGCTATGAAAAATCCAACAGTCATAGGCGAAGTTAAGTGTTCACAAGTGATGTATGATACTATCAACACATATGGAAAAGCCGTGATGTATAAAACCGGACATAGTAATCTAAAGGTAAAAATCGCAGAGTTAAATGCTGATTTTGCAGCTGAAGTTAGTGGACATCTCTTTTTTAATGATAGATACTTTGGGTATGATGACGCCATATATGCTTCCTTGCGTTTGATTGAACTTATCAAAAATGGCTTGGATGTAGATAAGAGGATAGATGCTCTACCGATAGTTTACTCTACCGAAGAGATAAAAGTAAAAACAAGTGAGGATGAAAAGTTTGCACTTGTAGATAGGGTTAAAGAGTTGCTAAAAAACCCTCCAAAAGATTTTCCACACATAAAAGAGATAATAGACATAGATGGCGTAAGGGTTATCTTTGACGAGGGATGGGGCTTGGTGAGAGCTAGCAATACAACTCCCGTGCTTGTCACTAGATTTGAGTCAACAGATGAGCAAAAAGCAAAAGAGTATGAGCAAAAAATGAATGAGCTAATCCAAAGAGCCAAAGAGAGTTAGATGATAGGAATCGTTGATTATAATATGGGCAATCTTAGAAGTGTTTACAATGCTTTTGAGAAGATCGGTAAAAGAGTCGATATCGTCAAAGACGCAGGCAAATTAAAAGAGTATGACAAAATCATACTACCAGGTGTCGGCGCATTTAAAGATGCGATGGAAAGCTTGGAAAAGACGGGTATGAAAGAGGCTGTTTTGGAGTTTTCGAGGACGAATAGACCGCTTCTTGGTATCTGTCTTGGTATGCAACTTCTGTTTGATAAGAGCTATGAGTTTGGAGAGAGCGAAGGTTTGGGTCTGATTCAAGGTGAAGTGGTGGAGTTTGACAAATCAAAATTTAAAAGCAGACTGAAAGTGCCTCATATGGGCTGGAATGAGATATTTATAGAGAAAAAATCTCCACTTTTAAATGGCATACAAAATGAGACTTATCTATACTTTGTCCATAGTTTTCATGCTACATGTAGTGATAAATTTATAGTTGCAAAAACACTCTATGGATATGAATTTCCAAGTATCGTGCAAAAAGGCAATGTCTTTGGTTTTCAACCACATCCTGAGAAGTCACATGACGAGGGTTTGAAAATATTGAAAAATTTTATGGAGATATGATAATGGAAATATTACCAGCCATTGATCTCAAAGATGGACAGGCAGTAAGGCTCACAAAGGGTTTGATGGATAGTGCTAAGATTTACTCAAATGAGCCTTGGGAAGTAGCAAAAAGATTTGAAGAGTTAGGTTCAAAATGGCTACATTTGGTTGACCTTAATGGTGCTTTTGCAGGAGAGCCTAGAAATCTGGAGCAGATCCAAAAGATAAGAAAAAATTGCAACCTATCTTTAGAATTAGGTGGTGGAATCAGAGATGAAGAGACTATCAAAAGATATATTGATTTAGGAGTTGATAGGGTTATTTTGGGCTCTGTCGCTCTTAAAAATCCTGATTTTGTAAAAGAGATGTCGCAAAAGTATAGAGTCGTTGTAGGTATCGATGCCATAGATGGATTTGTAGCGGTTGAGGGTTGGGCAGAAAAATCAACCATGAAAGCAGTTGATTTAGCAAAAGATTTTGCCAAAGCTGGAGTAGAAGCTATAATCTGCACAGATGTAGGAAAAGATGGAACGCTAAGTGGAGTAAATGTCGGATTTACACTTGAAATTGCAAGAGCTTCTGGAGTAGATACCATCGCAAGCGGAGGCGTTAAAGATATAAACGACATCATAAAAACTAAAGAGTCCGGTGAGATAAGTGGAGTTATAGTAGGCAAAGCTTTTTACGAAGGAAGTATTGATTTAAAAGAGGCGTTTAAAGTAACTTCAAACTAAAATAGGCTAAAATATAGCCTAAAATAAGTTATTAAAGGATATGCATTGAGATTACTAGTAGTAGATGATAGCTCAACAATGCGAAGAATTATAAAAAATACATTGGCAAGATTAGGATATAAGGATGTACTGGAAGCTGAGCATGGTCTTGCTGCTTGGCAAGTTATGAAAGAAAATGATGATATAGATGTGCTTATAACTGACTGGAATATGCCTGAGATGAATGGTCTTGAGCTTGTCAAAAAAGTGCGAGCAGAAGCAAAATACGAAGATATGCCCATCATAATGGTAACAACTGAAGGTGGAAAAGCAGAAGTTATCACAGCTCTTAGGGCAGGAGTAAATAACTACATAGTCAAACCTTTTACACCACAGGTTTTGAAAGAAAAACTAGAGGATGTGCTGGGTTAATATATGCATAAAACCTACAATGAACTTACTATTTATCCAAGTTTAGCTCGGGAAAATATCGTTGATTTTATCTTTTCTCTAGGCTTTGACGCCATAGAAGAGAGAGAAGATTTTATCATCGTTAGAAGTGAAGATGATCTAAAGATGCTCATCTTTGCGCTTGAACAATACGCTGAAAAACTATCCACAATATTGAAACAAGATATAGAGTTAAAAACTTCGCTTGAAATAAAAAAGAGTGAAGATTGGATAAAAAAATACCAAAACTCCATCAAACCTATCAGTGTCGGGGATTTTTATATAAGACCAGATTGGCAAAGTGCAGATGATACCAAGAGAGATATCATCATCAATCCTGCCCTTGCTTTTGGTTCTGGTCATCATGAAAGCACACATGGTTGTATCTTGCAGTTACAAAACTATTTACAAAGAGATGATACACTTTTGGATGTAGGTTGCGGAAGTGGAATACTTGGCATTGTATCTGCAAAATTGGGAGCAATCGTAGATATTTGTGATACTGATGAGTTGGCGGTACAGAGTGCTAGAGATAATTTTAAATTAAACGGCGTTAAATTTAACTCTTCATGGGTTGGTTCAGTTGGTGAGACGAACAAAGAGTATAGTGTGGTAGTAGCAAATATCATAGCAGATATACTGATAATGTTAAATAAAGATTTGAAAAAAAGTGTAAAAAGTGGCGGATATCTTATACTTTCTGGTATATTAGACAAATACGAAGAGAGAGTAGAAGAGAGATTTTCTGATCTGTTACTTATAAAAAAATATAAAAAAAACGAATGGTTTACATTGGTTTTTAAAAGGCAGTAAATGGCATTGAATGATAAAAATGATATGAATAAAAAAGGAAATAATAACTTTTTTAATCAAAACCCTTTGATAGTTTTTGCAATATTTTCCATTGTGATTATCGTAGTATTTAAAAATTTTATAACTCCTGATGATGGTATGATGAGTAACACTATGGGTGAAAATCAAAATAGTGTAACTAGAAATATAAATTACTATCAATTTAAAGAGATGGTTAAAAAAGGTCAACTCTCATATGTTGCAATCGGACAAACAACCATAAGAGCATATAAGCAAGATGGTGTAAAAAAAGATATATATATCGTCAAAAAAGTAGCAGGAGATAGTAGTCTTGTTGCACAGCTTGAAGCTATGAAGATTCCATATGGTGGATATAATGAGACAAATATTTTCAGTGAAATGCTTTTTTCATGGGTGTTGCCTATATTTATATTTTTTGGTATTTGGATGCTTTTGGCAAATAGAATGCAAAAAAATATGGGTGGTGGAATCCTTGGAATGGGAAGTAGCAAGAAACTTGTAAATTCTGAAAAACCAAAAGTAAAATTTGATGATGTAGCAGGAGTATTAGAGGCAAAAGAGGAGGTCAAAGAGATAGTTGACTTTTTGAAGCACCCCGATAGATATATGAATTTAGGAGCAAAAATTCCAAAAGGAGTTTTACTTGTGGGACCTCCTGGAACTGGAAAGACTCTTCTTGCAAAAGCTGTTGCAGGAGAGGCTGATGTTCCTTTTTTCTCAGTTTCAGGCTCATCTTTTATCGAGATGTTTGTTGGAGTTGGAGCAAGTAGAGTAAGAGACCTTTTTGAAAATGCAAAAAAAGAGGCACCAGCTATTGTATTTATTGATGAGATTGATGCTATCGGAAAGAGTAGGGCTGCAAACGGACAGATGGGCGGAAATGACGAGAGAGAGCAAACTCTAAACCAACTCTTAGCAGAGATGGATGGTTTTAGCTCAGATAAATCTCCAGTGATTGTTCTGGCTGCCACAAATAGACCGGAAGTTTTGGATGCTGCGCTTTTGAGACCCGGAAGATTTGATAGACAAGTTCTTGTTGATAAGCCTGACTTTCAAGGTAGAATTGACATACTAAAAGTACATATAGTAGATATAAAATTATCAAATGATATAGACCTTAAAGAGGTTGCAAGACTTACTGCTGGACTTGCTGGAGCAGATTTGGCAAATATTATAAACGAAGCCGCACTTTTGGCTGGAAGAAAGAGCAAAGAGTTTGTAGAGCAAAAAGATATGGTTGAGGCAGTTGAGAGAGCAATAGCAGGGTTGGAAAAAAAGAGTAGAAGAATAAATCCTAAAGAGAAGAAGATAGTAGCCTATCATGAAAGCGGACATGCTCTTATAGCTGAAACCACAAAAGGGGCAAAGAGTGTATCGAAAGTCTCCATAATCCCTAGAGGTTTAGCCGCACTTGGATATACGCTAAATACTCCTGAAGAAAATAAGTTTCTTATGCAAAGGCATGAACTTGTGGCTGAAATCGATGTTCTTCTTGGTGGAAGAGCAGCTGAAGATGTATTTTTGGGTGAAATTTCGACTGGAGCCGGTAATGATCTTGAGAGAGCCACGGATATCATCAAGTCAATGGTAGGGATTTATGGTATGAGTGATGTTGCAGGACTTATGGTTTTGGAAAAGCAGAGAAATACTTTCCTAGCAGGTGGAAGCTCCAAAGAGTATAGCGAAAAGATGGCAGAAAATCTTGATAAATACATCATATCTATGCTAGATGAGAGATATAAAATAGTCAAAGAGAGATTAGAACTCTATAGAGTCGGCATTGAAAGAATAGTAGTTGAGTTAAGAGAATATGAAACTATAGATGGAGATAAATTAAGAGAGATAATATCTGCATTCGAAAAAGAGAATGATATGCCTAGCTTAATGCACCATAAAGATGATTAAAACCCACACCACTACTGAACTTATTGCTAAAGAGGGGTGGGGAACTGTATCTATATTTTTTGTTCTATTTCTTATCTCTTTGGGTATAGGATTTTTGCCATGGGTTTTTCTGTTTCTGTTCCTATCCTCTCTGTTTGTATATAGAAATTTTGAAAGAATCCCAAACCAAGATGACAGATTGGCTCTTTTGTCTCCCGTTGATGGTAAAATTATAAATATTTCCAAAGTGATAACCAAAGATAATATAGAATTTTTAAAGCTTGAGATAAGAAAAACTATTTTTGATGTCTCTTTGGTTAGATCACCTATTTTAGCAAAACTCTCTTCTGTGAAACGAGTCCATGGACTTTTTTTAGATTCACAACATCCCGATGCCAAAAAACTTAATGAAAGAGCTGTTTTAAAGTTGGATTCAGGGTCAAAGCAGATAATCATCATCATAACAGCTGGTTTTTTTAGTAGAAGTATTGAACTTTTTAAGAGTGTAGGACCACTTAAATCAGCTCAAAGATTTGGATTGCTACTAGATGGAAGTGTAGAGTTGCTTCTGCCGATAGATACAAGCATAAAGGTTAGCGTAGCAGATAGTGTCAGAGCTGGAGAGAGTGTGCTTGGGTACTTTTCATATGGCAAAAGCGATGACAACTCAAAATAAACCACAACTCATCTATATCATCCCAAATCTATTTACTGCCGCTAGTGCATTTATTGGAATCATAAGTATTTTAGCTTCCGTAAAAGGTGATTTTGAAAAAGCGGCTATATTTATCTTGGTATCTTTAGTCTTTGATGGTCTTGATGGAAGAGTTGCGAGACTTACAAAAACAACAAGTAAATTTGGTGCAGAGTTTGACTCACTGGCTGATATAGTTGCTTTTGGAGTAGCACCAGCTATGCTTTTTTATTATAGTGTTGGTATTCATTATGGCAAAGTTGGCTCGCTTCTTACTGCCATGTTTGTTGTATTTGGCGCTATCAGGTTGGCTAGGTTCAATGTGATGATCGGCGTGAGTGAGCCTTCTGTTTTTATCGGTGTTCCGATTCCTACTGCTGCTGTTGTGATGGCTATGTGGATCATGATACATCAAAAGTATCTGTTTTTTAGAGATTTTGATTTTTTGATCATATTTGGAATGGTGGTTTTGTCTTTTTTGATGGTAAGCAACATCAGATATCCGAGCTTTAAAAAGATAGATTTGCAAAAACAGAACTTCTTAAAAGTTTTGATATACCTTATAATGGTCTTTTCGGTAGTCTATATTTTCCCGATTGAAAGCATCGCTGTTATCGTGACGGTATATCTATTTTATGGTCTTTTTAGGGCTGTATATAACTATACAATTGTAAAATACCGAAAAAACAAGTATAATGTCAAAAAATAAAAAAATACGAGTAAATAAAATGCAAGATAATAATATAATAATATTTGATACAACTTTAAGAGATGGTGAACAAAGTCCTGGAGCTTCCATGAATACTGAAGAGAAGATACAGATAGCTTTGCAGTTAGAAAAACTTGGAGTTGATGTTATAGAAGCAGGTTTTGCGGCTGCTAGTCCAGGAGATGCTGATGCGATTGCAAGGATAAGTGAGCAGGTAAAAAACTCAACTGTTTGTTCGCTTTCAAGGGCGCTTGATGGCGATATAAAAGCCGCTGGATTGGCAATTGCCAAGGCAAACAAAAGAAGAATTCACACTTTTATAGCAACTAGTCCGATTCATATGGAGTATAAGTTAAAGATGACTCCACAAAAAGTGATAGAAAAAGCAGTTCATGCCGTCACTTATGCCAAAACTTTTTGTGATGATGTTGAGTTTAGTTGCGAAGATGCAGGAAGAAGCGATATAAGTTTTTTAAAAGAGATACTAGATGCTGTTGTCAATGCAGGTGCAACTACGCTAAATATACCAGATACCGTTGGATATAGAATGCCTAGCGAAATGGGAGCTACCATAAAAGAGCTTCACGATTTTATAGGAGAGAGAGCTATTTTGTCGGTTCATAATCATAATGATCTAGGTTTGGCAACTGCTAGTTCTATCGCTTGCATACAAAATGGAGCAAGACAGGTAGAGTGTACTATAAACGGGCTAGGAGAGCGAGCAGGAAATGCTGCACTTGAAGAGATAGTGATGATTTTAAAGACACGAAGAGATATATTTGGAGCGTATGATACGAACATAAATATAAAAGAGATATACCCAACAAGCCGTCTAGTCTCATCCATAACAGGTATCGAAGCTCAGCCAAATAAGGCGATTGTCGGTAAAAATGCTTTTGCTCATGAGAGCGGCATACATCAAGATGGTGTATTAAAAAATGCTCAAACTTATGAGATTATGAGTGCTAGTGATATTGGGCTTGATAAGAACTCTATAGTTCTAGGTAAACACTCTGGTCGCCATGCATTTAAGGATAAATTGGAAGCTTTGGGGTTTAATCTAAAAGATGATGAGATAAATAGAGCATTTGATAGATTTAAGATTTTAGCTGACTCTAAAAAAGAGATTTTCGACGATGACATAAGAGCTTTGGTTTCTGCAGAAATTATAAAAGTAGAAGAGGTTTACAAGCTTATCACTTTACAACTTTCAGATTGCAATCCTGGTGGTTTGCCAAGTGCGGCAGTGACTATCAGACATAATGGTGAAGATATAACTGAAGCTGCCATCGGAAATGGTACAATGGATGCCATATTTAAGGTTATAGACAGAGTTTGTGGAGCAAAAGGCAAGCTAAAAGAGTACAAAGTTGACTCTGTTACGCAAGGTAAAGATGCTTTGGCAAAAGTGATTGTAAAAGTTGTTTTTGATGAGAGTAAACCAGCTATCATGGGGCACGGTCTTAGCGTAGATACGATGCTAGCAACAGCTAGAGCATATATAGGCGCACTAAACAGTTATGTCTCTATGAGGGATGGTTTGAGAGATGTAAATAAAAAATTGATATAGTCTCTAATCGTAGAGGTGCTTATGTATCTCTACGACTTTTTATGAACTCTATAAGTTCCGCTTTTGTTTTTGGTTTGGAAAATAGATAACCTTGTCCAAATCTTACTCCTAGATTAGCTAGAAGCTCTTCTTGCTCTTTTGTCTCTATCCCCTCGGCTACTATATCATAGTTAAAACTTTTACAAATCGCTATCGTAGCTTTCACGATCTCCACATCACTTTTGTCTGTGCATATGTCATCAACAAATGATTTATCTATCTTCAGGTTGGTTATAGGCAGTTTTTTAAGATAGCTCATCGATGAGTAGCCTGTTCCAAAATCATCTATGATGATGTTAAATCCATACTCTCTCATTTGTGTTACTATTTTGCTATTCTCTTTTATATTTTTCATCAAGTGAGTCTCTGTGATTTCAAGACCGATAGAACTTGTTTTTATGCCCATTTCTTGTGTTATGTTAAAAAACTCTTTTGCTATGTTTTTGTTTTTGAGTTGTGCCGGGGAGAGATTGATAGAGACTTTTTTTATATTGTTTGAATATTTTTGAATCTCTATAAAATCCTCACAAGCTCTCCTAAAAGTAAATATCCCAATATCTTGGATCACTGACATCCCCTCTGCGATAGGGATAAAATAATCAGGTGGTACTAAACCTAGATTTTTATTTTGCCATCTTATCAGAGCTTCCATTGACTTGAACTCTTTTGTTTTTAAATTATATTTTGGTTGATACACCATGTGAAATTCACCATTTTGTATGGCAGTTTTTAACTCTTTTTCAACGGCTACCTTTTTGTTTATAACTTCTGAGAGTTTTTTTGTATAAAATTTATAGATATTTTTACCACTCTCTTTTGCGTTATACATGGCTATATCGGCATGTTTTAGAAAAGAGATTATATCCTCTTTGCCATATAGTGCCACACCTATACTTATACCAACTCTTAAAATGTGACTCTGTGCATGGATGGGTTTATTGGTGAGTTCTATGATCTCTTTTGCAATTTTAGCTATATCTTTT
>Ga0256840_1003643_pt1 | contig 12251 bp, 15 predicted proteins | sample 355202metaG_FD_185969 | JGI IMG/M metagenome (GOLD analysis project Ga0256840, IMG submission 185969) | Hydrothermal vent microbial communities from Mid Atlantic Ridge, Atlantic Ocean - 355-202 | ecosystem: Environmental > Aquatic > Marine > Hydrothermal vents | place: Atlantic Ocean: Mid...
TTAGATATCTATTAGAATATAGTACTGCTTTTATGTGGAATGGAATAGGATACTTATATTCATTAATATCCTTTTGAATACCTTTTGGAATACCTAAATCATTATACGAATATTTATTTTCTTTAATATTTTTATATATAGATTTTATGTATTCAATAATTTCTTTCTTATCGTTATTATAAAGAATCATATTGAATAAGTTCTCTTGGACATCTTTCAAGAATAATGGTGTATCTGATCTAATAGAATCAAATCCTGTAATATCAACATAATCTGTTTCTTTTCCTTTCATAAATCTAATCCTACCAGCATATCTCTTCTTTGTTCCTGATATAAACAAGATTGGATCATAAACTTTTTCAAATGATACTGAAAAATAATTTTTTTCAGAACCAACTGATTTTGAATATTCTGGTAATCTTTGATTAATATATTCTTCAATTTCCCTTCCTTTCTCTAAAACTTCTTCAAATGATAAATTAGAATTTAACTTAATAAACATAGAATCTGTATCACCATAGATAATTTCATATTTTTCTGAAAGGATATCCCTAATAAACTTTAATCCACCCCTTGCTGTCTTTGTGATTTTTTCTGCAATTTTTATGTCAAATAATCTTGATTTATGATATCCTAAGAATCCATAAACAGCATTAACCAAATCTTTTACTACTTGTCTCTTTCTTGCTAAGTCTTTATATTCCTTAGACCCAGGTTCATATTTTTCCATTTCTTTTTCATATTTATCTCTTTGTTTAAAGAGATATTTAACCATTTCAGATGCTAATTTTAATTTTTCATCATCTATAGATTCATTCAAAGTCAATATTATATTAGGATAGTACCTATTCATATCAACAACGATTACATTTTTATGTAATCCTCCCTTTGGTTCAAATACTATTCCACCTTCATAATTTGGTTTCTTTATTTTTGGTTTTGATGGTAAAATTTTGTTTTTATCTTTTCCAATTCTTAGACATAAAATATCTAAAAGTGTTGAAAAATTGAATGGTGTTGAAATATAATTAGCACCAACATATTTAGTCATATCTATAAATTGTTTTAGAATTTGGATTTTATTTTCTAACTCAACCAATATCTGGACATCAGTTTTGTTATATTTTATTAATCTATCCAAATCATTTTCATATAACCAGGGAATATCTTTTATTTCTTCTGTTTTATGTGTTAGTCCTTCAACTTCTGCAATATATTTTAATGAATAACTTGGTTGTTTCTTTATCTTCTTATATGCCTTTAACATATCTATTGTATGAATTCCTCCTATTTCACACACTTCTTTTTCATAATCCATTTCTAATCTAAGGATTGGACTGATTTCAGAGAAATCTAATCCTAATTTTTTAGATCTATTAACTAAGAATCTAATATCAAACCATAAGTTCCAAGCTGTGATTATATCAGGTTCTAATTTTTTTAGAAGTGAAATAGTAAATTTTAACATATCCTTTTCATTTCCAAAAGTTATTATTTTATGTCCTTTTCCATATTTTTTAATTTTCTTTGATAAATCATTTCTATATACCAAAGTATAATATTCTTTTCTAAATAAATCATAAATTGTAATAGAAATTATTGGTCTATCTGCTTTATCAGGATCAGGGAATTTATTACCATCTTGAAGAACTTCTATATCTATAAAATTAATATTCATCATTTCCATCTACCCCCTTTATTTTTCATCATTAGAATAGAATATCCAAGGATATCCTTAACTTCTTCTATAATATCTTCTTCAGTTGTTCCTATCTTTTCCTGATTAAGTATCATATTTATAATTCTATTAGATTTATCTTTGATTCTATATGCCATACCCAAGTATCCAAGTTCTTTATAACTATCACCATAGTACTTATTTTTCTCTTCTAAAAGTGATATAATTTCATTTATATCAAATTTCATCTTATCACCTCTATGGTTCATACCAACACATTGGATCTTTTGGTGCATAAATTAATGCATCTTTTATATTGAGTGTCTTAGATATTATTAATCTTTGTGCTATACATTTAGTTCTACAAAATGGAAGGAATTCACAATATTTACAGTCATTTTCTACATATTTCCAACCATCTTTATGTATAAACCATCTAAATGATTTATAGATATCTGACTTTTCCCATATTGAAGATAATGATTTTTCTCTTATATTTCCTGCCTTAAAGTGTTCTAAATCTTTCCAGGCTGGACAAACATCTACATCACCATTTGGTTTTATCAATGGTGCATCTACACCACCTCTACAAGGTTTAATTTTAATGTCTCCAACCATACCATTTTCTTTATCTAAATCAGAATATTCATAAGCACATAAGAATTGGAAATCAATTGGGTGTCCTAATCTGATATCTATTTTTAAATCATTTCTTCTAATTAATTCATATATTTTAAATTGTAATTCTTTAAATTCTTTTTGATTTAACATTACCTCGTCGAAATATTCTTTTGATCTACCTTGTGGGACACATCTAAGAAGTGATACTCTTTTTATTCCTAATTCTTGACAAAAATACAAATAATTTTCTAAATCTTTCCAGTTTTTCTTTTGTGGAACAAAGTGTGTCTCAACATCTATTCCCTTTTTTATAGAATTTTCAATTACATTTATCATATCATCAAATACTTCTCTTCTGAAAATTTTATTGTGTATTGATGACTTAGAACCTTGAAGGTCAAATATCATTTTGACACTTAAACTTTTTAGGAATGCTAATTCTATATCAGATAATGGATAGTGGTCCTTTCCATTATATTTCATTCCTGTAGTATAAAGTATTTGTTTTAATCCCAATTTATTTGCTATATCCACCAAAAATGGATAATCAGATCTTAATATTGGATCACCACCTGACCAAGATATACATTCACAACCCATAGTTTTTCCTTCAAATATTAATTCAATGATTTCTTTTGTATTCATTTCATTATATGTTGGTGTTATATATTCTGATCTTGAAGAGCACATTATACAGTTCATTCCACAACTGTGTGTTGTTTCTATTGATATTTCTGTTGGTTTCATTTTATCACCTCTTTCCATTTTATATCAGACCATTTATCAAATTTAGAAATTTGTTTTATTCTGATTTCATTTTTTTCTTCATTTGAAAGGTCTTTATACCATTCTATTAATTCTATAAGTTCTTTTTTAGATGATATTATATAATCTTTATTAACATATTTTTCTATACCATAAAACCCTTCAACACCAAGAAGTAAATTTCCAGATTGTATAACTTCAAATGGTCTTTGTGTCATAAAACCTGATTCTTTAACAAACTGACTATCTGTCCATAATCCTACAAGACCCTTATTATATAATTTCCATCCATCCCCAACCTTACCTATATATCCAAGATTATTTATATTTTTTATACCTTCCCAATTTTGACCTATAATGGCGGTTCTATATGGTATATTTTCAAAATATTCTTTAATAGAAGGATATCTATCTGACATACTTGAACTACCGTATCCAGAAGAACTACTATACCTACCACCAATCCACACCAATTCCCACTTTTCCCCATATGAAGGCCCTAACCAAGGATCATCTTCTGGTTCATAAGCATAAGGGATAAATCTAAATTTTAGATCTACCAGTTCTTCAATATCTTTATATCTATATCCAGCTCTACAATAAACTAACTCTTTCCATCTTTTTTCATTTAAACTATGGTGTAAAATTAACCATTCTTTATCCTTAAATATATCATATGTTTTTAACAAGTATCTTATGTTATTTTCATTGATATTTTCTATAGATCTTTCACTAAAATATTCACCAAATGGAAACGAAAGAACTGGTGAATGTTGCCAATAAATAACTTTACCTTCCCATAGATCTAATGATTCACACATAATTCTAAAATACGATTTATTTTTATATGAAAATAATGTATTATCTGGTCCATTTTCTATAAACAAAATATCAATATCTTCAAAATCTTTTTTCTCAAATTTAAATCTCTTTCTATATTCTAATTTTTTGAACCAATCTGGTGGTTCAATCAAAGTTTTATATGATTTTAATTTTTCATCTGTACTTGATAATGGTGAAAGTAATACTACATCGTGACCCTGTTCTATCATACTTTTAATGACTCTTGTTCTATCATATATACCAAGATCCTTCTTTTTATTATCAAAAAAGTTGATATCTAAACCCTTTCTGATATAACCAATTTTCATTTTTCTCACCATCTAAATAAAATTATTCATTTCATATTTATTCCCTTCTTTCATTATTTCTAACAAATAATTATAATTCATATATGGACATACCGGACATCTCTTTGTATATTCTGAACCTAATCTATAGATATTTTCAAGTATCTTTTTTCTTTTTTCGGATTTCCATATTTCCTTAAAACTATTCTCATATAGATTTCCGAATACTAATTTATCTTTACCTCCATAATTATCTTCAAATAATTTTCTTACACAACAAAGATATACATCACCTGTCGGTGAAACATATCCTTTTATTAAATGGACATAACATATAGGATAAAATTTAGGCATTGGTTTCCCCCTACTAATATAAATTTTGAAACTATTATCTTCATATTCTTTTTTTAGATTTTCTATTTCTTCAACTATATCTACATATATTGTAAATTTTCTTGTAGTAATGTTTTCATCAAATTCCATTATCGGTTTGAATTGAATATAATCCACACCTATATCCCTTAATTTATCTAATAAATTTCTAATTTTATTTATATTTGTATTATATGGTTTTTTAAGTATATAACTAATACCCACAATTGTATCTGGGCAATTATTTACCATTAGATTTATTCCCCTAATAATATTATCAAATTTATCCAAACCTTTTAATTTTTTGAATGAAATACTATCATATGCATCTAAACTCACTCTAACATATGTTAGATCACCTAAACCAGTATATAACTCATTTAATTTAACACCATTGGTTATTAATCCTACTTCAATATTACAATCTATTGTATGTTTTATTATTTCTAATAGATTTTTATGCATTGTTGGTTCTCCACCTCCTTCAAATGTTATAGATTTTGTTCCTAATTCAGACATTTCTGAAATAGATCTTTTAGCAATTTCTGTATCTATTGAAATATTGTTATATTTATTTCTAAAATATTTTTCAGTACACCAAACACAATTCAAATTACATTTATTTGTTAAACTATATTCAAAATTAACTGGAAAACATTCTTCTTCATCTAAAAATTTCTTTACCCAATCTTTGAACATTAAAATCTTCAGTTCAGAATAATCATATATTGGATGCATTTTCTTTTTCATTTTTTCATAACCTCCACATTATTTTTTATTATGTTATAGTTAGGGTTTCTATATAAATATAAGTTCCAATGATTTTTTGACCAATAAAGAGCATTTTTCATTGGATATAATGGTGGTTTATGTGTATAACCGGTTAAGACAGTATCTTTTGGTGGTTTTTCTGTTATAGTAAATTTATAATATATTGGCTCCCATTCCATTTCATCTTGTAAAGAATAAATATTATTTTTATGATATAACTCCGCCTGTTCTCTTCTAATACTTATAAGTTTTTTCCAATATTTGACATCTAAATAACTCATTAAAGCTGGTATTTCGTGGACTGAAAATGGATACCCATAATTAGCAGTATTTTTAGAATGTTTTACAAAACATAATAGATTTTCATAGAAATCCTTATCATATGTTGTTATCATACCTGTTCCACCACCAAGAACCTTTGTGGTCCAGAAACTATATAAAGATGCCAAACCCCTTTTCCCTAATTCTTTAATACAATGGGAATGAGAACAATCTTCTATTAATATTATATCATCAGATATATCTATTTCATTTAATAATGAAAGACCCCCTGTATGGACATAACATATAGCATCTATATCACCATTCTTTAGACCCTCTTTTATTTCATTTTTCCCACTAACAGGTAATTCTTTAGAAACATCCATAAATTTGATTTCACAACCACTCATCTTAATTCCCTGAAAAACTTCTTTAACAGTTAGTGCAGGAATTAAAACTTTTTTTACTCCATATTTTAGATTTAACACTTTAAATATTGCTGTTATACAAGCAGTTCCAGATGGCATTGCTATTGTATATCTATGGTTAAATTGTTTAGCAAATTCTTTTTCAAATTTCTCTGTATATTCATAATCAAATAATAATCCATTTTCTATTATTTTTTTATATCCTTTTTCAAATTCTTCTTTTTGAAAATCTAAAAGATATTCCATAATCTCACCTGTATTTTCTTATTCTTGCTCTTACTCCATTTTTTATCCTCCAATATTTTCTGAATTCACACAAAGAATGTTCTATGTTTCTAATAGATAAATATGGTTTATTTGAATATGCATTCTCATAATATATATCTATCCATTCATCTAATAAACCATATTGTTCAAGATATTCATTCATATAATCTCTTAGATATTCTGTTCTTTTTTTATACCAATCATATGATTTTATTAGATTTTTGTTGTCATCCTTTTCATATAATAGATTTAATGCCCAAACCGCTCCTGAACCAACATTTACAAAATCATTATCATTCCACCCTTGTTTAAAGAAATCGAAATATGTCAAATCGGTCCATAATTCATATGCCATAAAATCTGAGATACTTGGGATTTTCATCAACAATGTATGGGCATCATCTGGTGATTCAGATTTATAAACATCCTCTAATATTTGATCTAATTTTTCATCAACATATTTTGTTAGATAAACCATTTGGATATGTTTTTCTTTCCTTCTGTTGTAGAATGGAGATTCCTTTGGGACAATTGTAGATATTGGGTGGATAACATATGCTCCATTAAAAACCTTTTTTCTCTTTTTAACTTTATCTAAGATTTCTATAATCTTTTTTTCATCAAATCCAGGTTCAATTATCCCAATATCATCAAAAAACCCATAGTAATTAAAGTGTCTAAAGGTGAATACATTCAGGAATATGGTTTTTCTGTCTTTGATATCTTTCAATTTCTCAATTAGATATTTTGTGCATTTATCCAATTCTCTATAAACATTACAGAATCTATATCTCCTGAGTATTGGATCTTTTGTCCAAGGATATGGTTTCTTTTCAATTTCTTTCTTATACCAAACTTTTTGTCTTTCGACTACAAATCTCCAGAAATCATTAATCTCTGGGAATGTTTTAATTTCCACATTCATCACCTTTTATATATTCCTTTGAGATTTCATAATTATTAACATATTCTGGTTTAATAAAGAAATATTCTTTTATATTCATATCTATTAGAAATCTAAGATCATAAGGAATATCTGCTTCATAAGAATTTTCATCTCTCAACTTTGGAACAAGACCAGGATGTTTAACTATTATTTTCCATAGTTTTTCACCATTTATTGATTTATATCCTTTATCTTCTATTTTTATGATATCCTTATTATTGTAATATTTCTTTGGTGTTTTTGTATAAAAATAAGGATAAAAATCTACAACCTTATATATTCTCCTTTTCATTTCATTGTCCCTTCCTATCAAAATTAAATCTTTCCCATCGACTTCTATTTTTGTTAAATATATTTCCATTTTATCACCAAAAATTCATCATAATTTTTAAATTCCTTTTGGAATACATCTTCATTCTTATTAGAAAATTTTAATTCATCTAAAACTCTTCCAATAATTAATTTTCTATCACCAACTTTTATTTCTCTTTCATATTTAATAATTAAGTTATTAAATTCTGTTAAAATTGGAACATCGTATTCTTTATGTATAATCATTTCAAATGGAAATCCATACATCTTTTTTTCATCATTATACTTGGATATTAATCCAAACTTCTTTACATAATCTAATAATCTGCTATCTGGTTTGATTATGTTAAAATACCCATATTTTTTTATATTTTTATATGTATATCTTTTCTCTTTAATTGCTAATGAAATATATTCTGGATTATTAGATATAGGATACACCCAATTTGCTGTCATCATATTAATGTCTTTACCCATCCCTGAAAGAACTAAATATGATTTCATTGGGAAGAAAAAATTCATAATTCCACCTCTTCTAATTTACTTATTATCAAAATTCTTTTCTCTAATTGTAATTTTTTTAATACTTTACAAACAAAACACTTAAAACCTTCTGCAACTATTATCACATAAGAATCTATATCAATATCACTGTCATCAGAAACTGAAAATACTATAATATTTTCATCTACTCTTCCGACAGTGTTGTTTTTTATTATTCTCTTATTTGTTATGATTAAATATGACTCATCATTAAAGATTTCTCTTAATTCCACCATTTACATTCACCTCCACAACTTTTTAGACATATTGAATCTAATTTTCTACAAGAATATGGTTTTAGACCTTTCTTCATTAGATATTCAACCTGATATCTTGTTATTTTTTCATTGAAGTTTTCCCACTTCAATTTTTTATATATTTCAACTATTTCATCAGGACTAAAACATTGTAATAGATCAATTGTTGCTGCAGTCCTGACGAAATGAGATGGGTTTGGTTGTATTATCTGTAAATAAAGACAAGGTCTTAAAACTTTTGGGAGTATATACTTAATGAATTCATCTTTTATCTCTATTTCTTCTATTAATCTTGTTTCTGAATATTTTCTTTGATTAACTAATAGATAATCAGTAATAACATCTGTGTTTAATTCTTCATATAGATATGAAATAGATACTTCTGGTTCATTAAAATCATATCTCGGAAATTGGGGAGATTTTGCATATTCAAATATTTCTTCTAATTTCATTTTTGTGAAATCTTTTGGTAGCCAAACAGAGTAGAAATATTTTCTTAAACTATTTGGTATTCTTGTCATTCTTTTAATATCACCAAATATTTGTGTATCTAAATATGAAACCTTATATCCATCTTGTTCTCTATATAATCCTGATAAATCGTTTAGAGCATATTGGACAGACCTTAACATATTTTTAGAATAATGTAAAGGTTCAGGTTTTAATAATAATATTAGATGGAAACCCTTTTGTCCCGAAAATACCGGTATAACTGGACCAAATCTTCTCAAAGTATTGTATAGTTTTGATATCAAATCAATATCTAAAATATCCAAATCAAATAGAATTTTATCAAGAGTTAAATGGTAGAGAGAGACAAATAAGTCTCTCCTACCATTGTATTTTATATAGAAATTTTTTAAATCTTCATAATTTCTAACAAACACTCTGTATGGTAATCCAATTTCTCTTGGTAATGGAAAATATCTTAGAAATTCAGATGGGAATAACATATTTTTTTTCACCATTAAGATTTTCCTAAAATTAAGAATATACAGTCAGGATTTTGTGTCCTGACTATTATTCCACCATCAAATATTCCCAATTCAATATCCTCCCTTTCTTTTTCAATAAATTTCAATTTTTCATAGTCTATTTTTACACTCATTTCTTTCTTTGTTTTAAATGGAACTTTTTTTATCAATTTATTTATTTCATCTCCAAATATTATTTTTAGATGAGACCCATCTGTTTCAAATATCACATCTGAGGTTATTGGTATCTTAAATGGTTCAATGATATCAGACTCTATTTCAATTATTTTTGTATTTTCTATTTCAATCATATTATTATCAGATAATCTAAATGGCATTTCGATTTCTTCGATATCATATGTTTCATAGATAAAATCATCTCCTGAAAAGATGATTTTTTCATTTGTTTTTTCAATTTCTAAAATTTCTGTATCAATTTTTTTCAAGATATCTAATACTTCTGAATTGATTATCAAGTTAGATATTGAACCAGAGATTGGTGGTAATCTTCCTGCAATTGCCATTGTCATAAACTCATCCATTCCAGAAATTGTATCTTTATCTATTCTATAATACAAGTTCTTATTAATTCTCATTTTATTCATCATTTTCATTAATTCATTAAAATTATAGACAGCCTTTTCCATTAAAATCACCTCTTATTTTTTCATAAGGTAGTGTATTAGTTATATCTAATGTAATACCAGATTTTATTTCAGGTATTTTTGATGATTCTACCAATAGGTAGAATCTTATAGTATCATTAACTATCTTTGTATATGTCTTTAGAACTACATCTGTTTCATATAGAATAACATCCAGCCACTTTGGAACATCTTTTCTACTGACTACTTCTCCATCTTCAATTATCTCGTCTTTTTCACTGTATGCCGTATAGATAATACCTCTCTTTGCGATATCCAAAGAGAGGTAGTGGATTTGTCTAATATATTGTTTTCTTTCTTTCCAAAGATTAAGGTTTTTAATTCCTTGAAATGGCATAATACCATTTCTGTATCTCATCACTAACTCACACAAATGTGATAAAATTTCCGAACCATCTATGACTATCCAATCTGGTTCCCAATTCCTGATTACCTTATCTAAGAGTTTATTTAGATATCTCCAATTCTTTTCTGCACTTTTTAATTCAGCCTCAGGAGAACTAAAATCCATATATTTTATTCCATTCCAGACTTTGACATTATCTAATCCTAATAAATTTTTTATCTTACCACTCTTCCTATCAAAACTCAATACAGCTATCTTTCCAGGGAAAGAAAGAGCTGTATATGTTTTCCCCTCTCCTTTTTTACCATATACCAAATATACTTCTTTCCCAGAACCATCATCTTCTGTGAAATCAAATTCATCATCTAATAACTCATTTTTATCTTCTTTATCCACTTTTTCAATAATTTTTGTTTCTTCTTTTCCTTTTTCATCAGACTTTCCCAACAATTCTTCCATTAAATCCATTTAGATCACCTCACAGTACTGGTAAAATTACGAATCCATTCATATTTTTCTTGTCTTGTGATACTGTCCCAAATACAAGAACCAGGTCTTCCTCATCATATTCCATCATAGAATCCCCGATCCATACTGTAAGTCCTGGATAAACTACCGTTCCATCTGGAAGAACTTCATCTTCTAAATCTACACTTTCATCAATGATCTTATAAAAGGAGATTATTCTTCCATCTTTTTCATTGATATATTTCCTCATTACAACTCCTTCAACTCCCTTCCAATCAAAATCATCAACTCTTCCATCAGAACCTGTTTTAGATGGTTCTAAATCTGAAATAGCCATTATTGGGAATAATTTTTTTAAGAAGTCTTTTGGATCAATTGAAATTTCTTGTGGGACACAATCAGCAAAAGACTTTTCAGAAGAATAATCAAATACCATTGTTCCATCAGCAAATTCACCCATTTTTATGTTGTATTTTTTAAAGAATTCAAATCCAAAAATAGTATCAGCATATTTTCCTTGAAATATAATCTTTCTTTTTTTCATTCCTTGAAGTTGGTCTAAAACTATCACATATAGTTCTGACCTCATATTTCCAGATTTTGTTGTCCAAGGATCTTTCCTGCCAATTGGTATGAATTCAACTTCTTTTGTTGGTAATTTGTTCATCAATCTAACAATCAATATCTTGATAGCATATTGTAATCTAATAGATTCATCAATATGTTTCAAATTTTCGTCATTAAGTATATCTTCATAAATCATTAGTGCTTCTTCATAATCTATTTGTTTTTTTCTTGATATCTCTTTTATTTTTTCTTTAATCTTTTCTGGTATCTCCATCCTCTATCACCTCCACCTCTATTCTGTTATCTAACAATTTCAATAATAATTTACTGTCTTTGCCATCCTTTAAGCTCTCAACCCAAATTTTTGGGATAAAGATGGCATAACTATTTCCAATTTTAGAAAACTTTGTTTCTAATTTTATCATAAAATCACCTCATCCAATTTTATTATTTTATCGTTTGTTATTATTTTATCTCCATCTAATATTCCTTCTAAAATATTATCTTCTACATCTTTTAGATATATTATATGTCTTTTATTTTTTATCATTCCATATAGTAATTTGTATTTTTTAGTGAATTTTAATTTATCTAATGATAATGAAATGTATTCTTTGATATCGTTTATCAATAGTTCTCTTATTTCATCTTCTAAATGGTTTATTGTATCAATTGATTTTATATTTATATTGATTGATTCTTCTTCGATTGATACTGTAATTTCCATTAATTTTATTTCCATCTATATCACCTCTTTTATTAATCATCTTCATCATATTCGTGATCACATTGATCACAATAGTATGTATTTTCGTCTTCTTCATTTGGTCTATTTTCTTTGCCACAATATGGACATATTTTCTTCTTTTCCATCTCTTTT
>Ga0256840_1003644_pt1 | contig 12251 bp, 11 predicted proteins | sample 355202metaG_FD_185969 | JGI IMG/M metagenome (GOLD analysis project Ga0256840, IMG submission 185969) | Hydrothermal vent microbial communities from Mid Atlantic Ridge, Atlantic Ocean - 355-202 | ecosystem: Environmental > Aquatic > Marine > Hydrothermal vents | place: Atlantic Ocean: Mid...
GCGGGAAGCCAACTCCAAGATGAATCTTCCCTGAAGACCTCATGAAGACTACATGTTTGATAGGCTGGGTGTGTAATGGGTGAAAGCCCTTTAGCTGACCAGTACTAATAGGTCGTTTGGTTTACCTATATATTCTATATAGCATCACTTCCTTATTAGAGATAAATCTAGTAAGTTAGTCAAATGTTTTTCTGACAATCAACTGATAATTTCTAAACACTAAAAGTGTTAAGTAAGTTATAATAAATTGAGTTAATAAACTCACTAAATTATGATTTACTTAACACTTCCGGTGGCTATAGAGAAGAGGAAACGCCTTGCTCCATTTCGAACCAAGAAGCTAAGCTCTTCATCGCCGATGATACTTCCCCTTACTGGGGTGGGAACGTAGGTCGCTGCCGGGTTGTGTTTTTCCTTTCTTTATTATTTCCCTATGCTTTATTATTCGTTGTTAAATTTTTTGTATGTTCCTAAGTGCTTGATTTTTTTAGCAAAGTAGTTTAGTTCTTCTAGGGCTAGCTGCAATTTTCTTTCATCTGGATGTGCATCTATGTCTATATGAAATTGACTAACCTTTAAACTGCATCCATAAGCTGTATAGCTTTCTAACTTGATTAGGTTAACTCCATTTGTTGCAAAGCCTCCAAGTGCCTTGTAAAGTGCTGCTGGTATATCTTTAACTTCAAAAACAAGTGATGTAATATAGTCATATTCTTTGTTAAATTTTGGAATAATTTTTTCTCTGGATAAAACTAAAAATCTTGTTATATTATTTTGTATGTCTCCGAAGTTATCATCTAAAATTTTTAATTTATATAGTTTTGCTGCTAAATTAGAAGCTATAGCGCTGTATTGTTTATCTTTTAATCTACTAATTTCTCTTGCTGAGCCTGCTGTATCAAATTTTGCTTCTGCAGTTAGATTTAATCTTGTTATATTTTTATGACATTGAGCAAGTGCTTGAGGATGTGATAGTACATATTTTATATCATCTAATTTTGCATTATTTGTTGCTAACAAACAGTGTTTTACTGGTTCATAATGCTCTTTTATAATATAGAGTGATAGTTTTGGAATTAATCTATATATCTCTTCTACTCTACCTGCAGTGGAGTTTTCAACTGGTATCATAGCTAAATTTGCAGTTTTGGACTCTACGAGTTTCATAGCCTCTTCAAAAGTTTCACAAGCTATTGTTATAGAATCTTGAAAAGCTTTTTTACACGCAAGATGTGAATAGGCTCCTTCAATTCCTTGGTATGCTATGACTATACTATTTTTCATTTTTTTTTGCCTTTATAAATCTTGTTGCTAAATATGAAATGATTATAGCAAAAATGAGTCTTGAGGAAATTATTATCCACAAATTTGCTCCAAAAATAACAAACAAAAGAGGATCCTCTATTAATGAGTGAGCAATCATTAAAAATGTTCCAATGTATAGAATATCTTTTTGTTTTAGGTTTCCTTTGTTAAACTCATTTATTAAAATTCCTGCACCATAAGTAATTCCTAATACTACTCCAATTGTAATTGAGAAGGATGAATTTACTTTAGAGGAGTATTTTTGAACAATTTCTAAAGATTTAATATAATCTAAAATAAAAATTATAATAGTTATTAAAAGTATTATTTGCATACTTAAGTAAAGTGAGTTTAAAAGTGAATCTATAAGCATTTCTTTTAGAGAGTTATAATGATTAATTACTGGTGTATTAAAATTCAGAATAGATTCATTTGAAAATAATGAATTTGGAAGTAAAGAAACTAAATAAGCTACTAAAAGACCTACAAAAGTTCTTAAAAAGATTGAGTATGTTACAGAAATTCCAAGTTTTTTCATAATAGCTGTTTCAACAATCATTGCATGACAGATTCCTAAAAAAACACCCATGATTGTCCACTCTTTTGGAGTTAAACCAAGGGGTGCTGCAAATGCAATTGCTGCATACAAATTTAGAAATATTCCTGTTATGATAGCCATTGCACTCTCATTAGGAAGATTCAAAAATGAGGTTATTGGAGAAAATATAAATGATAAACTCTCAAGTATATTATAATAAAACAACAGATCTGCTAGAATGTATATGGGAATTACTAATTTTAAAATAATTAGTGAACTTTTTATAGAATTGTTAAAAGAATTTTTGAAAGAAAATGTCATTTTATACCTTTAAAATGGATAATATTGCTTTGATTTTTTTAAAAATTTGGGTATAATCACACCCTTAGAAAATGCGCCCGTAGCTCAGCTGGATAGAGCACAGGTTTGCGGTACCTGCGGTCAGGAGTTCGAATCTCTTCGGGCGCGCCATTTTCTATTTTAAAATAATATCTGCGATTTTTTCTATGCCACATGGTTTTATAGAATTTTTTAAATTTTTTGAAATTTTTTCAATATTTACACTTTTTATGATATCTAGTAAAATTTTTGAATCAATTTCATTTTGCATTCTCAAAAGTGCCATCTCTTTGTCTATTAATGTTTTGGCATTGTAGTACTGATGGTTTGAAGCTGCATATGGATATGGGATAAAAAGCGTTGGCAAAGTATTTGCACATAACTCCCAAAGTGTACTAGCCCCTGCTCTACTTACTGCAAAATCAGCTTTTTGAATCTTTTTTTCTAAGTTTTTTGAAAAGTCAAAACAGTCAACTTTTAAGTTATTTTTATTATAAAACTCTCTACATATAGAAAAATCTTTTTTACCAGTTTGGTGAATTATATTGATGTCTAAATCTAAAATCTCTTTAGCACAGCTTAAAGCTAAATTATTTATAGCATTCGCTCCAAGAGAGCCTCCAAGAAAGATTATAGTTTTTAGATCACTTCTTTCTCTTTGTAAATCAAAAAAAATTTCTCTTACAGGGTAATCTTTGACTTTTGAATTCTCTTCATAAGAGCTAAAAAACTCTTTAGCAAATGGTTTTAAAAGTCTATTTAATTTTCCAACTGCAGCATTTTGCTCATGGATAAAAAGAGGAGTTTTTGTTAGAATTGCTGCAAATGAAGCTGGAGCAGCAGAGTATCCTCCTACACTAAATAGTACATCTATAAACTCTTTTTTAAATATATCTCTACATGCAAAGCCTGAGTCTAAAATCTCTTTTATAGCTGAAATTTTTTTAAACCCTTTTTTATTTACTACACCTTTTGAATCAAGAAAGTAACTTTTTTTAAACCCATTATCATTTTCAAACCACTCTCTATCTTGACCATTTTTTGAGCCTATGAAGATTGGTTTTAATCCTCTTTTATTTAGCTCAATTTTAAGAGCATTTGCAACTGATAGATGACCTCCTGTACCTCCTCCTGTAATAGCTATATTCATAGTTTTGCCCTTTTTGAAACCATAAGTACCATACCTATACCTATGGAAATTGCAAGAAGTGAGCTACCTCCGTAACTTATAAATGGTACTGCAATACCCTTTATAGGGGTTAAAGATGTAATTCCATAAGCATTCATTATAAATGAAAAGACAATCAATAATCCAATGCCCAGTGAGAAGAGGTAAAATACTCTATCTTTACTTCTACTAGAAATTTTAAATATACGATATATAATAACAAAGATCACCAATGTTAAAAATGTAGTACCTATTGCTCCTATCTCCTCCGTGATCCCAGCTAAAACAAAATCTGTATGAACTTCACTAAGATAGCCGAGTTTGAAAAGCCCACTACCCAATCCTTCTCCAAAAAGTCCACCATGTTTAATAGCATTTAGCGAGTGTGAAATTTGGTATGGTTCTGGAGCATTCTCAACTCTTAAATTTTTTGCAATTACATCTGGAAAAAGTGAGAGAACCATATCTTGTATATTTGCCCACCAAGTTTTTATTCTTAAAATTCTATGTTCGGATGTAAAAATTGCTATAAGAAATACGAAAATTGAACTTAAAATACTCAACATAAAGAGTCTAAGACTAGTTCCTGCAAAAAATGCCATAAAAGCAAGTGTGAGAGCTAAAACAACAACTTGACCTAAATCATTTTGCATTATAGCTATAAGATAAATGATCAATATAAATAGAAAAACATATGGAGCAATCAGTTTTATCTCATCTGCGAGTGGTTTTTTCTTTTCATCCAATTTTCTTGCAAAGCTCCAAGCTAAAAAGTAAACAAAGCCAATTTTAAAAAATTCAACTGGAGCAAAAGAAAAGCCTGGTAGTCTAATCCATCTCTTTGCACCACCCGCACTTGTTACTAAAGAGTTCGGTAGGTAGTGCATGATACTCATAAGAAATAGACATACAAAAAATATGCCAAACCCAATCCATATGAGATGTTTTTCTGGATTTAATCTAGAAATACCCCACATTACAGCTATACTTAACATTCCAACTGCAAACTGTCTAATAAAAAAGTGCCACTCATTATAGCCAAAAAACAGAGTTGTAAAAACTGGAAGTGAAAGTGAAAATATAATACTTATGAATATACAAAATGCACATAGTACAAAAAGTGTCTTATCTGTTGCCATATCTCTCTTTAGTAAAATTTTTATCTATTTTAATATATTTTTCTTTAATCTAATATTTGGAATAAAATTTGCTTGTATTTAGGATATAATCAATAAAGAGGACAAAATGGTTTTAACAACTACAAAGGCAAAACCCTTAATGGAAGCAGCACTCGGTGCTAGAGCTTTGAGACAAGATTTAATTGCAGGAAATATATCTAATATTGACACACCATTTTATAAAGCAAGAGATGTTGATTTTGAATCAGCATTAAGAGAGAAAAGAAGACAGATGTATGGTGATAATGATTCAAAAAAACTTGAATTGGCAAAAACTAATCCTAAGCATCTGAGCTCAGTAGATGATTTTTCAAGTACAAAAGCAACTCTTTTTTTAAGAGATGGACATATGGCAAGAAATGATGGAAATACGGTTGATTTGGATGTTGAAACAAGTGAGCTTAGTAAAAATTCTGTTATGTTTAATGCAATTACGGCAGCTTTAAAGAAAAATAGTGCAATTTTTAAAAGTGTCTTAGATGCTTCAGCAAAGGTGTAAATTATGTCTTTTTTAAGTAGTTTTGATATAAGTGGATATGGTCTTTCTGCTCAAAGATTTAGAATGAACATTATAAGTTCAAACATAGCAAATGCAAATACAACTAGAACTAGTGAAGGTGGTCCATACCAAAGAAGAGAAGTTGTTTTTAAAGCGATAGATTTTGATAAGACACTTAACAAAGAGATTGAGCAAAATAGTGATTTCTTAGAGTATGAAAATCCTTTGGATGATCCATTTTTGCAAAGAGATGCAAAACCTGCTATAATGACAGTTAAAGTTGATAAAGTTGTAAGGGATGATAGTGATTTTAGGCTAAAGTATGATCCTTCTCATCCTGATGCAAATGAGCAGGGTTATGTTGCTTATCCAAATATAAATCCTGTTATAGAAATGGCCGATTTAATAGAAGCAACTAGAGCTTATCAGGCAAATGTTGCAGCTTTTCAAAGCGCTAAAAATATGGCTAATAGCTCTATAGATATGATGAAAGGATAGGATTAAATGCAAAATAGTATAAATGATCTTAGCGGAATTAATTCTATTGATAAAAAGTTAGACAACTCAAAACCACAGTCTAAAGGTGGTGACTTTTCTGAAGTTTTGAAAAAATCTTTGGGAGAGGTTAATCAAACTCAAATAAAAGCAGATAAAGCTATGGCTGATATAGCAACAGGAGAGGTTAAAAACTTGCATCAAGCGGCTTTAGCTATAGGTAAGGCTGAAACTAGTATGAAAGTAATGTTGGAGATTAGAAATAAAGCTTTAAGTGCATATAAAGAGATAGCAAGAACTCAGCTCTAAAAATTTCTTTATATGAATAATAATGACACTCGTAAAATAAAGATACTCTTTCTTTTTATATTGGTTACCCTTGGATTTATAATCTTTTTAGGAACTCTTTTTTACTGGACAAACATTGATAGGAGATTACCAAAATTAGTTTATAAAGAGGTAACACATGCTACAAGGGGTAGCATAATAAGTAGTGATGAATTTAGGGTTGCTACTAGCAAGAAGCTTTATAAGGCTACGATAGATACTAGAAATATAGATCCCAATAAGTTGGAACTTTTTGTAAATCTTTACTCTTTGTATACTGGAATGGATAAAAAAAAATTAAGGCGAAAGATAAAATCTACAAAAGGAACATTGGTACTTTCATATAAAATTGATCCTAAAAATGCAAAGTATTTGAAAGTTTTAGCAAAAAAGCTTTTTAGATATGGAGTTTTTAAAACTTACTATGATAAAAAAAGAGATATAGCATTTTTATATGGGTTAAGTATAACTCAAAGTGGTGAAAGGAGGGAGTATCCAGCAAAAGATACACTGACCCCAGTAGTTGGATATGTTAAAAAAATTGAAAAAAATGGAATTACAAAAGTTACAGGTGTAAAAGGTCTTGAGAGGTATTATGAAGACAGACTACTTAGTATACAAGATGCGACTATTGTAGGATATAAAGATATAGCAAATACAATAATTCTCAACAGAGATAGTGTAACTAGTGCCAGAATTGATGGTTTAGATTTACATATGACTATCTCACTTAAGTTGCAAAAAATAATTGAAAAACTACTTGATAAATATAAAAAGGAGCTACAAGCCAAAGAGATTGTAGTAGGTGTAATGCATTCAAAAAGTGGAGCAATTTTAACTCTAGCTACATCTAACAGGTTTAATCCTGACTTTATAAGAAGAGAGGATTATCCAAATTTGAATGTTACTGCTATTGAGCGTATATATGAACCAGGCTCAGTTATGAAAGCAATAACTTTTGCACTTCTATTAAAAGAAAAAAAGATTAATCCTTATGATTTGGTTAGAATTTTTGGTGGAAGATATAAACTTGGTAGAAGAACTATTACAGATACACATAAGTATGAATGGCTGAGTGCCGAGGATGTTATAGTACACTCAAGCAATGTTGGAACTGCACAAATAGCACAAAAACTTGATGCTATTGAGTTTTATGAAGGATTGAAGGATTTTGGTTTTTCAAAAAAAACAGGAATTGATTTGCCTTATGAAAAAAGAGGAATTATTCCTACTCTTCATAGATTTAAATCTGAAACCTATAAAGCAACGGTTGGCTATGGTTATGGGTTAGAAGCAACATTTATGCAAGTTTTGAAAGCTTATAATGTTTTTAACAACAATGGAAGAATTGTGACACCATATATAGCCTCGTACTTTACTTCTACCGATGGTAAGGTTGTAAATATTCAAAGAGATAAAGAGGCAGAGGTGATTCCAGTTTCAGTTGCTAAACGAATGAAGAGTATACTTAAAAAGGTTGTTCAAAAAGGAACAGCTACCAATGCAAAGATTAAAGGATTAGAGATAGGAGGAAAAACAGGAACTGCCCATATAGCCCAAGGAGGAAAATATGTAAGGAAATATAACAGCTCCTTTTTTGGATTTGCAAATGATAAGCAAAACAGATTTACTATAGGTGTTTTAGTAAGAGAGCCTAAAAAACCTTACCATTACTTTGCCTCACTAAGTGCTGTGCCAGTTTTTAAAGAGGTTGTGTTAAGGTTAGTTGATGAAGGCTACTTGTCACCTAAAACTATTGAAAATACTAATTAAAACATTTACAAAATCATCATCATCATTAGGGCATTTTGCAACTAGGTAGTCGGTTATTTTTAGCTCTTTGGCTATCTCATTATATTCAATATTTAATTCAAACTCAGTTTCTGAATTATCTATAGTAAAAGATATTGGTGATATAATTACTTTTCCTTTTTTAAAAGATTTTAATTTTTCTTCTAATGATGGTTTAAGCCATTTAACAGGTCCAAGTTTTGATTGATATGCAAGGCTAATGCTTTTAAAATTTAAATTTTGATTTTTTAACTCTTTTTTTAAAAGCTCTACATGTGATAGTATCTCCTTTTGGTATGGATCCCCTCTATCTATAATCTTTTGTGGAAGTGAGTGGACTGAAAAAATTAAGTTGTACTCATTTGAATCTTTCTCTTTTAGCTCATCTTTGATTTTTTTTATCAATACTCTATTAAAGTTTTTGTTTTCATAAAATTTTTCTATGTGGTTAAGTTTAAATTCCTTAGCATTTAGATAAAAATCTTCAAGCGATGATTTTGTAGTAGTTGTTGAGTAGTGCGGATATAGTGGAATAAGAGTAATTTGAGTAATATTTCTCTCTTTTATATCTTTTATAACATCTTTAGCAAATGGGGGGGTGTATCTCATAGCATATGTTACATATGTATCTTTTAACTCATTTTGAAGTTTCTCAATAAGTCTTTTTGTATGTCCAATGATTGGTGATTTTCCTCCAAGGTTTTTATAATTTTCTTGAGCCTCTTTTTTTCTAGAGTTTACAATCATAAATGCAATTAATGAGCGAATAAAAGAGTTTTTAACTGTAATGATATTTTTATCATTGAACATATTTTTCAAAAATAGTTCTACCTCTTTTAGGGAGTTTGGTCCTCCCATATTTAGCAATACTAGGGCTTTTTTCATATCTTAGTTTCCAGAAGATATTTTTAGAGTTATTATGCTATCTTCTATGCTACTTAAGCCACTTCTATCGCCACTTTTAACAAACTTTCTAAATGCTCTATGCTCCCTAATAAGCGGTTCCTCTTTTTTTACAAAACACTTTCTAACTACATATGAGTTGTTTTTTTGGTATTCGGAAAATTCTGTTAAATCTTGTTCCATAAGGTTTGCTTCATAATAAGCATCTTTTGTAGCAACTTCGATAGTTCTTTTTCTAAAAGGAGTCAGCCAGTTAGTTGTAATACTAGCGACAACTTCATCTTCAAGCTTAAAAGATAAAATAGCATTATCTTCATAATGGTTATGAATTTTTTGTGATTTAAAAATAGAGGTTTCTTCTATCTCTTTGCCTGTAATGTATCTAATAAGGTCTATATCGTGGACTGATAAATCTGTAAGTATACCAACATCAGCAATTCTTGGCGGGAAAGGACCCACCCTTGTAATTCCAATAGAGTATATTTCACTCCCTTCTAGTTCATTTTTTAGTGCCTCAACAACTGGGTTAAATCTCTCAATATATCCTACACAAACTCTAGCATTTTTTTCATTTGCTACTTTTAAAATCTCATTAGCCTCTGCTACACTAGATGCAACTGGTTTTTCTATAAAAAGATGTTTTCCTTTGTTTAGACACTTTATTGCAACCTCTTTGTGTAAAAAAGTGGGTACTACTATGACAGCGGCATCAAAATCAGCACTATCGAGCATCTTATCTACACTGTTAAAAAATGGTTCTTCGTACTCTTTTGTCTGTTTTATATCACAAAGTGCAGTAATTTTAAATCCCGGCAAATTTTTTAAAACTCTATAATGATTTCGTCCCATGGAACCTAGTCCAATAAGTGCTACTTTTACCACACTTTATCCTTTTATAGTTTTGACTATTTTATCTTGATGTTCCTTTGTTAGAAAAGGACTCATTGGAAGAGACATAATACTTTTTGCCACATCTTCACTAACACTAAAATCTCCCTTCTTATGTCCAAGAAAACAAAATGCTTCTTGTAGATGAAGTGGTATAGGATAATGAATGGCTGTAGGAATATCTTGATTAGATAGTTTCTCTATAGTTTTCTCGCGGTCTTTACATAAGATAGAGTATTGAGCATAAACTGATGTTCTATCGTCGTGAACAAACGGTGTTTTTATATTTTTAACATCTTCTAGTAGTCGATTATACCTATTGGCAACTTCCTCTCTTTTTTTTATCTCATTTTCAAAGTATTTTAGCTTTATATTTAAAATTGCAGCTTGAATTGCATCCAATCTTCCATTGATGCCGATGTATTTATGCTTATATCTCTCCTCTTGTCCGTGGTTTAGAAGGGTTCTGATTTTTTTTGCCAATTTATCATCATTGGTAAAAATTGCACCGCCATCTCCATAGCACCCAAGAGGTTTTGAAGGAAAAAAGCTTGTACATCCGATACTGCTTAAATTGCAACTCTTTTTGCCTTGAAATTCAGCTCCAAAACTTTGACAGGCATCCTCTATAACAGGTAGGTTATATTTTGTTGCAATCTTGTTTATCTCATTCATATTTGAAGGTTGACCATAGAGAGAAACTGGCATAATTGCTTTTGTTTTGGATGTGATTTTTTCCTCTATTTTTGTATGATCTATATTGAAATCATTTTCATTAATATCTACAAAAACTGGTTTTGCTCCTAAAAAGGCAATAACTTCAGCAGTAGATATAAATGTAAATGGTGTAGTTATAACTTCATCACCACTTTTTATATCTAGAGCCATCAAACTCAAAAGAAGAGCATCTGTTCCACTTGAACATGCTATGGCATTTTTTGAACCAGTAAATTTTTCTAAATTTCTTTCTAATTTTTCTACTTGTTTTCCTAATATAAACTGGGTGGACTCCATTTGAGAGATTACAGCTTGGTTTATCTCATCTTTGTAGCTTTCATACTGTGTTTTTAAATCTATAAAGGGGATATTCATTGCTTTTCCTTTTAAATAATTCCCAAGTTATACAATTGGGTTTGAGGCTTAATTGTGCAAATTGTACTTTAAAATTACTTATTTATGGTTAAAATTTAGTTTTTTTGGGTAAAATAAGCCAATTTAATAATCTACAGGAAGTTTATAATGGACATAAGAAGCGAGTTTTTAAGTTTTTTTGAAAAGAAAGGTCACAAACTAGTACCAAGCGCTCCATTGGTGCCAGAGGATGCTACACTTTTGTTTGTAAATGCGGGAATGGTTCCATTTAAAAGCATATTTACAGGTGAAGTTCCAAGACCAAATCCTCCAAGAGCAACAAGTGCTCAAACTTGTATAAGAGCGGGTGGAAAACATAATGATTTGGACAATGTAGGCTACACTGCAAGACACCATACATTTTTTGAGATGTTAGGAAACTTTTCATTTGGTGATTATTTTAAAGAAGAGGCTATTGCGTATGCTTGGGAATTTGTAACAGAGGTTTTAAAACTTCCAAAAGATAAACTTTGGGTTACGGTTCATACTTCAGATGATGAGGCAGAAGAGATTTGGCAAAAGTATGTTTCAAAAGATAGGATAAAAAGATTTGGAGATAGCGATAACTTTTGGCAAATGGGAGATACAGGACCTTGTGGACCTTGTAGTGAAATCTTTTATGACCAAGGGGAGGAGCATTTTAACTCTGAAGAAGATTACCTAGGTGGAGATGGAGATAGATTTTTAGAGATTTGGAACCTGGTCTTTATGCAGTATGAGAGAGATAAAAGTGGAAAACTAACTCCACTTCCAAAACCCTCAATCGATACAGGAATGGGGCTTGAGAGAGTTGTAGCGGTTTGTGAAGGTGTTAAGAGTAACTATGATTCATCTTTATTTATGCCACTAATCAACAAAGTTTCACAAATTTGCAATAAGACATACAGCTATGAGAGCGGGGCTAGTTTTAGAGTTATTGCTGATCATATCCGCTCAACCGCTTTTTTATTGGCTCAAGGAGTAAATTTTGATAGAGAGGGAAGGGGCTATGTTTTAAGAAGGATTTTAAGAAGAGCTTTAAGACATGGTTATCTTTTGGGTATCAAAGAGCCATTTATGTATAGACTAGTAGATACGCTTTGTGAGCTCATGGGCGAGCACTATCCATACTTGGTTGAAAAGTCTGAGACTATAAAGGAGCAAATTAAGCTAGAAGAGGAGAGGTTTTTAGCAACCATAGCAAATGGATTGGAGATTTTTGAGAGTGAGTTGAAAAATACAAAAGATGTATTTAGTGGAGATGTTGCTTTTAAGCTGTATGATACATGTGGATTCCCTCTTGATTTGACTCAAGATATGCTAAGAGAAAAAAATATAAGTGTAGATATAAAGAGATTTGAAGAGTTGATGCGCAAGCAAAAGGAGCGCTCAAAAGCATCTTGGAAGGGAAGTGGCGATAGGGCTGTAAGTGGAGATTTTAAGACTCTTTTGGAAAAGTATGGAAAAAATGAGTTTGTTGGTTATGATAGGCTTGAAGTTAAGACAAAAGTTGTCTCACTTTTAGATGATGATTTTAAAGAGGTGAAGAGTTTAGAAAAATCTGGCTGGGTTATGTTTGAGACAACTCCATTTTATGCAACTAGTGGTGGACAGTGTGGAGATGTGGGTGAACTAAGTGACTATGGGAGAGTTTTGGCTACTGAGAAATTTTTTGATCTTAACCTGTCTAAAGTTGAGCTTAAAAAATCT
>Ga0256840_1003645_pt1 | contig 12239 bp, 14 predicted proteins | sample 355202metaG_FD_185969 | JGI IMG/M metagenome (GOLD analysis project Ga0256840, IMG submission 185969) | Hydrothermal vent microbial communities from Mid Atlantic Ridge, Atlantic Ocean - 355-202 | ecosystem: Environmental > Aquatic > Marine > Hydrothermal vents | place: Atlantic Ocean: Mid...
CAGTGATGAAAGACAACCTTGAAGCCATGGCAGAGATGGGTATGACCATTCCTGTGCTTTTAGGTGGTGCTGCTCTCACGCGAAGCTTTGTAGATGACTTCTGTCGTCCTATCTACAAAGGGCCTATCTTTTACTGTAGAGATGCCTTTGATGGGGTCATAGCCATGAGTCGTATAGAAAAGTATAACGAAGACCCAAGTACAGAGCTAGACACCCGTATGGCAGGTGACATGAAAGAGCGTGAAGAGAAGGTCAAAAAGAAAATAGTCATCCCTCCTTTTGATCAGATAAAACTCCCTGAGCGTGAGCCTGTACCTACACCTCCTTTTTGGGGTAGACGTGTACTGCAAAAAGAAGACCTAGACTTAGACATGATATTTAACTGGGTAAACCAACGCACCGTCATCAAGTTTCACTGGGGTTACAAGTCTAAAGGCATGAGCAAAGAGGAGTACCAAAAACTCCTAGACAAAACAGTCTACCCAGCGTACGAACGTCTCAAGCGTGAGTTCATAGATAAAGGGCTGTTTGAACCTACCATCATCTATGGCTACTACCCCTGTAGAGCAGATGACCAAGACTTGTATATATTTGATGAATCAGAGGGATGGAATGTCGATGCCAATGCAAGTAAAGCTCCTTTTGATGAGGTAAAAGACAAAGCCGTAGGAAAGTTCAACTTCCCACGCCAAGGACGAAAACCTCACCGAGCATTAAGTGATTTCTTTCACCATGACAGACATGACATCATCCCACTTACTTGTGTGAGTGCAGGGTCTAAGTTTTCAGCCTATGAAAAAGAACTCTACGATGCAGGCAAATACCTAGAGTACAACATGGTACATGGTTTCAGTGTAGAACTAGCAGAAGCCCTAGCAGAAGTAGCCCACAAACAAATACGCCTAGACCTAAACATAGCAGACAACGAGGGTAGCTCCCTACGTGATGTACGCATGAATCGTTACCAAGGGGCTAGATACTCATTTGGTTACCCTGCTTGTCCAGACTTGGAGCAGAGTCGTTTGATATTTGACTTGTTAAAGCCTGAAGAGTTTGGCATAGAACTAAGTGAGACCTTCCAGATACACCCTGAGCAGAGTACTACGGCTTTGGTGGTGCATCATCGTAAGGCTACGTATTATGCGGTTTAAGGTATTATAAATTAAAAAATGAAAGGCTTACAATGTGGGAAGAAATATTCAAAATTTTATTATTATATGTTATGGGTGCTTTGGGAACAATAATATTATGGGAAATTTTAAAAACAAAAAAGAATTTGAAATCAAGTAAAATAGGACTTTTTTTTATAATTTTTATCTCAATTTCCTTAATAAGTGCATCTCTTATTGTAGAAATTGAAAGAACAATAGAAAATTCTTTTGATATAGATATGTTTAAATCGAGTACTGAATCTATACTTTTGATATTATTTGTCTTTATTCTGTCTTTATTGATTTTTATTTTGAAATATAAAAGAAATTGACTCGACAGTTTTAACTCGTTACTACGTTGCACGTAGTAACGCATATTAAACATAAAATACAAAACAAACTCCAAACATTCCGACGTACAGCATCGGAACGAGAAACGATTTGAATACGTGAGGGTGTAGGTCGGGGTGTCTCACCCCGACATGAATTTGAATGAGATAAAAATTGCCACGTTATGTATATGGTGGATTGTCGAGGTGAGGACAAGCATTAAAATGTAGTGCAAGCGAAGCACTAAATGCTGAGTCGCATACCCCGACCTACGGTTGTTTATGAAATTGACATTTTTACTTCTCTTGGCTATAATAAAAATATGGTAGATATAGATGAAGTAAAAGAAATTTTAAATACCCTACGTGTTGCGATGAGCATAGGGTTTGGTATATTTGTATTGATAATAGGAAAACTAACATCACTATATCAAAATGGCGATTTTTCAGAAGTGTTTTGGATGACTGTTGTTGCATCTGTATTAGATATGCTTGCTATTTTATTTATCGTTAAAAAAATAGCGGCTAAAACAAAAGAAATTAAGGATTTATAATGACACTACCTACTATTGCACTTATAACTATTGGGGTACTCTTTTTTGCTTTGTTTTTTTATAGTATAGAGAAACTCTCTGAACAATAATGCATATCAAAAATAAAATATAAAACAAACCCCAAACAGTCCGATGCACAGAATCAGAACGAGAAGCAATTTGAATGCATGAGGGTGTGTAGGGTTTTGTGCCCTCACAACACCCTGAATATGCATAAGATAAAATTACCATTGATTAGCAGATTAGATTTGGAAGGTGTTGTCGTGGGACAACACCCTACGGATTTTCGCTATTTACAAAATAAATTTTTTATGATAGAATAATGTTTGAAGAGAGAGCGTTAGCTCCCTCTTGGATGGTTAGTGACTATTTAGATATTTAAGAATAGCTATAATCATCGTGAGTATGAGAATTATTAGTTCTATATCACATTCACCACCTTTCGTAGTCAAGATTGACTCGAAATACAAACAGTAGCCCTACCTGCTGTTTGCACAACAAATCTGACTACTTTCAAATTATAACCCACTTTTTTACATTTACCTAAAACATGGCATATTGACATATTATTCCCCTCTACCATGCACCATACTTGAAATCAGCCCATGTTCCTCTCTCGCATCTGCAACGACCACACCTGCTATATGTAAAGGCACAAAAACAAGTACCCCATAGAAAAAGACAAACTCATGTACTTCTTTGATGTCGTGGGCAAGCTCTTTACTAAGACCCAATGTTTCGTAAAAGTGTATGGTAAGCCCTGAAATACTCATAAAAAGTATGAGAGTATAGATGCCTATGTAGCTAAGGGTTACGAGTTTTTTATGTAGGGTTTTAGAGCTAAAGTTTAGGTAGTTTTGTTTTCCACTGTCTGTAAAAAAGAGGATGATACGCCATACTACCAGTGCTGCTAGAGCATACCCTAAAAGTATGTGCCACTCCCACATAGGAGCTCGTACGGCTTTGGCTAAGACTTTGGCTTGTGCCTCGGTGACACTTAGGTCAATGTTTGCTAGTTCTTGTGTGAGTATCTCGGAGTTTGTTCTCCAGCTTAGAAAGGTTTTACGTAACAAAACTGTTCCCATAAGTCCTAACACCACAAAAGCGTGTATCCAGTGCCATAGCCTAAAATTTAAACTCCATTTGTGCATCTCTTATCCTTTTACAATAGTATAATGGGTAGTATACCACTAAAAAAGAAAGAATAAGATGGATATAGAAATAGGAAGATATAAACACTATAAAGGCTCACTCTATGAAGTACTTGGTACTGCCCGTCACTCAGAGACAGAGGAGTGGATGGTGGTGTATAAAACGTTGTATGGGGATTTTTCTACTTGGGTGAGACCCTATGAGATGTTTACCGCTAGTATAGAAGTAGATGGGGTTGTGGTTTCACGTTTTGAAAAGGTAAGCGATGGAGTGTAGTTACTGTAAACATAGTGTAGAAAAAGGCATAAAAGCCTGTCCTTATTGCGGAACACTGAACCCAACACAAAACACCAAAGAAGCCCTAGTGTGGACAGTGGGGATGATACTTTTCTTTGGGGTAGTCTATTATCTTTTTAACTAGAGACCCTTTAACTAAATACCCTCCATCACCCTCGCTTCAAAACTCACAAGTTGCTCACCTGAAAACTTGAAAAACAGCTCTATGGGTCTACAACAGACTTCGCAGTCTTCTATGTAGTCTGATGCCTCTTCTGTGTTGTCTAGTATCATAGAGATGCGTTCCCAGCAGTAGGGGCAAGTGAAAAAGTGTTCCATATATTATGCTCTTTTTTTCAAATTATAGTACAATCACATAAAAAACAGGATAGCCTAATGTCAGCAATCATCGAACACTTTCAAACCATTACGAAAATACCTCATTGTTCTAAAGAAGCAGATAAACTCTTAGCGTTTTTAGTTGACTTTGCAAAAGGTAGAGGCTACACAGTTGAAGTAGATGAAGCCAAAAATATTTACATACATAAAGGCACACCTAGCTTATGTTTACAAGCACACTACGACATGGTTTGCATGGGTAAAGCACCAGTGCTAGAAACCTACATAGAAGAGGGCATCATGCGAGCTAAAGACTCTTCTCTTGGAGCAGACAATGGCATGGCAATAGCCATGATGATGCAAAATATGGATGAGGGCTTAGACTTAGAGTTTCTACTCACAGCAGATGAAGAGATAGGACTTATAGGAGCAAATGAAGTAGCCTTTGACTTGAAAGCCAAATATATGCTCAACCTAGACAGCGAAGATGAAGCAGAAGTCTACATAGGCTGTGCAGGAGGGGCGGATTTGGTAGCGTTTAGAGAGGACACTTTTGTAGAAGGCAAAGGTACTTGCTATGAAGTAGCTGTCAAAGGACTCACAGGTGGACACTCAGGCGTAGACATAGATAAGGGCATTCCTTCAGCCATAAAGGTACTGGGTAAGTACTTGATAGAAAATGAGGTAACACAGTTAGCAAGCATCTATGCAGGAGAACGTCGTAACTCCATCCCTGCAAATGCAGTAGCCATAGTACGAAGCGAAAAAGTACTTGAAGATGAGGGTGATGTGAAAGTAAGAGTTTTAAAAGAGTCACCACAAGTACTCAAAGAGGGGGAAAAGGTCATCAAGTTTATCGATATTTTTCAGCATGGGGTATTGGGTATGAACGATGAACTAGGCATTCCAAGTATCAGCATCAACCTTGCCATCATCACAGCAGACGAAAAAGGTGGGGTACAGATGGAAGCCTCAGCTCGTGCCATGAGTGTAGAGGCTCTGAACTATCTGACTGAGTCCACTACAACACTGTTTAACTTTTATGACTTTAGTGTGGAGGTGCAAGATAAGTACCCTGCATGGAAACCTGACATTTCAGACTTTACAAACCTAGTGAGCGAAGAGATGAAAGCAGTCTTTGGACGCAGTAAAATGATGGCGATACACGCAGGACTAGAGTGTGGTGTCATAGCCCAAAAATACCCACATATGAAGTTTGCTTCCATTGGACCTACCATACGTTACCCACACTCAACACGTGAAGAGGTAGACTTGCTTTCTGTTGAAAGAACTTATGAAGTTTTATTGGGCATTATAAAAAGAGTTTAATGCTTGTAGGACAACACTCTACACCTTGAATGTTTGCGTTGTTTTACAGTGTTTTTCCATAAAACAGCCTTCGCACTCAGGCTTGACTGCCTTACATTTGTAGCGACCAAATAAGACCATCGCCTGATGCAGAAGATGTAAGTCCGTTTTAAACTTTTTAGTGAGTTCTTCTTCACACTTTATAGCAGTTTTGGCATCAGATAGTCCTAGACGATGGGCTACTCTGAAAACATGAGTATCTACTGCCATGAGGTTAGCTCCTGCGTATTCTATCATGACAACATTGGCTGTTTTTTGTCCGACACCTGCAAGTTTGACAAGCTCGTCACGTTCTAAAGGAATATTCCCATTATAATTTTCTACAACAGATTGTGCCATCTTGATGAGGTTTTTCGCTTTATTATTAAAAAAGGAACAGGTGTTGAGGTAGGACTTCACTTCATCAAGGTCTGCGTTGGCAAGGCTGATAGGGTCTGGGTATTTTTCAAAAAGAGCAGGGCTTATGATGTTGACACGTTTGTCAGTACACTGAGCAGAGAGCATGACTGCTATGAGAAGTTCATAGAGGTTTGCGTAGTTGAGTTCGGTGAGTGAGTCTGGATAGTACTCTAAAAAGAGTGCTTTTATCTCTTCTATCTCTTTTTTGCTTGCTCTTTTGATTTTGATATCCTTCTTAACTTTTGCCATACTTTTACCTTGCTCTAAATGGAATAAGAATAAAATAGTACCACATTAATGAATGATTTACCCAAGAGGGATATACTTCTTGATACATTATTAAACTTTTAAGGAATATAAAATATGTTAAAACTTGCAAAAACTTCACTACTAGCACTCTCAATCATCACTTCAGCGGCATTGGCTTCTGACATTTTAGTAACGGTAAATGGTAAAAATATTACTAAGCAGGACGCACAGGCTTTTGTAAAAGCACAGGCACCTCAGGCAAACTTTTCTGAACTTAAACCAGAAGAACAAAAAATGATAACTGATAGACTTGTTGAAAAACAGCTTTTTACAGAACTAGCAGCAAAACAAGGGATCGATAAGAAACCAGAGTTTCAAAAAAATATGGAAAAAATAAAAGAAGAACTTCTTGTAAACATGTGGATGAAAGAGCAGTTAGACAACGCAGTAGTCAGTGACTCAGAAGCAAAAGAGTTTTATGAAAAAAATGCTGCACAATTTATGGGTAAAGCTACGATGCATGCGAGACATATCTTAGTAGAAACTGAAAAAGCTGCAAAGGAAATAATTGATACTTTGAAATCACTCAAAGGTGAGGCGTTGAAAACTAAGTTTATAGAACTTGCTAAAGAAAAATCTACAGGACCTTCTGGACCAAAGGGTGGAGATTTAGGGACATTTACAAAAGGTCAAATGGTTCCAGAGTTTTCAAAAGCGGCATGGGCACTTGAAAATGGACAAATTACAACAAAACCTGTAAAAACACAGTTTGGTTATCATGTTATTTATTTGGAAACTAAAGAAGATGCAAAACCTATCGCATATGAGACAGTGAAAGAGAAAATTATAACATCATTGAAACAAAAACAATTTGCAGCAAAGATAGCAGACGTGGCAAAAGAGCTTAAAAGCAAAGCAAAAATTGTCCCTGCTACAAAATCAGCTACAGACACAGCAAAATAATTTTAAAAAACTACAGGAAAAACAGTATGAATAAATGGCTATTTTGTATAGGTGTTTCACTTGGGTTGTTATCAAGTAGTGCATCAGCTGATGCATTAAAAAATTCTTTAACAAACATCATGAAAACGGATGACTCCGTACCTATGCTTGATTTGAGTAACATTAACCTAGATGCTAAACCAAAACCTGTAAAAAGGGTGATTAAAAATAGGTCTCCTAAAACAATAGTCGGTACAGTAAATGGACATAAAATTATTAAAAAAGATGCTGATGCATATTTGAAACAACGTACAAAAGGCAAAGTAACAAATTATGATGCTATGCCAAATAAGCAAAAGAAAATGCTTCTTCAAGAGATGGGACTTCCTTATCTAGCGTATGATATGGCAAAAAAAGAGTTGACTGAACTTGAAAAAGAGAGTGTACTCAATCGTGCATGGATGCAAAAAGAAGCTCGAAATATAAAAATCAAAGATATTGACATCAAAAGAGTATACAATCAAATCAAAATGCAGAATGTTGATGCAAATAGTACAGAACCTATCCCTCCATTCGAAGCGATAAAAGAGAGACTCCGTATGCAAATGATTGAAAAGCAGATGATGACTAAACTCATGCAAAATGTAAAAATAGAAGTTGCAGAGTAAGAGCTTAATCTGTATTTCTAAATCAAGTAGGTAAAATACACCTCATAATTACAAAAGGAAATCAAGAATGACAAAATTTCTAACACTCTTAGGATTAACTGTTGCACTCACTACAACTGCAGTTGTGGCAAAAACAGCAGGTACCGTAAATGGTATGATTATTACTGTAAAAGAAGCTAACAAGGCACTCGAAGTATTGACCAAAGGTAAAGATACTTGGGAGACTATCCCTGCTGAGGGCAAGAAACAACTTATTCAGATGATGGCACCTGCTAAACTTGTTTCAGCTAAGTCTAAAAAAGCCTTAACAACTAAAGAAAAAGAAGCAGCACTTTCAGGTTTTTGGATGCAGAAAAAAATGTCTGAAACAAAAGTCACAGATAAAGAAGCTAAGGCAGTCTATGAAAAAATGAAAGCTGCATCTAAAAAAGCAAAGTCAAAAAAACCTATTCCAGCATTTGATGCTATAAAAAACAACATCAAAATGCAATTGGCTCAAGAAAAAGTAGTTGCTAAACTCATGAAAAATGCAAAAATAAAAGTAAAATAATGTCTACAAAAGTTTTAGATGTAGTACATGTAGGTGTGGTCACAGGTGATGACCTACAAAAGTTATTTAAAGTAGCAAAAGAGGAAGGTTTCGCCTTACCTGCGGTAAACGTAGTAAGTACATCTTCAGTCAATGCTGTACTCGAAGCGGCTAAAAAAGTGAACTCTCCTGTGATTGTTCAGTTCTCCAATGGCGGAGCAGCATACTATGCGGGAAAAGGTTTACCTTCCGATGAAGCGGCTGTCTTAGGTGCTGTCTCTGGAGCTAAACATGTGCATACTGTAGCAAAGGCATATGGTGTGCCTGTTGTCCTTCATACAGACCATGCCGCAAGAAAACTTTTACCTTGGATAGATGCACTTTTAGATGCCAGTGAGGCACACTTTAAAGCACATGGCATACCTCTTTTTTCTTCACATATGATAGACCTTTCTGAGGAACCTATAGAAGAGAACATTGCTACGTGCAAAACATACTTAGAGCGTATGTCTAAGATGGGTATGACACTAGAGATAGAACTAGGTGTGACAGGAGGAGAAGAAGATGGCGTAGACAACACGAACATTGATAATTCACTCCTCTATACGCAACCTGAAGAAGTAGCCTATGCCTATGAAGAGTTAATGAAAATTTCCCCTAACTTTACTATTGCCGCTTCATTTGGTAATGTTCATGGTGTGTATAAGCCTGGAAATGTTTCATTGACACCAAAGATACTCGATAACTCACAAAAGTTCATCCAAGAGAAATACAATACAGGCGAAAAACCTGTAGACTTTGTCTTTCATGGGGGTTCTGGTTCTGAGCTAGAAGACATTCGTGAGGCTATCTCATATGGTGCTATAAAAATGAACATTGATACCGATACTCAATGGGCATTTTGGGATGGTGTACGTCAATATGTGGATGATAAAAAAGACTACTTACAATGTCAAATAGGTAACCCAGAAGGGGAAGACAAACCAAACAAGTCTTACTACGACCCACGTAAGTGGATACGTGCAGCTGAGCTTTCTATGGTAGAGAGACTAGAACGTGCGTTTAGTGACTTGAATTGTGTTGGACGTAACTAAACCTTCACCCAAATCTTCTCCTGTAGAAACTATCTCTTTTGAAGGTCACTCTTTTTACTTAAAAAGGGATGACCTTTTGCATCCAGACTTTTCTGGAAACAAAGCCCGTAAATTTTACTATTTCCTCCAAAATGATTTTCCAGATATTAAAAAAATAGTCTCATATGGTTCTGCTCAGTCCAATGCGATGTATTCTCTTTCCGTTTTAGCAAAGATGAGAGGGTGGGAATTTGAATACTACGTTGACCATATTGCTGACTATTTGAAAGAGAACCCCCATGGTAATTATAAGGCTGCATTGAAAAATAATACTATTTTTAAAATGAGGAATGAGGAATTAGGAATGAAGAATGAAGAGGCTATTCTTTTCATTGAAGAAGGTGGAAGACAAAAAGAGGCTGAATTTGGTATCAGTATTTTAGCTCAAGAAATTATGGATTGGCAGGAAAAACAAAATATTAAAGATTTAAATATTTTTTTTCCATCAGGTACAGGAACCACAGCACTTTTCTTAAAGAAATCACTCCTCACTCCTCACTCCTCACTCAGCACTAATGTGTATACTTGTGCTTGTGTAGGTGATGGTAGCTATTTGAAAAAACAATTTTTTGAGTTAGAAAAAGAAGAAAAATACCATCCAATACTATTGTCGCTAGAGAAAAAACACCATTTTGGGAAACTTTATAGAGATAACTATGAAATTTGGCTAAAATTACAACAAGAAACGGGAGTGGTTTTTGACTTACTCTATGACCCTTTGGGATGGCGAACATTGTTGGCACATCCTGAGGTTTTTGAAAAGCCTACACTCTACATACACCAAGGTGGTGTGTTAGGTAATGAGAGTATGCTCCCAAGATACGAAAGAAAATATAGTGTGTAGGGTGTTATACCCTTACAACACCGATTTAACAGGATAACAAGATGAAAATATTTTACAGCAATGACGATACCTTTGAAGCAAACTTCAATGAGCTTTTAGAACGTGGAAAAATGGACATAGAAGGTGTGACAAACATAGTCTCTGGGTTACTTAAAGAGATACAAACTGAAGGTAACACTGCACTCAAGGCACAGATAGCAAAGTTTGACAGATGGGAACCAAAAGAAGATGCTGAACTTCTCGTAAGTACCGATGACATGGCTAAAGCCTATAAAAACATAGATCCAGAACTTCGTGATGCCTTGCATCTTGCGTACGACCGTATAGAGTCTTACCACCAAAAACTTATGTCTAAAACATGGATGGATACTGAAGCAAACGGTACGATACTTGGGCAAAAGGTCACAGCTGTTGATAGAGCAGGGCTTTACATCCCTGGTGGGAAAGCAGCCTATCCAAGCTCACTGCTGATGAATGTCATACCAGCTCAAGTTGCAGGCGTGGAAGAGATAGTCATCTGTACCCCAGCACCTGACAATGAACTAAATGAACTTCTACTTGCTGCTTGTCACCTTTGTAAAGTTACGAAAGTTTTCAGAGTTGGTGGTGCATCAGCCATAGGTGCGATGGCGTATGGTACGCAGACCATTCCTAAAGTAGATGTCATCACGGGGCCGGGAAACATATTTGTAGCGACTGCTAAAAAGTTAGTCTATGGTGAAGTAAACATAGACATGATAGCTGGGCCTTCTGAGATAGGTATACTCGCAGATGAGACGGCAAGAGAAGACTACATCGCCATTGACCTACTTAGTCAAGCAGAACACGACGAGATGGCAAGCTCTATACTCATCACTACTGATGCAGACCTTGCAAATAGAGTGAGTGATAAAGTAGAAGCGTTCCTTTCTACGCTTAGCCGTGAAGAGATAGCACGAAAGTCCATAGAAGAGCGTGGAGCTATCATCGTGACATCTTCTATGGAAGAAGCCATAGACCTTATGAATGAGATAGCCCCTGAACACTTAGAGGTTATCACCAAAGACCCTATGGCACTACTAGATGACATCAAGCATGCAGGAGCCATCTTCTTAGGTGAGAACACACCTGAACCAATAGGTGATTACGTAGCAGGCCCTAACCATACACTACCTACAGGTGGAACGGCTAAGTTTTACTCACCACTAAGTGTAGATAACTTTTTGAAGAAATCGTCTATTATCTCGATGTCTAAAAAAGGTATGGAAGAGATAGGTGAACAGTGTGCGTTGATAGCAAATACTGAGGGGTTGACTGCACATGAGGAATCTGTGAGGATAAGGTTAAGAGATTAGATTTGAATTTTTTAATAGAGTTAGTTTTAGCTATGTTTAATGGGATATTTAAATATCATATTGGAGATAAACCCTATTATAAAATAAAAATTGTACTCACGTCTATAGGAAGAATAATTGGAGTACTATTTTTAGTATATATGATTGTACTTTATTTATTGTTTTCTGGGTATGAAGGAACGTGGTTTCTTTATTCTTTAGCTTATCTACATGATTTGTTTTCGGAAACTTAAGATTGTTTTTTCATTTTTTTTGCTTACCGCGTTACACCTCATACTCGAATTTGACTCTATATTTAGTATCTTCTAATGATTAACAAAAATATTTGAATTAAAAAGGTGTTGTGCACCCCAAGGGCATTTCCGATGGGCAGGGCACAACACCCTACAAAAGACAGAACTATCCTCATAAAATATAACTTATAATCGAAAAAATAAAATGATTGTTAAAAGAAATGGCGCGGTGGACGAGACTCGAACTCGCGACCCCCTGCGTGACAGGCAGGTATTCTAACCAACTGAACTACCACCGCACCTATAATGAAAATATAAGTAATTTTCACTTTTAAATGTAAACCAACTTTTTACTAACGAAACTAGTTTCGTGAGCTGTCTGCTGAAGACTGTCATTATGGTGGTCGCTATAAGACTCGAACTTATGACATCTACCTTGTAAGGGTAGCGCTCTACCAACTGAGCTAAGCGACCGTATTTTGAACTGAGATTATATCGAAATAAACTTTGGCGACCCCTAAAGGATTTGAACCTCTGTTTTTACGTTGAAAACGTAATATCCTTGGCCACTAGATGAAAGGGTCATCAGATACCGATAAACAGTTACTTATAAAAAGTGGTGACCCTTCATGGATTCGAACCATGGGCCCATTCCTTAAAAGGGAATTGCTCTACCAACTGAGCTAAAAGGTCACACAATGTAATGGCGCGGTGGACGAGACTCGAACTCGCGACCCCC
>Ga0256840_1003647_pt1 | contig 12235 bp, 6 predicted proteins | sample 355202metaG_FD_185969 | JGI IMG/M metagenome (GOLD analysis project Ga0256840, IMG submission 185969) | Hydrothermal vent microbial communities from Mid Atlantic Ridge, Atlantic Ocean - 355-202 | ecosystem: Environmental > Aquatic > Marine > Hydrothermal vents | place: Atlantic Ocean: Mid...
TCTTGATACCCGAAGGGAAGCTTAGTTTTAGGCAATCTTCAAAAGATAAAAGTTTTCGAATTAACAAGTTAGTACTTCAAATTTTATATTTCAAATCTTACCCAAAACTAAGCTTTTGTGGGTATCCTTACTGTGCAGTGGTCTCATTATGTGCTAAATAGATAAAATATTGAACACAGAATGGATTTAAACAGTTTATTTTACACTGTCCTACTTTAGTAACTCCATTAGCGTATATTTAAGATTTTTATCGCACTTTTCGCCCATCTTGTCTTGTTCTCTTAAAAGCCAATCTAAGTAGCCTTTATCGGTATGTAAAACATCTTCAAAGCTCATGCCTCTATACTTGCCAAATATAAACATCTTTAGTTTTATAGGTCCGTCTGAAAGCTCTACAAGCTTGTTCATTACCTCACTGTTTTTAAGATTAAACTCATTTTTGGCACGAAAAAACAGGGCTTTTAAAAACATCTTTAGTATAAGCACATCTCCTATTGCGTCATGAGCTTTTACCTCTACATTGTACTTATTGGCTTCATCACTCTCTTGCTTTTTTGAAAAAAGTTTGTATCTAAATGTTTGTAGTTTGTAGTTAGGTACTATATTATTATCTCTTTGCAAGATCTCTTCTTCAATCAAATCTTCTTGACCAAGTCCAGCACTTACATGAGGTACTTTTACATCAAAAAGGTGCATAGCACACTTTAAAGTATCTATGGTTTGGTACTCATTTTTAAAATTTTGCTTTTCTAACATGCCTAAATCAAATGGAAGATTGTGAGCTATAAGATAGTTTTCACTACTATTTAGCTCATTTAAATCGTTCCAAAAATCTGTCTTTATAAACTCTTGTTTTCCTTCTAGTTCCTCTTGTCTGATGCCATGCGTACTCATAGCTTGAAGTTTGATAGGAATTTTAGATGAGCATAAATCGTTATAAACACCTTTTTTGTATAATTCCCCTTTGGTGTCAGTGATTATTGCACCTATCTGGATTATCTGGTCTTCCGCTTCTATGCCAGTTGTTTCTGTATCAAAAAATATATTATACGCCATTATCTCACCTCCAAAATTTTACAATTACACAAATCGTCACTCTCATATATAGTCATGTCTCCAGCATCTAAATTAGGAACTGGAAATACTCTTACTGTCAGGGGTTTATTTAAACGAAATGCCATAGTTCCTGTATCACGCATCATAGCGTTTAGTTTCTCTATGCTAGTATCTCCAGGAATTGGAACAGTATCAAGTCCTATGCCACAAACTGAGCTATATGTAAGAAGTGAGCGTATATCAAACTGATTTTTTATAGTTCCCTCTGCCAATCCTTTATCCTCAGTTACTGCTAACATAAGTCCTGAAAATCCTACTAACTCTATGTTTTTCAAAGATTTAAATACTTTTGTTAACAAAGATGAGGCTTCAACACTACCACTTGCTCCAAAGTACTCAACACCCATTTCTTCATAAACTTCACACATACTTGAGCAGTTTTTTGATGGCGCAGCTGAACTATCTATGCCTCGAAAAATAAAATCACTATTTTCAAAACCATCAATAATCTCTTTAATATTATCAACATGATATTGTAAAGCTTCACTCATAATTTTATAATATCTTTTAAACTTTTCATTATGATTTAAATCTTTACATGTAGAGTTAAATTCTCTCAAAACATCTACCAATAAATCAGGAGTTTCAAGCCCTATAACAAAACAATTCTCATCTATACTTTTATGATATGAAGCAGGAAAATATGGAATTAAAGGCTTGCAGTTAAAATTAACCGTAAAGTTAAAGTTACCCTCTCCTCTCGGAGTAATTTTACTTATTGTTTGCACTACTTTTGAAGCTTCATTTATCAGGCTATTGTCTAAAATGCCAAACTCATCAAGAGGAACATTCACACATGCATTACACAAATCTCCAAAATCACGAATTAGCTCAGGTAAAAGTATGATTTCTTCTTTAGTTTTTGCTTCGCCTATGGCAAATCTGATTCGTAGGTCTTGAACATCTAGTGCATTTAGTATATCACTCAAAAACTGCAAATCTTCTTTTGCTCTTTTTAGACTTGAAGTATCTAAATACTCCCCAAAAGCATTTGTAACTATTCGTATCGACTGAACTTCATAATCATCTTGCATAAACTTTTCTGCTAAGTCATTACAAAATTTAGAAGCTTTTAAAATCTCATTTTCCCAAGTTTTCTTATCTTTTTGTAAAGTCAAAAATGTAGTAATAGTTCTTACCTTACAAAGGTTTTTTGCTTTATAAATCATCCGATCACCTCGATTCCTTCTATTGCTTCTATTTGTTCTCTAATAATTGGGTCGATTTTTATGAATGTCTTCATCTTTATATCTACTAGTTTAGATGTGATTACCAACTCCACTTCGCTTCGTCCATGATTGTTTTTTATGAGAGTATTTAGCTCTTCTAGCGCATCAAAATCGTCACACAACTCAAGTCTTATAAGAGTAGGTGGTAGTGGTGATAGTTCTACTTTTGCGACTCTATTTTCAATTGATTTTTTACTATTTTTTTTCTTTTTAGCTTCATCTAAAGTAAAAACTCCTCTACATGTAATCCTTTTTTTATCGTCTTCTTTTGTGATTTCCAAGGAAAAGCCTATTGGTTTTTCCAAGTTTAGAGTATTGAGTTTTTCTAGTTGTTTTTCAAAAACCATAAATTCTACATTACCCTGCAGGTCTAAAGCGGAAGTAAAAGCAAAAGGATTTCCTTTTTTGCTTACTCTTTCATCTATTTTATCAACTTTTCCTATGAAAAATATTTTGCCGCTTACTATCTTTTGAATTTCATCATAACCTATATGAGGAATTTCATCTATCACATCTTTGAGTTCTTCAAGCACTTTGGTTTTGTCTTTTTCTTTGTTTAACTCTTCTAAAGACAAAGCATCTTTACATGTAAGCTTGACGCCTGTATCATCTCTTTTTATCTCAATTGGAAATCCTGTTGGGTTTTCTAGATTCATATTTTGAAGTTTTTCTAAGATATTGGCAAACACCATAAACTCCATATTGCCGTGAAAATCCATGAGGTTTACTATGCCAAATTTGTTTCCTTTTTTACTCATCTTTTCAGTAATACTCTCAACTTTTCCAATAAAAAGTTTTTTCTCGTTATTGATATTTTCAACATCTGAAGAGAGCGCATGAGGAATAGACTCTATCAACTCCCTAAAAGCGTCAAGTGGATGACCTGAGATATAAAATCCTACAGTCTCTTTTTCAAGCTCCAAAATTCTTTTGCTTTCAAATTCTGGTAGATTTTCTATATCTATCTTGACAGTTGTCATCTCTTCACCATCACCAAAAAGTGAACCTACTGCTTCTTTTTTCATCTTTGCGCAGTTTGCTCCAGCTTCGGCTATGACTTCTATATGGTCAAGCAAGGTCCTGCGTGTCAATCCAAACTCATCAAATGAACCTGATTTTATAAGAGATTCTATGACTCTTTTGTTTACTTTTGATGTGTCTATTCTGGACATAAAATCGCTCATATCTTTAAATTTACCATCTTCTCTTGCTTCTAAAATCCTACTAATAGCACTGCTACCAGCTCCTTTGATAGCTCCCATGCCAAACAAAATCTCATCTACTCCTTCATCGTTGGTTATAGCACTAAACTCCGTAAGAGAGTAGTTTACAGATGGTGGCGAGAGTTTCACACCTATCCTTTTTACCTCATCAATATATTTTACAACTTTATCAGTATTGTCTTGTTCACTCGTAAGTAAAGCTGCCATAAACTCTTGAGGATAATATGTCTTTAGGTATGCAGTTTGAAAAGTTATCATGGCATAAGCAGCACTATGAGATTTGTTGAACCCATATCCTGCAAACTTCTCAATTAAAATAAAAAGTTTTTTTGATTTTTCTCTATCATAGCCTTGTTTTACAGCACCATCACAAAACTCATCTCTATAAGCACTCATGTCTTTTTTCTTGCCCATAGCACGACGGATAATATCCGAGTAACCAAGACTAAATCCACCGACGATTTGAACAATCTGCATAACTTGTTCTTGATAAACAATCATCCCATAAGTTGGCTCAAGTGTCTCTTTAAGAGAATCAAAACTAACCTCTTCAAAAGGATAAAAAACTTTTTTTCTTCCGTGTTTTCTCTCTATAAAGTCATCAAGCATACCAGACTCCATGGGGCCTGGACGATATAGTGCGAGAACGGCGATGATGTCTTCAAATCCATCTGGTCTTAAGCGTTCATTTAGTGACTGCATACCAGTTGATTCTATCTGAAAAAGTCCTACTGTGTGACCTGTTCTTATAAGCTCATATACTTTTTTATCATCCATATCTATGGCATTGAAGTTTATATCTTTGTTGTATCTTCTTTTGATGAGCTTTAGCGCATTGTCTAAAACAGTAAGCGTTTTAAGCCCCAAAAAGTCAAACTTTATTAAATCTATATCTTCAAGATAATTCAAAGAGTATTGCGTGACTAACTGTTCTGCTCCTGAAGGTTTATATAGTGGTGTTTTATGCCAAAGTTCTTCATCACTGATTACTACTCCTGCAGCATGCATACCTGAGTTTCTGTTTAGCCCCTCTAGTGCCAATGCAAACTTCCAAACCCTAGCAATCCGCTGGTCTTCATCTATAAGTCTTCTGAGTTTCTCTTCTTTTTGGTAAGCTCCATCTACAAATTTGCCATTTTTTGTTTTACCATTTAGCGTGATACCTAGCTCATCTGGTATAAGCTTAGCCATAGCATCAGCCTCAGCATAAGGAAGTCCAAGAACACGAGCAACATCGCGTATAACTCCCTTGGCTAAAAGCTTACCAAAAGTGATAACCTGAGCCACATTGTATCTGCCATATTTCTCAACAACATAATCTATGATTTCGCCACGGCGTGCCTGACAAAAGTCAATATCAATATCTGGCATACTTACTCGTTCTGGATTTAGAAATCTCTCAAAAAGCAGATTGTAAGGCATAGGGTCAATGTCTGTAATTTTTAGACTAAATGCAACTAAACTTCCAGCGGCACTACCTCTTCCTGGACCAACAGGAACGCCTCTATCCTTTGACTCGCGAATAAAATCCCAAACTATCAGCATATAACCTGGAAACTTCATATCGCAGATGATTTTCATCTCCACTTCTAGTCTATCGTAGTAAGTTTGGTGTTTCTCTTTTGGCACTAGTTTCAATCTGTCTTCCAAGCCATTTTTGCACTTAAATCTGAAGTAGTCATCATCATTGTCTATATCTTGACCTTCGGCTTTTGCATACTCTTTCGTAAACTTAAACTTTGGAGGAGTTGGGTCACCTAATTTTATCTCTAAGTTACACTTATCTACTATCTCTTGTGTATGAGTTATGGCTTCTGGTATGTCAGCAAAAAGCTCACTCATCTGATCTGGTGTTTTTATATAAAACTCTTTTACAGAGTGCTTTAAGCGTTTTGGGTCATCAAACTCTTTGTTCATTGCGATACACATAAAAGCTTCCTGTGCTTCTGCATCTTCTTGGGTTGGATAGTGAGTGTCATTGGTGGCAACTACTTTTATGCCAGTTTCTTTAGATATACGAAGGATACTATCATCTATGAAAAGCTGATCGCCAATACCGTGACGCATAAGCTCAAGATAAAAATCATCACCAAATATATCTTTATACTCCAAAGCTATCTCTTTTGCTCGCTCGTAACCTTTGGCACCATTTTGTACATTTTTTGGATTGTTCGTGTTGAGATGCCAGTTTACTTCACCCTGCAAACACGCGCCACTACAAACGATGCCTTCGCTATGTTCTTTTAAAAGATTTTTGTTAATACGGGGATAATAGTAAAAACCATTAATAAAACTTTGACTAGAGAGATACATAAGATTTTTATATCCTATCTCATTTTTAGCATACAAACACAAGTGAAATCTCTGCCTTGTTGTCTTATCGTTAAGCTCTTCTTGATTATGTATATAAGCCTCAAGCCCTATGATAGGTTTGATATCGTTAGCACGCATAGTCTTATAAAAGTCTATGGCTCCAAACATATTGCCGTGGTCAGTCATAGCAACGGCTTTAACGCCCTGTTCTTTTAGCCTACTTGCAAGCTTGTCTATCTGATTTGCTCCATCAAGAAGGGAGTATTCTGTATGTAAGTGCAAGTGTGTAAATTGTGTTTTGCTCATAATATCTCTTATAGTTTTTACTATTCTACTAAAATTCTACTTAACACTGGCAATCTTTCTTGCTCTAATCTAAAATTTTCTCCATAATAGTCACTAAAAAGTCGTTCATATACTAGCATTTCTTCTTTTGTTAAATTATATAATTTTTTATATTGTTTGTTTTGGCTTTTTACATGTAGCGTACCAAACTCTTCTATGGTTTGTGTATCCATAAATAGTGATTTTATCTGTAAAAAATAGCCTCTTGCTTGTGAGAGAATAGCGAAACCATCCATATCTATATCTCCCCAGTAGTATATCTCTTTATCTTTTAGCCACTCAACTTCTTCAAGAATGCCAACTGAGTAACCACCTCCAAAGATGACTATAGCATCTTTTATGTCTGGAAATGATAGTGCTGTTATCTCATTTTCTACTATATAAACTCTTCTACATGTAAGACTTAAGTTTTTAAACTCTTCTATATTGATAGTCAAGTCGCTTAAGCCGTTTATATATAAATCCTTATCTAAAATCCTAAATCTAACTAAAGGTAGTTTGTATTTTAGTCCGTACTTCCTCTCGAAGCCATTGTAAAATAGCTTATCAATGTTATTGTACAAATCAATATCAAGTGTGGCTACTAAAAACATATCTATTGTTTTCTTGTTTTTTTCTATAAATTTTGTGTCAATTCCAACCATTGGGAATTCTCTTGCATATATATTTGGTTTTGGATTATTGTGCAAAAAGGTGACTGTTTGTAAGACTTTGTCTAAATCAATCTCTAACAGAAGTTTTGGTTTTTCTAAAAAAAGTTTTTTTAGTCTTGGAAACTCTTTTGTTGCTTTAAAATATCTAGTTTTAAAGTTCTCAAACTCATCTTTTTTATCTATAAAATTCAAAAATTCTTCTCTACTCCTACATGTAAGAGTTATTGGTAGTTTTTGTAAACCTATGTTTTTAAATCGGAACTCTTTATACTCTATGTCTAGCTTTAGCTTTTTAAGTATCTCTATCTCTTTTGAGATTTGTGAGAAATACTCGACTATATCTTTTTGCTTCAAGGTTTTTAGCTTTACGCAATAAGGAAAAAGCTCTTCATCGCTCATAAATGCTCTAAAAACTGCCCCACTGTCATAAATTTTTTTAAATTTTTTTAAAATCTCGTTTTGATTGTAAACAATCATTTTTTACTCTTCTGATACTCTTCTATACTCATTGAAAGTAACGATGAGTTCATTCCATCTTGATTGTGTACAAAATGGACGCTTCTAACAAAATCTTCTATCACATTTATTTTCTGTTTTGGAGTTATTGCCATCAGCTGGAGATTTAGTTTTTCAAAAAGTCTCAGGGCATACCTAGTGCTTTCATCGCTCCCTCTTCCAAATGCCTCATCAATCATTACAAACCTAAACGAACGACTTCTTATCTCATTGTGTTCCAAACCAAATTGAAATGCCAACGAAGAAGCCAAAACAGTATAGGCTAGTTTTTCTTTTTGTCCTCCAGATTTGCCACCACTATGTGCATAGTACTCTTTTTCTTCTCCTGTAGAGATGTACTTTTCACTTGCACTAAAGTTGTACCACTCTCTTACATCAGTCACTTTTGCTCTCCATTTTTTATCTACATCACTGTACTTTTCTCTGCCATTAAATCTATCTATTATTGCTCTTATTTGTAAAAATTTATCTTCATTTACTCCACTATTTGTATCGAAAGCAAATGCAGTTGCTGATTTTAAATCTTGTTTAAAATCTCTTATTTCTTTGTCTATGGAAAGTTCTGCTACTAGCTCTATGGATGTCCCGCTGTTGTACTCTATATCTTTTAAAGACTTATTTATCTTTTGAATTTTTTCTTTTATTTGTGCTGATTGATGCTCAAGTTCTTCTTGGATCATCACTGTTTTTTGTATTGTTTTTTCCTTAAATAGGGATTTGAATTTCTTCTCAAACTTTGGTAAATCATCCTTTTTAAGCTCTGCAAGTTTTACATTAAAATCGTCAATAGACTCTATGGAGGCATCAAACTCTTTTGACTCAACGCTATATCTATTTTTATATTCGTGCATTAGTGAGAGTAGTTTTTCACTTGATCTTTTCATCTTTTCTACTATGTTATTTAATCCACTTTGTATGCGATTTCTTAGTTCGCTCTCTTTTAATGATATGTTGTTAAGACTTAGACCATCTACAACAAAGATAGAGTTTAATTCTGTTTTTACCTCTTCATCTATGTCAGTCTCAAGAAGAGATTTCACCACCGCCAATTCACTATTTCTCATATCTATACTGGACTCTAGTTTGCCTATTAGTCCATATAGTTTCTCTTTTTCTGGATTAAGTAGGCTTAGTTTCTCGCCAATAACTTGAAGCTGATTCTGTAAGCTTTTTAAGATATCTGAACTCTTTTGTAGTTCTTCAAACTCACTATTTAATATCTCAATTTTTTTTGAATGAATATACCAATCTATCCTCTCAAAACTATCAAACATTAGTATATCTCTTAGATTATCTCTACTGTTTTGAAGCCTATGTATCTCTACATGTAGAGCTTCTATACTGCTTGTGATAAACGATATTTTTTGACTTAATTTTATCTCTTCATTTTGCATAGCTTTTAGCTTTATGGCATTGTCCCAGCCTAAACTCCATCTACTTTTATCATCCAATCTAAATCTATCATCTTTTTCGTGTTTGCTATAGTTTGTTTTAAACTGACCATTAATAGTGAGTGCTTTTTTGAACTTTCTAAAATCGCTCATACTCTCAACACAAGGTATATCAAATCTATCTTCAAGCATACTTTTTAGTGCATCGAAAAAAGAAGAATCGGCTTTGATATTTACTTTACTCAAAAGTGAGTTTTTTGCTCTCTCAAAATACTCTGTTCTCCTTTTTTTCTCAATAACTTTCAAGTAAACAAGTTTTCCTTTCAAATCAGTGCTATTGACATACTCACTAACCTCATCATAATGCTCTTGCCCCACCAAAAGAGAGAGTGAAAAACCATACATAATCCGCTCAATAGCACCCTGCCACTCTTTGTCTTTTACCTCTATAAGTTCACCTACAAAGGGCAAATATTTCTCATCTATATCTAGCTCTTTTACGATACTATCTCTTATCTTTGATATATGATTTGGTATGTTTGAACGGTTGTTTTGAAGGTATTCTACTTCTTCCTTAACCTCTTGTAAGTCATCGCTATAACTTTTTAGAGAGACACTATTTCTTGTAATCTCATTTTGAAACTTTACACCTTGTTCCTCTATGGTTTCATATCTCTGTCTTGCGTCATTTTTGTTGTTGAGAAATCTATGCTCATTTGAGACTACTCGTAGCTCCAACTCTTTTGCTATTTTGTTGTAGGCTTCATTTTCTCTTTTTTTGCTATTTAGCTCTTTTTTATTGTTTTGAATCTCTCTTTGAAGCTCTTTTAGTCTATCTCCACCATTTTTTTGTATATCCACTCGTATCTCAACTTGCTTGGTATTTAGTTCATTTACCTCATTGCTTATTTTTATCTTTAGAGATTCTCTTTTTTGTAGTTCAATTTTTAGCTCTTTTAACTTTGTATGCAAAAGAGTCTCTTTAAAAACTGAAAAATACAGGGACAAACTATCTCGCATACGCTCATTTTTACTCTGACTTAACACTAATGCTCTGTACTCTTTTGCTTTTTGCTCAACTGGAAACAAAAGTCTTATCTGTTCTTTTGCACGAACCACAAGGTTGTGAGCGTGATTTAAATCAGCAAAATTTTGACAAAGTTCGTCTATCTTGACATCTATATCCCCAATCTCAAGCATCTGTTCTCTTACAAATGAAGTTAGATTTCCTATCGCTTTTAGAGATACAGTCTGATAAAAAAGATTGAGTGCTTGTTCATTTCTAATCCCCATAGCTCTACTAAAATCTTTTGAATAGTCCTTGAAACTATCATAAACTTCTGTGTTTGATTTTGCTCTTAAATGTTTTTTTAGAACTCTTGTATCTTTAAAATCTACATCTATAAAGTCATCTTTTATGCTCAAATTTTCTCTTGAAGTTATGAAAAACTTCTGTACTTTATTGTTTCCCATGTGAAAAAACTGTGCTATTGTAAAGCTCTCTTCAAATCCCTCATTTTCAAACCTAGCTAGTAAAACAGTGAAGCCTTTTTCTCCTCTAAGAGATATCGCTTTTGAGTGTCCGAAAGTCTCATCTTTTTGACTTTTGTACTCTCCAACTATGTAGGATTTTAAGCTTCTCTCTTTTGATTCTGCTCCTGCTGCTTTGTTGAATGTTATCTTTTGTTGAGGTACTAGAAGTGTTGTGATTGCATCTACTATGGTGGATTTTCCTGAGCCTATATCTCCTGTCAAAAGTGCATTGTAGCCATCAAGCGTTACACGAACTATTTTTTTATCAAAAGTTCCCCAGTTATATAGCTCAAAATGCTTTAGCCTAAAACCAGTGCTTCTATCATCACTAGCAAAATCAAATCTTAGCTCCATTTTTGCTCCTTATACTCTTCTAGCCTTTCATTAAAATCACTCAACCACTGAGCATCTACAAAGGCTTTGATGGAACTTTTAATCTCGTAGTTATCTTCTTGACTTCTTAGTTTCTTTAAAAATCCTAAATCTTCAACTTTTTTTATTGTTAAATCTATTTCTTTGTAGATTTTAACTTCATTAAACTTTTGAGGTAAAAATAGAATTATATCGCTAATGATATTCTCTTTAGAGACAACTGCTTTTTGTGAATCGCTCTGCATATCAAAATCAACAAGTCTTTTTCTAAGCAACACACAAAGAAGTGAAACTTTGTAGCTAAGCTCTCTACTTGTTATAAGCTTTGGAATTGCTTCACCATCCTCTTCAATCTCAAGGTTTTTAAGATAGGCATATCCTTCAACTTCATCAATCTCAAATTCTAGCCCTATAACATTAAAATAGTCACTTATCACTCCTCTGCTAGACTCTACAAGCTCCAACCAAACAGACTCATTGTCACTTTTATGGAACATACCTTTTAGTAGTAAAACTGTTGCAGTTTTTGCGTTTTGATTCATCATCTCTCCAAAAATATGATTTTAGGTATTTTTACTTTTTTGTGATTACCATGTTCATCTTCTATATCTACTATTTCACTGTGCATTTCATCTATGGCTACGCTGTCCAAGCCTTTTGCTATGGATATATAGCCTACTATCTCTGCAATTCCTTTTTTTATGGGGAAGTTTTCAATAATCTCGTTCAAGCTAACTTGCTCTTTTTTTAGTAACATTTTTTGAATATTTTGCTTCAATACTTCATCGTCTACAAAAAATAGATTGTAAAAACTCTGCATATCTAACTCCATATCTTCCTCTCTTAGCTCTTTATCAAATAGTTGTTTCTCTTTGGGTTTATACAAAGTTTTCGAAAATATAGAGTCTATTTTGATTTTTGGATTATCTACAAGCATAAAGTTTTTTGCAGTCGGTATATCGTCTTTTATTGCCATTGCATTTTTTTGTATAGAGCTTATAAGTTCCATTATGCGTCTATTTTCTACCCATACTCTGTCATCTATATATTTTCTTAACTGCTCCATTAGTTTTGATGAAACTCCGTAAACTTTCTCACCACTTTTTAAAAGTTGGTATTTTATATTTAACAATTTTTTAGACTTATCAAACTCATTTACAGTCTCTATAGTGTATAGATTTTTTATCAGGTGTGTCAGTTTTTCACTTCTGTTAGTATCACTTAAAAGTTGCCAAAATGCAAAAAAACTTTTCCCTTGGTCACTATCTCTTATCTCATCTTCTATATCAAATATGGAGCTTAGAACTTCACTTTTAGACTCTCCACCTAGTGCTATTTTCTCCATAGCAGTTTGGTTCAGTGAGCGAAAATTGTACTCAATTTCACTAAAGTCATACTTTAGTTTTCGCACCATCTCGTCTATCTGCATATATTGTTCTTTTACCATTGAACTGTCAAATCTTATATCTCTTGAGTTTTTTATGGCATCTATCTGTCTATCAATCTCTTTTTTTTCTAGCTCTAGCCTCTCTACTCTTTGCTCA
>Ga0256840_1003648_pt1 | contig 12232 bp, 14 predicted proteins | sample 355202metaG_FD_185969 | JGI IMG/M metagenome (GOLD analysis project Ga0256840, IMG submission 185969) | Hydrothermal vent microbial communities from Mid Atlantic Ridge, Atlantic Ocean - 355-202 | ecosystem: Environmental > Aquatic > Marine > Hydrothermal vents | place: Atlantic Ocean: Mid...
TCATCATTTTCAATAACTGTTATAAGTGCTATTTTCATATCTTATATTCCTTTTTGAAATTATTAAAACTTTCGATGCCTATTATTGTTCCATTTACACTACATACTGAACATTCACTAATATCTTGTCTTCTATGCTCTAAAAATAATTTTCTTTGGGTAGTTTTCATTTCCCAAATATCTTTTAGCGATTTTTCAAGAATATTATCAATTTTTAATGAATTATCCCATTTATGAGGACAATATTGAACATCTCCATTTGGTGAAACAAATAACATAAAGAATGGATAAAAACAAGTATTTGATTGAACTTCTGAATTTTTAAGATCAACTAATCCTCCTCTATTATTAAAATTAAATTCTTTAATTATATCATCTTTATCACGATTTTCCGAATATATAAATTTTATTTTACAATCCACATTATTACTTTTTGCAATCTCTTTTAATTTTTCACATTTTTTTTTATTTTTAATATTATATAAACTTATCAATATTTCAAAATTATTGAAATTTTTAATTTTTTTAATTAATAATTTAAATTTTTCAATATTATTAAAATAAATAATAGCATTGGTAACTAATCTTATATTTATGTTTTTTATTGAAATTAATTTATCAATAATTTCAATAAAATTAGGATTTAGTGTTGGTTCACCTAAACCTGCTATGTCAATGGTTCCAGACCATTTTATTTTAATTAATTCATCTATTATTTGATCTATTATTGTTAAAGGCATATATTGTATAAATTTATCGTTTATACTCTGATATTCTTTATTCCCATGAGGGCAACTAAAACATTTTAAGTTGCAACTTCTCGAAAGAGATAGTTCCAATTCGCTAAAAATTTCAACATTATTTATTAACGAAATTTTATTATTTCGTTTTTTATGACTACATTTCATATTAAACTTCATACATTTATTCCTTTATTAACTGTTTATCAATAACAGACATTCTATTATATCCACATATTATTTTTGTAAATTTATTAGGTTTTTTAAATAATATTATTGGACCATTATATTCAGGTAATGTTTTATATTTACTTTCAAAAAACTTTTTTGAATCTGATATTATTTTAAAATGTTTTGTCAAAAATTTAATATTCCACATATTTTCTATTATTTTTTGTGTTATACCTGTAATTTGGTAAGGGGATTTATTCTTTTTTATTTGATTAATATTTTTACCTATTGCAACTCCAAATCTAATAGAAGGTAAACCTAACCATTTTGATGCACCAAGCAATATAATATTTCCTTTTTGATATTCATTATTTATAAATTTTATTAATTTAGTTGAATCTAAAAAATATGGAGTATATGAAAGATCCCAAATTATATTAGTATTATCAAAATATTCAGCCTTACCATTAATTCCATTTGGATAAACATTGTATATAATATCAGCATCTTGAATATTATTTACTATTTGTAAATTTTTATTTTTAGAATGAATATATAACATTTTATAATTTGGATGGTGAAACCATATTTTTTTATTAGAATATAAACTAAATAATTCTGAAATTATATTATCCACACCGTGATGTATATAAATATTTTCTTGTTTTATTCCGAAAAAATTTTGTAATATATTATATATAATATTTTCATCTGGATAATTATATATATTTTTAACTGAAATATTTCTTATTATATTTTCAAATTTATCGATAACCATTTTACTTACAGGAACATTATTCAAATAAGAAAATGTTTTATTCATTAAGTAATCCGAAATCAACTAAAAAAAATTCTTTTTTTCGTTGCTCTGTAATTTTTTCATAATAGTCACAACCTTTACAAATGTCAAAACTCTTTTTCATTAAGTCATCCTTATATGTTTCTTTTAAATTCCAAATATTGCCTATTATATCTTTATGAGTTGAGTCTACCCAATTACATAAAACAATATCACCATTAGGAACTACCCCATTATCCGTAAGTTTAAATAAACAATCAGAATTTATATTATTATTTTTTTTATTAATATTATGCATTTCATAATCATCTAATATTCTATAAAATTTTGTTATTCTCAAAAAAACTTTAAAGAACATATCGTGCTCTCCTTTAGTTCTTAACAATAAACAAACATTTGTTAAATCTTTAATCTTCAAAAGATTTTTCTTTAATATATCATATCTCTTCGAATTAGTTGTCTTTTCAAATAATTCTCTATTTGTTCCATATAAACTAATATATAGTTTAAGTTTTTTTCTTTTAAATAAATCATCACTAAATTCAGAAGTTAATGATGTAAAAAAGAAATAATATTCAACTTCTGAATTATCCAAATAATCAAAATACTCGTTTATATTAGGTATATTTAAAATATCACCAACAGTCGGACATAAATCAATAATTTTAATTCCTGCTTTTAATATTTCGTCAACATATTTTTTGAATGTTTCTAAATCCAAATCTATTTTTTTATATTCTGCATTTGTTTTTATACAAAAATAGCAATTTAAGTTACATTTACTCGTTAGTTGTATATTAAAAACTTTAGGCAGCATCAAGTATCCTTTTTAATGGTATTATAACAGTTTCTGGAAAAATGTGTAATATTTTTTTAGTAATTTTATCATATAATTCAAATATATTTGTAATATTTATATATTTATTTATCTGTTTATATTCATAGTTTGTAATAAATATATTATATGGAGTATTATAATCATTTATATCATTTTTTTCTAAAATTACTTTTTCATTTATAATTTCCGAAATAATTTTTTCAATTTTTAAAAAATTATTAAATAATATATCATAGTGATCTATATTAACAAGATTTTTCCATGCATATTCATAATATTCCTTATATTTAATTAAATCATTTATATAGTTGTCTATTATTTCATCTAATGAACCTTCATTTAACTCATAATACTCAAAAATTGAACTAAATAATGATATTATTAAATTCCTCCTAACATTAATTTTATATAATTTATAATCTTTATATAAAATATTAACATTCTCTATTCTATTTAGTCTAGGATCTTCCAATCCACTACTTTTTAATAAAATAATTTGTTTTTTTATATTTTTAAGATAAGCATAATTTATAAAATTTTCACTTAGTGAAATTTTTTTATTATATTTTTTTTGATTTTTGAAAATAAATAATGCTTCTTTAGATGTTAAAGACAAATTTTTATAAAAACTTGTTAATGGTTTATCTTTAAAAAAACTATTCTCAATATCATATGTAAATATTTTTGAATTATTTTTAAATGATCGAATTAATGTATTTCTTCCAGCATTATCAATACCATAAATAAGTATTATTTTCATATTATTTATTGAATACATGATCGAATTTTTCTATTTTATTACATTTATCACGATATTCTTCCACTAACTCATAATATAGTTTTTTAAAATCATATTTATTCATAAATTTTTGCATCATTTCCTTTTCATAAATGGTAATATATTTATTGTATGGAGTATTATATTTATTAAAATTTATTTTAGGTAAATTTTTGTCAATATTAATAAATATATTACTTTTTAATATTATTTCTCTGGTTTCATAAGGATTATTTAATATATCAGTATGTTCTAAAATTAAATCAGCGTATTTATCATTATTATCAATAACATTATCGTTACATTCAGTTCTAAATTCATTTAATATAGTATTTAAATCTTTTTTATCGTATGATAAATATTCTCCTATTGATGCAAAAAGAGATATAATAAGATTTCGCTTAACCTTAATAAATTTTAAAGTATATGAATCATATAATATATTTATATCTTTAGATAGCTTATATTTTGGACTATTCAACCCTGAATATTTTAGTAGAATATTACTATTATCAATATTTTTTACAAAGGCATAATTTATACCATTCTCATCAATATTAAATTTATTCTTATTTTTTTGAGCATTATATATTTTAATTGCATCTCTTAAATTTAAGTTATATTTTTTCATTTCTGAAATAATAGTTGATGTTCGATTAAAAATAATAGAAGGAATAAATATAGATTTAATTGAGTTCAATAATCTTATAAGAGTATTTTTACCTACATTATCAGCTCCTATAACAACTACTATATTTTTCATTTTATTCCTTTTAGTGATAGTAAAAATTATATTTAAGTAATATCATATTTACATGAATATATACATGCGTGTATATTTTTTTCTGAAAGACACATTGTATTAAAAACATTTAAGTCTATTTGTTCAATATTATTTATATTATAAATAGATTTTCTCCCATATCTTGAAATAACATCACATGGATATATATCACCTAATTTATCAATATATATATGGGTATTATATATTACATTTAGATTAAAAACTTTAATAAATGTTTTTTTAATCATAGGAGAATTTATACTGTAATTATTTAAATATAAATTATCAAATCCTTGTGGAAATTCTAAATTATTTTCTTTATCTTCAAATCTAGTGTTTCTTACTGAAATTTTTTTATATTTTTTTCTAATTTGTTTCTCTTGTGTTTGATTATGTTTATATTTGGTAAACACGACATTAGTATCCAACTCTTTAATAAAATTATCAATTATAGATAATTCAATACCTGGCCTAGTTATTTGATGAGTTTTATCATCAATTCCATCAACTGCTACTTCAAAAATTAAGTTTTTGTAATTGTTTTTTTTAAGCATTTTTATAATATTATTGCCAACTGCACCGTTTGTATTTATTTTTAATTGCATATTTTTTAGTTTACACCATTTTATAAATTTTTCAATATTATTATATAATAATGGTTCTCCCTCATTTCCACATAATAATATTTTTTTAAGATTTGGTAATGATTCAAGATATTTTAATAACTCATTAATTTTTAAATTTGTTTTTTTTGATGGATTTTTTGAAATTGCACAAATAGGACATTTCAAATTACATATTGTAGTAAGATGTATTTCTACTGACAAAATATGTTCATTCATAAAATATCTCTTTCTAATTCTAATGTGCTACAATGTATTCCTCCTGCAAATAACTGATTATTTCTCATTTGAATTGGAATTACATTAAATTTATTTTGTTCAAGAACATTAATAGTATTATATGCATCATCATTAACAATAACAGTATTAGAATTAACAGATAAAACATTTACATCCATTCCTTGTTTAGTTGCAAATCCTTCACCATTTTCAATTGACTTCTCTGGGAAAATAAACTTAAAATCCTTAAATATATCAGGCAAACATTTAATATAATAATCTTTTGTATATATTGGGTTTGCTAAAAATACACCATCTGAAATTATATTTAATAATCCATCAATATGATTATCAGTTAAAGAAACGTAAAATATATTCATATTTGGCAATACATTTTTTAACCATAGATAACCAAGGTAATGATTATATGAACCAACATTAATAACAATTGTGTCTTTATAAAATAAACATTGTGCTGCATCAAAAATAATATCATAATTTTCTAAATTTTTTGTAAAATCCCTTTTATTTGACCAATGATTGGTATCTATTCGAGTTTTTAATAAACGCGGTGTTGGTGCTTTTATCCACGAGTACCCATTATGAAATTTTTTATATAAAATATCATATGTCAATTCATTCTCTTGAATTCTACTTCTAATAGTAGGAGGGGTTTCTATTATATTATTACCTATTATTAGAATACAATCTCTTATATTTCCAGCTCCTCCCATTATAGTTTTATAATCTTTTGTTTGAATTAATGTAATTTTATTCACTGAATCTGGTCTATGAACTTTAACACCAAAATTTGTTAAAGTATTTGCCAACCCATCTAAATCTTCGTGTCTTTCCTCTAATTTTTTTTTATCTATAATTATGTCAGGATAGTCTGCATCAGCATTATATTGTTTTACATGAAAAAAATCGTTAAAAAAATATTTAAAAGTAAAATCAACCTTTTTTATAGGAATATTCAACTCTTTGCCAACAATTACTTCTTTTAAATCTAAAAATGTATTATTTATCATTATTTTCCTTTTTTATTAATAATATTATCTATTATTTGTACTATTGTATCATCCTTTTCTAAATCTAAATTATTCAAATTATTCAAATCTATTTTTCTATATTTAAGCGCTTTATCGCAATAATTTATATCATAATACTTAATTTCCTTTCCAAAAAATTTACATTCTACTATTAGTCTACTACTACAATCCCACTCTTTGATTACTGGAGTATAAATATATATATCAAAATTATTTTGAAAATTTTCAATTGGAACTTGTTTTATTTCAATTGTATCCAAGTATACACTTTTCAATGGTTGATATTTTTTAATATCATTTGTTATAATTAACCATTTTTCAAAATTATAAAATTTTATTATATTATTTATATAACTATTATCTAATTCCCTACAATTATTTGTTAAATATAATAATGCAGTTTTAGTTGGAGTATATGATGCATTTATGTTTTTAAGTCTACTTAAAAGAATTTTTTTAACATAATGTATAGTTCTTGCGCCTTGTTGATATATTCTATTATCTTGTAAAATATGAATATTTTTATTCTTTAATAAAAAATAATCATTCTTCTCACACGAGAAAAATATAATATTTTTTGCAAAAATATTATATTTTTTTAAAAAAGATAAATTTCCATCAGTTATTAATATATTATTGCACTTTAATATTTTTGATTTATATTGAAAAGTAGTATTATTTATAATACAATTACGCTCTTCTTTAGTAAAATTATATTTTCCTATTAATAACTCATTAATTGTTTTTTTATTAAAATATTTTTCAGAAAATAATATTTTACAGTTGAAAAAATTTTTTAATTTCCAAAAATATTCTATTACTTCAAAAGTATGTCCACATATTCCGTGATTATTATCATCGTAACTATATGTTATAATAAGTTCTGTTTTTTTATCTATAAATATTTTATTTTTTTCAAATATAATATATCCTTTATTTTTTCGCCAAATATGGGTTTAATTGAAATATAATCTTTAATTTCATTTTTTATTCCATCACAAATATATAAATATTTGCATTCTTTACATTTTAATGGTTTAAAGTAAAATAAATTTCTATTTTTTTCAGCAATCTTAAACATATTTTCTTTTGAAATTAAAATTTTATTATTTTTATCATATGATTGTATATTCCAATCTTTCTTATCAAAGATATGTTGATAAATATTTACTTGATTATCTTCAAATCCATTACTATAACAATATGGAAAATAACGAACATTTATATCAATATTTTTTTCTAATTCCTTTAGCTTTTTAATTATATATTGTAATTTTTTTTCTAATATATGATAATTTAATACATGTAATGTACTTGCATCTTCCCAATAATTTAATGGTAAAAAATTTATTTGTGAAATATTCATATTCTTTATCAACTCATAATATTCATATTGTTCAAAATCATTATCTATACTACAATTTATTCTAGTTTCTATATTTAATTTATTACATATATTAATACTTTTCAATATTTTTTCAAATGCACCAATTTTTCCTACTTTTTTATTATGAGTGATGCTATTCCATCCATGCAAAGAAAATAAAATTTCATTTATTTTATGCTCTTTTAATTTTTTAATAAATTTTTCATTATCTCCAAACCATCCATTACTTAACATACTTAAATTAGATATTTGTGAAAGAGATGATGAATAATCTAATATTTCAAAAAAATTAGGATGTATACTCGATTCCCCTCCACTAAAATCTAATTCTTCAATTCCCTGTTTAACTAATTTATCAATATCTTGTTTAATATCTTCAAAAGGTTTAAATGGCGAGTGTATAGAATTTTTATAATAACAAAAATAACAATTATAATTACATGTAGTACCAGTATCTACTTTTCCCCTTTTACAAATATCGTTATTTTGGGTAAATTTAGGTTGTGGTTTATAAATTTTATTTAAATTCATTTATATTCCTAATATGATCTGATATTGTGCCTATTTTAGGTCTAAAATCACATCCAACACATCCATCTCCAATAAAATATTTGTAAGGTTTAAATCTTTTTAATAAATCGTTAAATGTGGTATATTCATTTATATGTAAAATATTTTGATACTCAGAATTTATGTTACAACAAGGATACAAATATCCTTGTGAATTTATATGTATTTGTAAAATTTTTTTAAGAGGACAAAATGGATTTATAAATTTATCATTAGTATTTATGTTTTTTGGTAAATCAAAATCAGGTTTATCAAAATCATCAATAGTATAACAAGAACTTGGAACGATATAATGCTCAATATCATTATCTAATAATATTTTATTTAATTTTATAAGTTCATTTTTATTATATGCAAATTTTAATGATTTAACAATAACATGTATTCCGTGTTTTTTTAATTCAATAGCATTTTTAATTGACAATTGTGTATTGACTTCTCTATATTTATCCTTTTTAAGTGTACTATCTATTGAAATATAAAAAATTGTTTTTGAATTTCTAAATTTCGGAATTGAAATAATTGTTTGATTTATTTTTGGATTATATGCTCCATTTGTAAAAAATTCTAAATCTGTATAATTTATTTTTGGTAATATTTTTAAAAGCTCATGTATATATGAATATTGAAAAATGTCCCCTAATAATCCTGTAAAATTTATAAGTTTTTGTTTTGCTTCAATATCATTAAAGCGAAACAAAAATCTTTTTAGGTCTTCTATTTGTATAATAGAATCATTAAAACCAAAATTTCTTGCACAGAATTTACATTTAGCATTACACTCAGTACTTGCTTCTATTGTTAAACCAATATATTCTCTCATTGTATAATCCTATAAATATTAATCATTTAATATTCTTTGTATTATTGTATCATCTTTAGACAAAAATCTATTATTTAATCCATTCTGCATTAACTCTGTATATCTTTGGAATGATCCATCCATAATTCCGTACTTATTATAATATTCAATAGGTATATTAAAATAATAACATTCATGAAACATTCTGGGTCTAGGATCAGTCCAAGATAGAGTTTTTATATAAAGATAGTGGGAAAACTCTTCAAATATATTTGAATTATTCCCTGCACCTTTTAATATGTAATTTTCATTTCCATTTTTTTCAACTACACTATTTATTTTAATTTTAAATTCCTTACCTGTATTATTATTCCATCCAAGAAATTTTGGGGCATTTACAAATAAAATGTTTTTTTGAAATGATGGTTTTTTAATTAAGTCAAATCTCATTTTTGTATAATAATATTCATCTCCTGGAATACGATTATCTTTCATTTCAGAATAGTATGTTACATTTGTTCTATCTTTAAAAATAAATTTATTATCATTAAATTCTGTTATAATATGTTTATTTTTTGATCTTAATATAAAATAATAGTTTGCATTTAATAATGTTGTACTATCAGATATAAATACAGTTTCAAATATATTTTTTATAAAAAAATTATCATTTTTTGAAATTATTGATTTAAATACATTTTTATTAATATTTGAATATCTATTTGATATAAAATCTTTTATAAATAATAAATTATTTTTTTCTGATTTTATAAAAATCAATTTTATGTTATTATCTTGTTCCCAAGCAGTATAAAAGTATTCGAAGGTATCAATAATTGAACCATTTATAATGTTTTTATTATATGCATAATATATTAAAAAGGCTTTTTTAATTTTTTCCAAGAAAATCCTTTATTAATTTATCTGATATATTCAATTCTAAGTCATTTATATTACAATTCATTCTATAGTTTATACTATCATTAAATATACTTTTTTGTTCTATTGAAATATTTTTATTCAAATATCTTCCTTCAGGAATAAATCTATTTGCAGTATCAAATCCATTATGAATATATAATAATTGTTTATACTCTGGAATATTTTTGAATAATGATGATTTTTTAGTAGTTATTGCCATATTTACTCCTGATGAAAATAACTCATACACTTCTGCATATTTTTTAAAATACTTAAATGCTAACTTCAAATCTACTTTATTATTTGAAGAATAATATTGATAATCATAAAACCCATATGTATTTTTAGGATATATAATGTTATGTGTTGTTTTATTAAGACTATATAAAAATATTTCTTTATAATTTATAAAAATATTTAATTTTTCATATGTATTTTCATCAAGTACCAATGCATTATCTATCTTTATTTTTGGTAATTCTGTATATTTATGTAAAAATAAAATTTGAGAGTCTAATTTTATATCATATGAATATTTTTTATGGAGTATATCTTTTATAAATTTAACATCTCTTTTTTCACAAAAAAGTATCAAATATGTTTTTTTAATTTCATTTGAAATTAAAAAATATTCCATTGAATAAAATAATCCACCATTAACAATTTTGAGTGGGTAAACCCAATAAATCACTGAATTTATTGGGGAAATTTTGTTATTTATTATCCTTGTCCACATCTTCAATAATAGTTGGTATTTCCTCAAATGTAATATTTAATCCCTTCTCATCATCAGAACCATCAAAATATATTTCAAGTGCTTTATCAATACCTTTTATGGTATTACAATTCATTATAGATTTTATTATAATTTTAGAAAATTTACGAATATTTGTACTTTCTTTTACTTTATCTAAAATATTCAAATATTCTTCAAGAATACCAATTAATTTCTCATTATCAGTTTCTATAATTTCAATATATTTTTCTTCTCTATTATTTTGCGTAATTGCATATCCTTCTGAAATAAGTTCATTATTCAAAAGTGTAAAATCTAAAATATCTAACGCGCTTATTTTGGCTAATTTATAACTTAAAGTATTACCTATTCTTTGACTTGCCATTTTTTTATATTCTTGTAAATCATCTATATCAACATCTGATATAGTAATTTCATCCGGCATAACTTCATCAGTTTTCATTTCCTTTGAAATTGAAACTAATTTATTTTCATCTAAAGCATCTTTTATTATCTTGTAACTATTATAAGATAATTTTAACATTTTTTCATCTCTGTTTGCTAAACCATCTAATGTATTTTTTGTTACACCTGTAACATTAAAATATGTTCCTTTGTCCTCTACCATTGCCAATTCAAATATCATTTTTATTCCTTTAAATATATATTATATTTTCTTTAATATTTATATCACTACCAACATAATGGTGTGCACAGTTTCCATCACACGTACATAATGCATGAGCACCACAATCTGAATTACATATACAATCTGTTCTTAAACTATTATATATAGATAACATATTTGATGCAACCTTTGTTGCTTGAATAACACTTCCCACTGTTACTGTTTCAGTAGAACCATGACCAGTTCCAGACAAATCTTGAATAAGATTATTCATTTTTGCGGCAGTTATAATTTCTCCACTACTAAAAGATGAAGTACTTCTGATAGTAAAATTATACATGTGATTAGTATTCCATTGTGTCATTTCATTATATGTATTTGTACGCAATAATTCAATATCGGAAGCATTTATTTTATTTCCTGAAGTAATATTAGGTATACTTATTGATCTATTAGTTGAACATGATACTCTATGTGTTGAACCACATGCATTATTTGTACAGTGATTATTACAACCACCATAATTTGTACACCAATAACCCATAATAACTCCTTAATTTAATTTTAATTTATGAAATATGGCTCTATCAATTTTACCAAATTCCTTAAAATATTTACATAAACCATGTGATTGTCTATCTAACCACCTATCATCAAATGTATCTTTTTTTGAAAATTCATATGATGCTGTTGGACAAACTAAGCAAGTAGTTGCTATACATTTTTCACATTCTTCATTTTTTAAGGAAATTAATTTGCTAAATTTCATTCTTTCTATATTTATATTTTTAATATCATCTTTTAGGGATGTAATCTTAAAATCTTCTTTATTGTCCATATATAATACACCATGACAAGGATAAATATTATTATCAACATCTAAGATAGACATGTTTTTTCCAGATGTACAAGTTATTCGCGTGTCATCTCCACAAAACCAAGACATCAAAAATTTTTCATGTTCTTTCACATACTCAATTTCTTTTTTTGCTATTTTTCGTATTTCTTTTTTAAAAATTTCAAAATATTCATCTGAATTTTCATTTTGTGTATGATAATCAATCGTAGGGGAATATAATATATTAATATTTTTATATTTTTCAGCCAATTCCTTAAATTCATCCCAAACATCAGACATATGTTTTATACCATCTAATGGTAATGTACTTTTTAATGATAATGATT
>Ga0256840_1003649_pt1 | contig 12230 bp, 14 predicted proteins | sample 355202metaG_FD_185969 | JGI IMG/M metagenome (GOLD analysis project Ga0256840, IMG submission 185969) | Hydrothermal vent microbial communities from Mid Atlantic Ridge, Atlantic Ocean - 355-202 | ecosystem: Environmental > Aquatic > Marine > Hydrothermal vents | place: Atlantic Ocean: Mid...
CCTCAAGATGAGTATGGAAAGAGTAAGTTAAAAGCTGAGAGGGAGTTGCTGAAGTTAGAAGATGATGATTTTGTTGTTTCTATTGTTCGGACTCCTATTGTTTATGGGTATGGGGTTAAGGCTAACATTAAAAATCTTGTGAGTTTAGTGAGTAAAGTTCCTGTGTTGCCTTTTGGAGGCATTGAAAACCGTAGGAGTATGGTTTATGTTGGGAATCTTTGTTGGTTGGTTGATTTGGTGATTGGATTCCGGGTCAAGCCCGGAATGACGAATGGAGAGCCTGGAATGATGAATGGAGAGCCTGGAATGACGAATGATGAGCCTGGTGTGACGAATAGTGAGGCTTCTGGTGTGTTTTTAGCTAGTGATGCTAAGCCACTTAGTACTACTAGGCTTATAGAGTTGATAGCTGATGGTTTAGGGAAGAAGGTTTATCTTATCCATGTTCCATTTTTTGAGAGCTTTTTGAAGTTAGTGAAGCCCTCTTTTTATAAGAGGCTTTATGGGAGTTTGGAGGTTGATGCTAGTTTGACTTTGAAGCGGTTAGTTGCTGCTGGTTATAGTGAGGCTGAAGCCACACCTCCGTTTAGTGTTGAGGATGGGATTGGGTTGATGTTGAAATCTGATATAATATTAATGACAAGACATTAATAAGGACTAAAATGTTATTTGAAACACTAAAAAACTACCAAGCTTCATATTTAAATATGCATGATTTTAAATATAAAAGATACTTACATGGCAAGATTGATTTCACTCAAAAACTAATAGGTATAATAGGTGCAAGAGGTAGTGGAAAGACAACTTTTTTACTTCAATATTTAAAAGAACATAAACTTCCATATAGTAAAAAGCTGTATTTTAGTGCAGATAGTATTTCTTTGGATTCTTTATTTGATATTGCATATACATTTAGTAGAAGTGGTGGAAAACTATTAATCATAGATGAAATACATAAATATATAAACTTTGAAATAGAACTTAAAAAAATATACGATATGTTAGATTTACAAGTGATATTTAGTGGGAGTAGTGCTTTAAAACTTGACCATTCAAAAGGTGACTTAAGCAGACGAGCTATTATATATCATATGAAAGGACTAAGCTTTAAAGAATTTGTTGAGTTAAAAACAAATAAAAAATTAAAAACTTATTCTCTAGAAGATATTTTAATAAATCATGAAGATATCGCTTATGAAATAGTATCACAATTTAAGCCATTTGAATATTGGGATGAATATATTAAGTATGGGTACTATCCTTTTTACTTTGATAATAATGACACATATCCTGTACGATTAAAAGAAACTATAAATACAGTTGTAGAAGTAGATATTCCATCTATATTTGCAATAGACTATGATAAAATTATAAATCTAAAGAAACTTATAGAATTAGTATGTTTGTCAAATCCTTTTAAAATAAATATAAAAGAATTATCTTCAAAAATTGCTACAAAAGACTATGCTACACTTTATAGGTATATGGAATACTTAAAAAGAGCAAAAATATTTAATCTTCTAAGGTCAAAAAGTAAGGGAGATAGTATATTGACAAAACCAGAAAAGTTATATCTTGCAAATACAAATTTACACTTTGCATATTGCAACAATAGTGAAAAAGGAACAATCCGAGAAGTATTTTTTATGAGTATGTTTGATGATAAACGACTAGAAACATCTAAAAATGGTGATTTTATAATAGATGATAAATATACTATAGAGGTTGGTGGTAAAAATAAATCATTTAAACAAATCAAAGATATTCCAAATTCTTATGTAGTCGCAGATGATATTGAAATAGGAAGTGCTAATAAAATCCCGTTGTGGTTATTTGGATTTATTTATTAACTTTTAACTAAATGATAAGGGTCAGAGCTTCACTTTTAACTAGAAAGTGGTATAATATTACTATCATAAGTGAAAAAAGGAAGTTTTATGCCACGAAAACCAAGAATTGGAAAAAATGGATTTTATCATATAATAAATCGTGGTGTTGCAAAAGGGGATATTTTTTTACTAGATGATGACTTTGAGAAATTTTTGGAGATTTTGCAAGAGACAAGTGATGAGTATGGTTTTGAAATTTTTTCTTTTGCTTTGATGAGCAATCACTATCATCTACTTATGAAAATCAACAATGAAAATCTCTCTGCGATTATGCAAAAAGTTAATTCAAGATATAGTATCTATTTTAATAAAAGATACAAAAGAGTTGGTCCTCTTTGGCAGGGAAGATTTAAATCTTGGTATGTTTATGATGATATATATTTAGCTACACTTGTAAGATATATAGAGTTTAATCCAATTAAAGCAAATATTGCAAAGAGTATTGGTGAATATAAGTGGGCTATGAGTTCAAAAAATTTTAAATTTTTAATGTTGCACACAAAGGCATTCCCTGCGGTCAATTATGAATTATTGAAGAAGGTAGATTTTAATTGTGAATTTGATGAAAAAGAGTTGAAAAAATTAGATGAGTTTATGAGAGCAAAAGTTGAGATTAAAGGTGATGAGTTTCAACCTAAAGAAAAATTGTCACTTGAAGATTGTTTTAACAATAACACAAGAGAAGTTGCTATTGCTAAAGCTATAAGTGATGGATATTTACAAAGCCAAATAGCACGATATTTGAACCTTTCAAGTGTTGCTATTTCTAAGGTTTATAAAATATATAAACAAAAAGTAAAGTTATTTAACAAACTAAGAGATAAAGGAATTTTTTGGAGTTACAGCAAGGAGATAAGCTATGATATGGCGGGTGAGAGTTTAACTATAGAACATCTGCTAAAATATGGTGATTTTGATGATATTGTGCTTGGGTTTAAGCTATTTGGTAAAAGAGCTATGAAAAAAGTTTGGGAAGAGAAACTTAAAAGTGATAAAAGATTTATAAAGTTAAATTTAATGCTTGCTAGAGTTTTTTTTGGTATGGATATAGAGAGTGATTATTTTAAAGAGGTGAAAAATGCTAGACTTGAAAAACTTAAATTGCTTGCTTCCTAAGACTAGATCTCTTTTGCTAGAATTGGTAGAAAGTTGTCCATTTTTAGATAAATATGTTTTAGTTGGTGGGAGTGCGTTGGCATTACATTTGTGTCATAGGAAAAGTGAAGATTTGGATTTTTTTACTTATGCAGACAGTTTTGATAAAAAAGAGATATTTGAGTATTTGAAGCATTTTAAAAATAAGGAGATTTTAAATCAGACAGATGAACAGATTGATTTATTGCTTGATGGAGTAAAGGTCACTTTTTTTAATGCAAATTGGAAATTTTTGAAACCTAAAAAAATAGAAAAGTTTAATTTGTCTTCTTTAGAATCAATTGCTGCCATGAAAGTAAATGTTCTTTTTTTAAGAGCTAAATATAGAGATTATTATGATTTGTATTTTTTAATTAAGAAAAGTATGAGCATAAGAAAGGTATTTGAGTTTAGTTTAGATGTAGTGGATGGTGTAAATTTTAAACTTTTTGCAGTTGCAATTTTGTATGTAGATGATATTGAGGATGATAATATTGAGTACCTTGAACCAATAGAGATTTTGGACAAAAAAGCAATAAGAAATTTTTTTCAAAAAGAATTGAATAAACTAGGAACATGATTGAGGATGGATTAGGTTGTTTGACATTATGATATTAAAATGTTACAATAATTAAAAGACAACAAAGGATATAAGATGACAATGAAAGTAGGAATGAGAGAACTAGCAAGAAACTCTAATATACTTGATGGTTATGATTATGTTGAAGTTGAAGATAAAAAGACTCATGAGTATAAGGGTTTGTTTATATCTCCTAAGTATGCTGATGAGTTTAAAGCATTTTTGGATGATAAGATAGATAAAAAAGTTCAAGCAAAACTGGATAGACTTATGAAGTATGCTGGTAAAGGTGAAGTTCATGAGCGATTTAACAATCTAACTTCAAGTCAAATAAGAGAAAAAGTTGCATTGGAAAAGTATGGTTCTTAATAAAATATTCTTAGATACAAGTATTGTAGCAGATATAATCCATACATCTAGACCTAATCACAATAAGTCAATGATATTATTAAAACACTTAATAGTTAATAATTATGAAATATGTATAAGTGAAGATATGATAACTACTTTATATTATATATTAAAAGATAAAATAACAACTTTAGGTTTTTTAAAGGATGTTGTTTTTGTTGATTGGACAATTTTAACATTTGGGAAAAATGTACTTAATCAAGCTGTTAAATTATCTCTTAAAAACAATCTTGACCTAGAAGATACATTGCAATGTTTATGCGCAAAAGAAAATGGATGTAATGCACTCATTACTAACGATAAGAAGTTTTATAATTGTGGTATTGAAATTATAACTTATGAAGAATTTTTAAATAAAATATGATTTACATAATATTACTCTTACTTTCATTTTTACTTACATACATCATTAAAAACTACTACATCAAAAATGCCTTAGTAGATGAGATAAATGATAGGAGTTCTCATAGTGTGCCTACTCCTCATGGTGGTGGGATTGCTATAGCTATCACTTGGTTTATAGGGCTTGTTTATTTGTATCTTACTCATGGTATAGACAGTAGTTTGTTTTTGGCTCTGATGGTGGGTGTAGTTATCTCTGTTGTGAGTTTTTTTGATGACCTTTATCAACTAAGTGCTAAAGTACGTTTGTTGGCTCAGTCTTTTGTGGCTTTTAGTGGGCTTTACTTTCTTGGTGGATTTGGTAGTTTAGATTTTGGTTTTTTTAGTATTGAGAATGTTTTTATAACGAATATTTTTGCTTTTTTTCTCATAGTCTGGTTCATAAATCTCTATAATTTTTTAGATGGTATCAACGGTTATGCAGGGAGTGAGATAGTTTTTTTATCTATCGCTGGGTATCTGCTTTTTGGTGGCGAGCACTTTTTGGTTTTAGCGGCTGCTAGTTTAGGGTTTTTGTACTGGAATTTTGGCGATGCTAAGATATTTATGGGTGATGTTGGAAGTACGCTACTAGGTTACAATGTAGCTATATTTACACTCTACTACGCAAACAAAGAGCCCTCAAACCTTTGGGTGTGGGTCATACTCTTTGGAGTCTTTTGGTTTGATGCTACACTCACCCTCATAAGAAGAAAACTAAACGGCGAGCAGTTAAGTGTTGCACATAAAAAGCATGCGTATCAGCGGCTAAACCAAAGTGGATGGAGTCATTTTAAGGTGACTAACTACTCTATAGGTCTCAATATTATTTTGTTTTGTATAGTTTATTTTGTGAATAATGTTTATGTTGCGTTTATTTTATCGTTGATTATATTTTATGGAGTAGTTAAGTTAGTCGACTCTAAGATATCGTTTAAATAGTGTGTAAAATGATAATATAAATGCTATAATACTCTAAGAAACGAATGACAAAGGTATTTAATGGGTGCTTTAAAGTTAGAAAATCTTCACTATACTTATGAAGATTATAAGCTATGGAAGGGTGATTGGGAGCTTTTTGATGGAATTGCTGTTGCAATGAGTCCTGCACCTATGAGAAAACATCAGAGTATAGCTAGTGAAATTATATATAGCATTCGGGAGCAGTTAGATGATTGTGAGTTATGTGAAGTACTGGGTGAAGTCGATTATAAAATTGATGAAGATACAGTTCTTCGACCAGATATAGTGCTGACTTGTGGGGAAGAGAATGACGCATACCTTACAAAAGCACCTGAAATTATACTAGAAATTATCTCTAAGTCTACTGCTAAACGCGATGAAGTGTATAAGTTTGATATATACGAGGCTGAAAAAGTAAAATATTATGTCATCATATACCCTGATGACCTACGGGCTAAAATCTATAAACTTGATGATAAAAAGTACGACAAACAGGGTGACTTCTTTCGTGAGAGTTATTTGTTTGAAGAGACAACATGTAATGTGAAGTTAGATTTTGAAAAAGTTTTTAAAAGATTTCGCAACAAAAAGGTTTAGTATGAGATTTTTAGTGATTTTTCTCTTGAGTTGCATGATGCTTTTTGGCGTAGATATCAACTCAGCAAGTGAGAAAGAGTTAACGCAACTAAAAGGTGTCGGTAAAGTAAAAGCGAAGGCTATAGTTGAGTATAGAAAAGGGCATTGTTTTAAAGATATGGCAGACTTAGCAAGCGTTAAAGGTATAGGTGTAAAAACTATAGAGAAAAATAAACAAAATATCAGTGTTGGTAGGTGTAGATAATTTATGATGACTATAGATAAACGCATACTTAACTTTTTAGTCATCACAGTTTTAACCTTATTTACTTTTTGGTGGACTTTTTTTATATTTCACAAACCTTTTGATTTTGAAGTTGTGTTGAGTGTGATGTTGGCTCGTTTTGTAGCATCATTTTTGATATATAAAGATTATTCTCTCTCTTGGTCTAAGGTCTCTCAAAGAACCTACCTTTTAAAGAGTGTCGTTTATATAGTGCCTTTTTTACTGTATGCGCCATTCCTTCATGGGCGGGTTAGTTTCTCATTTATGACGAGTGAACTGTTTTTGTATCTTTTTAGCATCAATTTTTTGATGTATTTATATTACTTTATGCGAAATAGAAGTGGTGTGAGTAAGACAAAACAAGTAGTAATATTTGGAGCTGGTAAGGCAGGTATCAAGCTTGAGTCTGAATATGCAGACAGTGAGTACAAGGTTATATACTTTATAGATGATGATAAGATAATCCAAAATCGTTCTATTGATGCGGTGACCGTCCTTTCTCGTGAAAATATTAAAAATAAACTAAAGTACAAAAAAGCACATCTTTTAGTTATAGCTATGCCATCCTCATCGAAAGATAAAATAAAAAAGATATATGAAGATATGTCAGAATTTTTTAATGAGGTGCAGATATTGCCTTCTATGGAAGATATCTTAAGTGAAAAAGATTTTTCTACACAGTTAAAAGATATTTCAGTGGAAGATTTACTTGCACGACATCCCAAAGATTTAGATAAGTCCAAAATCACATCTTTTATAAAAAATAAAACTATTTTAATAACTGGTGCTGGTGGAAGCATAGGGAGTGAGATAGCTAGGCAGTGTAAAATATTTGGTGCGAAGAAGTTGATACTGCTTGATCATAGTGAATTTAACCTTTATAGCATAGTAGAAGAATTGAAAGAGATAGAGCTAACTCCTGTGATGCAGAGTGTAGTCAATGTAGATGCACTTAGAGAGACATTTAAACTTCATAATCCTCAGATAGTTATACATGCTGCAGCGTACAAACATGTACCACTTGTTGAATCTAACATTTCTGATGGGATACTTAACAATATAGTAGGAACAAAAAATGTCATAGACCTCTCCATAGAATATGGTGTAGAAAAATTTGTAATGATATCTACAGACAAAGCGGTACGCCCTACAAATGTTATGGGGACAACGAAGCGTATCTGTGAACTTTATGCTCAAAATTCTAATGGAAATGGTACAGATATAGTAGCTGTTCGTTTTGGTAATGTTCTTGGATCAAGTGGAAGTGTGATCCCTAAGTTCAAGTCGCTCATAGAAAATGGACAAAATCTTTGTGTAACACATCCAGATATTACCCGCTACTTTATGCTTATACCTGAGGCTTGTGAATTGGTGCTTCAAGCTGGTGCTATTGGGAGTGGTGGGGAGATTTTCATATTAGATATGGGTGAACCTATCAAGATAGTGGACTTAGCACAAAAGATGATAGACCTTAGTGGTCGTTCTGGTATTGAGATAGAGTTTAGTGGATTGCGTCCTGGTGAAAAGCTTTATGAGGAGTTGTTGCTCGATGATACTGAGTGTAAGACTGATTATGAGTCCATAACCGTTGCTAAACCAACACCTTATGAACTCACTAAACTCAATGATGACATAAAAGAGTTACTATCTTGTGATAACCAACTTGAAAAACTCAAAGAGATAGTGCCGGAGTTTAATCATCAACTTAATTAAATATTTATTATTAATACTCCTTAGCATCACACAACTTTTTGCTATCGTAGACATCAACAATGCAGGTAAAAGTGAGCTTTTAGAACTTAATGGTGTCGGAAAAGCAAAAGCTGTTAAAATACTAAATTATAGAATAAGCAATGGTTGTTTTAAAAGTAAAGATGAACTAGCTAGAGTTGAGGGTATAAGTAAGTCCATTGTCTCAAGCAATAGAAATATTTTAATGATAGGACCATGTCCTAAGAGTATCACTCAAGAGAGTTTTAGCCCTGCATCTTTTAGTGACATATTGCTTGACCCTATCAACCTTGTATTTGTAGTTGTTATATTTATACTTGGTACTATTGATATGTTAAAGAAGATAGACTTAAAAAGTCAGATAGTGAGCATAGGAGTTCTTGGTACTTTTGTGGGCATCTTCATAGGGCTTCAAAGTTTTAACCCTCAAGATATCATGAACAGTGTCAACGATATACTTGTAGGTTTAAAGACAGCCTTTTTTACCTCCATAGTGGGGATGGGTGTCTCTACAGGACTTTCACTGTATCAAACGCTAAAGGGCAACTCTGAAAGCTAGTAATGTTTGGATGAGTATATCGGATATGATGTCAGGTTTGATGTTAGTTTTTTTGTTCATTGCCATCGGTTTTATGATAGAGGTACAGTCTCAAAAAGACGATATGATAAGTATCGCAGAATCATACAGAGACTCTAAGGCAAATTTAAATGAAAACCTTTATGAAGAGTTTGAAAATGACTTGAAACAATGGGATGCGGAGATAACTAAAGATAATGCAGTAGTTTTTAACTCGCCAAATGTTTTGTTTGAAGTCAATAAAAGTGAGTTGAAGGGTGAGTTTAAAACTATACTCGAAGAGTTTTTCCCTAGATATATAAGCGTTTTAAGTTCAGTGCAATATAAAGATGAAATAGCGGAGATAAGAGTGGAGGGACATACCTCAGATGAGTGGGGCGAAGAGAAATCTAAACAAAAAATTTATCTCAATAATATGCGATTATCTCAAAGTAGGGCGTATGAAGTTTTGTCTTATTGTTATAGTTTAAAAGATGATATAGTGAAACAAAATAGAATCTGGCTAGAGCAAAATTTTAGAGCAAACGGCATGGCTTTTGCAAAACTAAAAGAAAAAGAGAACTCAAGAAGAGTGGAGTTTGTCATAATGATGCAAAGTGAAGAGAAAATATATAAGATTTTAAAGTAAAAATGCTAAAATTACGACATTAAAATAATTAGGGACCTTATGCAAGAAAATCAAACAAATCAAACAAATATACAGAGATATGAAGAAGACGAGATAGATTTGAGAGAGTTGTTTAAAACTCTTTGGAAAAATAAGACAATGATAGTAGCGATAACTTCATTTATAACCTTGCTTGCCATAGCATATGCATTGATGGCTCCAAAGGTTTATGAAGCTAAAGCTATAGTTAAGATAGGTGAATATAAACTTAGTAATAGTAATAGTAATAGTAATAGTAATAGTAATAGTAAAGTAACAATAGCGAATGCATCTGAGCTTACTAAAGAACTAGAAGTTTTATATATAGACCTGCTTAAAAATGTAAAAGACAGAGATGCAGAGATAAAAAGTATAGGACTTGTTAAAAAGCAAAAAAATCTTTTTGAGATAGTTGCAAATGGTAAATCTAATGAAGTGGCTACTAAGGAGCTGCAAAAAGTCTTGAGCTATGTGCAGGCTAAACATAAAAAACTTTTAGATGATGTTAAAGAGTTACGCGAAGCACAGATTAAAGAGTTAAACTCTAAGTTAATTCTTATCGATGAAAAAACTTTGCCAGCCTTAGTGAAAAAGATTAAAAGATACAAGTACGATATTAATATCTATGAAACAAACTTTAAAGATACTCAATATAATATTAAACAAATAAAAAAGAATAATCCTACTTTAGCAGCTTTACAAATAAATCAACAAAGATATTTGGCTGAGATGATAATGAACTTGAAAAATTCATTAGAAGCTTATGATGCTAAAAAAGATGATTATGAATTTATTCAGATTCCAAATTTAAAGAAAAATTTAAATTCTATTTTAGCTTTAATGAAGCCATACAACTACAATAACACAGCAGTCATAGGAAATATTATGACAAATGACTACCCTATAAAACCTAAGAAAAAGCTCATAGTTGTTGTTGCTTTTGTGACAGGTTTTATATTGTCTATATTTTTAGTGTTCTTTTTAGAGTTTATTAGAGGGTTTAGAGAAGATGATGCCCCACAAACTTAGACATATTGTCTAGTATCTCTGCCCCTTTGCGAAAACTCAGACCACACGCTTCATAAGCAAAAAACACCCCTGCTTGGTATTTGTCACCCTTAGCATCACTAGTAAACTCTACATACTCTTGATAGACTTTTTTATAGTTACCGTACGCACCATCTCTTTGAGTAGCTATGCTTCCATCTGCGTTGATGATCTTTGTGTTCGCTCCCTCCCGTCCAAAAACAGTTTTTTCAACTTGTTTGATACCCTCTAGTGGTTCGTATGAACACTTAAGAATGTATGGCGACTCAGGAAACATATCGCTTAGAATTTTTAGCATACCTTTAGATTGAAAAAGGAGGGTATATGCTGGGTTGAGGATGATAGCTTTTTGGTTTTTCATGATGCTTGTAAGTGTAGTAGCTAGTTCACCTTCATCGGTTGCTATATCCTCCCAAGGGTAAAGTTTAAAGAAGTATTCGTACTTGTTTCCCTTAGCATCATAGATGCCATTTTCATCAAACTCAACATTCCCAAGGTATTCAAAGTGTGTGTTAAAGCCTGCATCTGTTGCCATCTGTTGAAGGAGTTTTGTTGTAACCTCCTCCTCTTCATTACCATCAACTGATGAAAAAAGTATCTTCCATCCATCATAGTTTTTATCAAAGTTCTCTATATCATCAAAGAGTGTGATAAGCCTTTTAAAGTTGTTTTTAATAGCCTCATATACATTGTTAAACTGCTGAGCATCATCTAAATCATTTTCTTTTAAAAGTGCCCATTGGAGGAGTGCTGTTTCAAACAATGAAGTTGGAGTGTCAGCATTGAACTCTATGAGTTTTATGGGTATATCATCTATGCCACCTGCCAAGTCAAAGCGACCATATATGTGCCAGTGGACATCATTATCCCATGATTTTTTTATCATATCTACGAGGTTAAATGGGATTCCTAGCTCAAAAAAAAGATCATTTTCTATGACATACTCAGCAGCTTGGACATACATGTCGTAGATCTCATTTGTGGCAGTGTAATATGCATCAGCCTCTTTTTGTGTCACTTGTACCAGTGCATCGTCTACATACTTTGTTCCATCTGTGTCTGTATGCCATGTGAAGCCTATTTTATCTAGTGTCGTGTCTTTTAGTGGGGTTATTGTTTTTATGTTGATAATCTATCCTTTAGATTCTGAATCAAGTTCAGAATGACGTTTAAATTCAAAATGACGTTTAAATTTAGAATGACGTTTAAATTTAGAATGATGCTTTAAGTATACATTATCCTCCGAAAAATCCACCACGGCTTGAGCTTTTAGAGGACTTACCGCCAAAAAAGCTTTTTCTTGTAGAGCTTTTTGTACTTTTTCTTGCTGCAGCTGAACGAGAATATGCACTTTTATTGACACTTGAGGCTCGGTTTGAGAAGTTTTTATTTCCCATGAGTGCATTACCAATCATATTTCCTAAGAGTGAACCTGCAGCAACTGCGAGTATAGTCCCACCTAGTCCCATGCCTGTGCTACCACTTCCATTTTGAACTGTTTCGCTTGTACCATCTTGCACTTTAGCATACTCTTGCTCAGCCAAGGCTTTCATCTCAGCTTCATTCATAAAGCGTTCAGTAATATTGCCATTAGCATCACGCTCACGAATGATGGCACGACTTGGTCCCTCCGTTGGCATCTCTTCAACTACTGTGTACTTGCCATTGCTTTGTTGCTCTATGACTAAAAACTTGTTTTGTGCTTGTTGTTGCTGTTGTCCTGAACAACCACTCAGTACGCTCATCATTGCTATTCCAGCGCTTCCTAGTGCTACTCCTGATGCTATGCTCGATATATGTTTCATTTTTTTCCTTTTGTTTAGAATATCTTTATTTTCATGTAGATTCTGAATCAAGTTCAGAATGACGTTTTGTGTTCATTGTACGTTTTGTGTTCATTGTACGTTTTGTGTTCATTGTACGTTTTGTGTTCATTGTGCGTTTTATGTTCATTGTGCGTTTTATGTTCATTGTGCGTTTTATGTTCATTGTGCGTTTTATGTTCTTTG
>Ga0256840_1003650_pt1 | contig 12227 bp, 8 predicted proteins | sample 355202metaG_FD_185969 | JGI IMG/M metagenome (GOLD analysis project Ga0256840, IMG submission 185969) | Hydrothermal vent microbial communities from Mid Atlantic Ridge, Atlantic Ocean - 355-202 | ecosystem: Environmental > Aquatic > Marine > Hydrothermal vents | place: Atlantic Ocean: Mid...
TATCAGCCTGAGGTTGTCGTAAAACAACAACAGCAAAAAGAAAAGACCATTAGTGCGAACAAAGAACTACTTCCAAGCAAAACACTCGTTTCATCAAAAGATAAAACTAGTCCGGAGAATACCCGTCAAGCTAGCTTATCCCCAGATCCCAAGTCATTTGCAAGTTCCAATATAAAAGATAAAAAAACACAAACCACGACCCAAACTTACAACCTTGAAAAATTAAAGGCACAACTCCTAGAAACTCAAAATAGGAATAAAGAACTTGCCACAGAGCTTGATGCTCAAATCATGGAGAACATGGAGTTAAGTGCGCTTTTAGAAGACTCTCTATACAAAATTAACAAAGAAGATAAAAGCTACATTAAAGAGCTAAAAAAGCTCGAAAAAAATACCGTTAAGGTAACTACAAGCAAAAAAGTTAATCAAAAAATCATAACAAGCGCCCCCCCTATTACACCAGCGCTGGCAAATAATCTCGGTTCTTCAGAAAATAAGAAAAATGATATTAAAAATATAACAAAACAAACGTTTAAAATAACTAAAACTAAAGATATTGCTTCCCAAAAAGCCAATCGCATTGATTTAAGCACCACTTCACAAGTTAACGCAATCATCGCAAATATTAAAGGTGCAAGTAATCCTAGTAGACAAACTAAGATTATTAATCAACAACGTGGCAGAGGTGCTGTTGAAGCATCTAGGGTTAAACTACAAACTGATATCAACGACATAATCAATAACTCTAAAGATGAAGGCCCATTAGATGAACTGAAAAAGTCATTACAGGATATTTAATAAGAAATTGAAATATACGTTTTACGACGCAGTCTGTTAAGCGATTTAAAAATAGTAAGAAACACAAATAATTAAAAACGATTTCTATAGAACAAAAAAAGCCTAACTTAGCTCATCATTTAAAGCGTTCAGTTAGGCTTCTTATAATTAAATGTTAGTTAAGGAGAACCTGGTCAAGCCCAATTATTTTTAGCTTGCCAAATCTGCCGATATTTTCCACGAAGATCGGCGCAATAGAATAACTATTACGTCTCACTTCATGAAAAATAGCGACAGATTTTTCTGTGCTAAATTCTAATCGACTTAATCAGGATCTCCTTAAGGAAAACCTGAATAACCTAGTTGGGTTTTGCTAGCTTACAAGGTATCAAGTCCTAGGCGTATTTTTTTGAGAATGGTTGCTCCCTTCACAAAAAATAACAACAACGGAATTGATGCCTTGTAAGCTCGCCACTTTCGTTAGCTTGCGCGGCTTAGCCAAGTTTCCAACTTCTTCATTATTTGTTTTTACCATAGAATAACTATGCAAAAAACAAATGCCTCGAACTTGAAAACTTGGCGTTGCCAGATCTCAGCTAGGTTGTTCAGAGGTTCCTTAAACTCATAAACACCTAGTTATCAGATAATAAATTAGGGTTAATCACTAAATTTCTTACACCATGACCATGATCTTCTTTAAAGACATTACCTTTACACCAGTCACCTACTGTATTGATATTAACTTTAAGCACTTTGGGTCTCACACTCCATGAAACTTGAAAAGGAGAGCCTTTTTCATTATATGTTGGCCCTGTAGTCGAACCATCATAACGGACTGGTGTGCCTGCATTGTTTGGTATATTTAATGCTTGCTGGAAACCATTTCTAACATCATGAGCCGTTAATTTTTTGAAGTCGAGTGCTTCACTATCATTAACTGCAACATAAACTTGTGCTTCTACACGTAATTGAGGATTTTTAACTGACTCACTAAGGCATGAAGCAAGTGTTGGACCAGGTGCCACCTTTGCTGTTGAATACACATAATGCACTTCAATTGTATCGCCTGATTGAATATCACCATGTTTATTAGGGCAAGCCTTCTCCTCAATGGGAGTAAGTTCTTTTTCACTTAACTTACCTGTATATTTATATCCACTATTATAGCCATGCCCATCACCGTTACCGGCATATTCAGTAAACTCTCCACCTTTATGCTCTGCATTTTCATGAAAGTGGATATTGCATAAATTCATTTCTGAGGATGGAGGCGCATTGTTAAAATCAAGCGTGTTATCACCTTCAATAGTGTCGATGTCTCTAGGAGCCTGTGGGCCAAAACCTTTTCCGTTTGTACTTTCTGCCAATGCTGCACGCTGTTCAGTCAACACACCGTCTGCAACAGCACTCATTTCCGAAGCTTGCGCATAAAGAGGAATAGACAGAGATGCTATCAAGGATGTAGAGATAATAATTTTTTTCATTTTTAACCTTTTAAATATAATAAAATTTACTAGTTACACTAGTAACTTGGAGTATTACAGATGAAACTGAATTTAAACTTAAATGACTCTATTTCACCAGCATTTTTTATTGCCCAGATTCAACGTAATCGCCATATCTCTTTTTTTAGCGTATTTCGTTTTACTCTTTTAGACTTACTGCATAAATCACGTATATCATTTGTTGGTATATTTGTATTTACAGAAATTACATGGGTAGAACGAAAGTTGTAAGTAGTTGTTTGTATTGATTCTGTAAGAAAATTGATGATTTTATTTGTACGCCATTTATTTTCTAACTTTTTGGCTACAAATAATATTGCCGGTATTAGTGTGCCTAGTAAAATTAATGAATCATAAATAGTCATTAAATAGTCCTGCTTTTTTTGTTTCATATCAGAGATCAAAAAATTAACCCCAATCCAGCGCCCCACCCGTTTGATACTCAGTAACCCGCGTTTCAAAGAAATTTTTCTCTTTTTTCATATTCGCCTGCTCATCCAACCAAGGCGTACGGTTTTGTGCGTTAGGATACGGCTCTTCTAAGCCTAGCTGTCTTGCTCGACGGTTAGCGATGAAACGATATTGCTCGATGTGGTCTTCAGCGGTATAGCCAAGGATTGGATTTTTGAGGATGTAATGTGCGTAGTCGATTTCTGCTTTTTCAGATTCATCCCACATTTCGCGGATGGCTTGCGGATCTAGCGTTACATCATTCTCTAGCATAATTTGTTTTACTACGCGGATACCAAAAGAGGCGTGCATGACTTCGTCGCGCATGATGTATTGTAGTTGCTCAGCAGTACCTTTCATTAGACCACGGCGTTGTAGCGAGAAAATAGGCGTGAACCCGTTGTAGAACCATGTACCTTCGAAGATGGCCGCAAAGAAGATATAAGCCATAACAAATTCGGTGAGGTTTTTAGGGTCGCGCAAATCCATATCTGAGCGCATCACTGAGTCTAGTCGCTTGTTAGCGAGCTTAATTTTTCCATGAATCGCTGGCACAACACGGTAGCGATTGTAGATTTCACCTTGGTCTAGCCCGATGGTTTCAATACAGTGCTGGTAGGTCCAGGTGTGGAGTGCTTCTTCGTACACTTGGCGCGCTTGGTAGATTTGTAGCTCGGGTGCGGTCATTTTTTCCATTACCGCCAAACCAATATTACGCATCGCGAGAATATCGGAGGTTGTTAGGTAAGCGAGTACGTTTTCGTAGACGTGTTTTTCGCTGTCACTTAGCTTATGCTGATAATCTTGAATATCTTGTGACATATTAATGTCGAGCGGTGTCCAATGGTTTTTATTGGCATTAAGAAAGTACTCCCACGCCCACGGGTATTTGAACGGCGCTAACTGGTTTACGTCAGCCTCACCATTGATCACGCGCTTATCGCTAGCCTTTACAGGGGCAACACCATGGATTGATTCTGCCTCATCACGCTCTATGCCTTCAACGGCATCTTTGCCAAGTTGTGCATCAACTTTATTAGCAGGTGCTTTTACTTCGGGCAGTGTTACGCCGGTATCGTCAAATGACATATCGCCGATAACATCACTTGATGCATAAGAGGCTGCTAGTGTTTGTGGCTCCTCGTTTACCATTGGTGCATTTGTAGTAATAGAGTCGGCTGTTACTACAGGTGGTGTAGGTTTAGCTGGCGTTGATGGCTGGCTTAGTGGGTTGTCCCAATTTAGCATGATACGATGTTCTCCTTTTCTGACGTGCACTACTAGTTCGTACTTTAGTCGCCCGTGTTGTTGTCTTTCTGGTAGAACGGATTGTTTTTCGTGACTTTGTCATTCCGCTTCCTTTGTTTGTTTTCTTTAGAAGAAGTATTTCCACTCCCTCCTAACCCTCCCCGGATTAAGAAGAGAGACTTTCAGTTTTTTTAGAGTATATAAGTTGCTCCTAGTGCTTGATTTTGTGTTGAGAACAAGGCGCGAGTTTCAAAATATCGGGAGCGTACTAAAGTACGTAACTAGATATTTTGAAGCTCGCAACGTAGCTATCGACGCAAAAGCAAGTACTAGGTGCTACTTATTGGCAGGCGTCGCAGTCTGGATCTAAAATACTACACGCCGCTGGCGCCGCTGACCCAACTTCCATTGGCGCATCTGGCACATTATTTTCTGCCATGCTATTAATATTACTAGAACTCTCTTGCGATTTCTCCATCGCCGTAGCGCCCATAGAGCGAAGGTAGTAGGTTGTTTTCAAGCCACGCACCCAAGCTAGTTTATACAAATTATCAAGCTTAGTGCCTGATGGCTCTTTCATGTATAAATTAAGCGACTGACCTTGATCAATCCATTTTTGACGACGACTACCGGCTTCAATCAACCAGCGAGAATCAACTTCAAATGCGGTCGCATATTTAGCTTTCATGTCATCGGGGACACGGTCGATTTCTTGCACGCTGCCATCGAAGTATTTAAGGTCGTTAATCATTACTTCATCCCATAAACCGTGCTCGTGTAGCTCGTTAACAAGGTATGGATTTACTACGGTAAACTCACCCGATAGATTCGATTTCACAAACATATTTTGGTAGGTTGGTTCAATCGATTGGCTCACACCACAGATGTTTGAAATGGTTGCGGTAGGCGCAATTGCCATGGTGTTTGAGTTGCGCATACCCACTTTAGCGATTTGCTTGCGCAGGCCATCCCAATCTAAGGTGGTGGTTTTATCAACTTGGTAGTACTGTTCGCCACGTTGCGCTTCCATCAGCTTGATAGAATCAATCGGCAACACACCCTGTGACCAAAGTGAACCTTCGTAACTTGGGTAAGTACCGCGCTCTTCGGCTAGATCAGACGATGTTTTAATCGCGAAATAAGAAACCGCTTCCATACTTTTATCGGCAAACTCGACTGCTTCCATTGATGCGTAAGGAATATCTTGCTTGTAAAGCGCATCTTGGAAACCCATTACACCCATGCCGACGGGGCGATGCTGCATATTTGAATTACGCGCTTGCGGCACGCTGTAGTAATTGTACTCAATGACATTATCAAGCATGCGCATCGCAGTGGTGACGGTTTGCTCTAACATTTTCATGTCAATGCCATCTTTGGTAGTGTGCTGTGGCAAGTTCACAGAGCCTAGGTTACACACGGCAATCTCATCATCGTTGGTGTGTAGCATGATCTCAGTACAAAGATTTGAGCTATGCACAACGCCCACATGTTGATTGGAATAGCGCACATTACACGGGTCTTTAAAGGTGATCCACGGATGCCCGGTTTCAAAAATCATGCCAAGCATTTTGCGCCAAAGCTCAACCGCTTTAATTGTTTTAAAGAGTTTAATATCACCACGTGCGGCTTTTTCTTCGTAGGCCTCATAGGCAGTTTTGAATTCTTTACCGACAAGATCGTGCAGGTCTGGGGCTTCTTCGGGTGAGAATAGCGTCCACTCACCTTCCTCAGCAACACGTTGCATAAACAAATCAGGAATCCAGTTAGCGCTGTTCATGTCATGGGTACGACGGCGTTCATCACCGGTGTTTTTGCGTAACTCTAGGAATTCTTCGACATCAATATGCCAAGTTTCTAGGTAGGCACATATTGCACCTTTACGCTTGCCACCTTGATTAACCGCTACCGCCGTATCATTGGTGACTTTTAAGAAAGGTACAACCCCCTGAGACTTGCCGTTAGTTCCCTTAATATGAGAGCCTAATCCTCGCACTCGTGTCCAATCATTACCTAACCCACCTGCAAATTTAGAAAGTAAGGCATTATCTTTTATCGAGCTGTAGATGCCATCCAAACTATCAGGAACAGTGGTTAAGTAACAAGAAGAGAGTTGCGGACGTCGTGTGCCAGAATTAAACAGGGTTGGGGTACTGCTCATAAAATTGAAACTGGACAGGAGGTTGTAAAACTCGATTGCGCGCTCTTCACGGTTGACTTCGTTCATCGCCAAGCCCATGGAAACACGCATGAAAAATATCTGAGGTAACTCGAAACGAATCTCTTCATCGGTGTGGATGAAGTAGCGATCGTATAAGGTTTGCAAGCCTAGGTAGGTAAACTTATGGTCACGCTCAGGTTTAATTGCCGCGCCTAGTTTTGCTAAGTCGTAGCGGGTTAGCTCTTCATCAAGCAGCTCTAATTCTACGGCTTGCTTGATGTACTTTTTAAAAGTAGCAGGGTAGCGCTTTGCCATCTCTGCTTGGGTTGCTTCACTGTGGCGACCGTTAAGATAGGTCAATGCCTCAGTGCGCAGGTTGTCAAGTAACAGACGCGCAGCTACCATTGAGTAGTTTGGATGCTTCTCGATGTTAACGCGTGTCGCCATTACAAGTGCGGAACCGACATCGCTCTCTGCAATGCCATCAAACAAATTCCGCAACGCCTCTTTAACTACGGTGTCTTGGTCGACCCCGTCTAAGCCAGCAACCGCTTCAGCAATAATTTTGCGTAAGCGATTCTCGTCAAGAGGCTTGGTGTCCCCGTCCGATGTGGTGACGGTCAGCGCATCTTTTTTTGATGCTTTCTTTTTTGGCTTGGTTTGCTCTGCTTTTTCAGCGCGCAGATGGGCCCGTTCTTCGCGGTAGAGTACGTAAGCGCGAGCAACTTTACGTTCACCCGAACGCATTAGCGCAAGTTCTACCTGGTCTTGAATATCTTCGATATGGACGATGCCGCCATCTGGCATACGACGAAATAAATTACGACTGATTTGATCAGACATTTGCTTAACCGCATCATGAACACGTGATGATGCGGCAGCAACACCACCTTCCACGCCTAAAAATGCCTTGGTTAACGCAACTTCAATTTTAGTGTGATCAAAAGGAGTGACTTTGCCGTTACGGCGGATTACTTTGTAAATAGCATCTTCTTGCTGGCTAGTTTTAGCCATGGTTTCATCAATTTCACCGCTTACGCTGGTGTTCATTAAATCGGCTTCAACGTTATCATTGGCGTTTTTAATATTGTTGCTAGATGCTTGCATGTAATCCCCATAAAGTTAGTGTTCCAAGCAAGGTATGAACCTTAAAAAGAACAAATATAGCGCGCGTTTGGTGTGCTATTCAAATTGTGCGCATACTATAGAGTGTGGTTACCTGTTTGGTCAAGCACTACATGTTGTGCTTAAGTCGTTTTAAAGGTGTATATACCCTGTGGATAAACTGGGTAAAAGTTGCTGCATCAAGCTATGACGCCTTGTGCTGAAATAAATGATATTCAAATAGAAAAACAGCAAATAATTAATTAATTTTGACTCCATTAAAAAAGCAAAAAAATCGGCTAAAAACTATGAACTTTATTCCTCATGTTGCTACTATTATTCTTCACGCAGAGTTATACCCTTACTTAGCCCTCCTCTTCATCTATAAAACCTATGCCATACAAAATAACACTACAAGCTTCTGGTCATACCTTTGATGTGAATAAGGATGAATTTATCCTTGATGCCGCATTACGACAAGGCATTAACTTTCCTTACGGATGTCGCTCTGGCTCATGTGGCACCTGTTTGGGAAACTTGATTTCTGGCGAACTAGAGTATCCCGAAGGCCTACCTATCACACTTATGGAACATGAACATCAGGCTGGCAAAGCCATTTTTTGCACATCTATTGCCAAATCCGACTTAGTGATCGATGTGAAGGAAATCACCAGTGTTGTTGATGCCGAGATTAAAATATTGCCAGCCAGAGTTGCTTCATTGCAGAAACTATCCGATGATGTGATTGAAATGAAATTGGATTTACCCGCCAATGAGCAGCTCGCTTTTCGCGCAGGGCAATACATTGAATTTATTTTACGAGACAAAAGTCGCCGTGCGTTTTCTTTAGCCAATGCACCCTCGAATGATGAATTTTTAGAGCTACATTTAAAACTTGTTACGGGCGGCAAGTTCACTGAGAGAAACGGCTAATCTCCCGATACTGCTCATAGCTGGTGGCACAGGCTTTGCGCCGATTAAAGCTATGCTAGAACAACTTATTAAAGAGAATGACTCTCGTCCAGTCACACTTTATTGGGGCGCAAAAAACACCGAAGATCTGTATCACCATAATCTGATATTAAGCTGGCTGAAGCAGCGCCCGTCCCTGCGCTATACCCCTGTTTTATCAGGCACTGGCAACAACCCTAGCTGGCATGGTCGCAAAGGTTTTGTACATGATGCTGTGACTAGTGATATTAAAAACTTAGCAGATTTTGATGTTTATATGGCAGGGCCACCCGCCATGATCAACGCGACGAAAAAAGCACTGCTTGAGAAAGGCTTGCCGGAAGATCAACTTTTATTTGATTCATTTGAGTTTACATCCTTAAAAAGCTAAAAGACCCGACAACCGTAAAACCCAGACACAAAAAAGCCCCAGCCAAAGCTGAGGCTTTTAAACAAAAATCTTACTTACTTTCGTTAATCATCTTCTGAATAATTGGCGCGAAGATAATTTCCATTGCCATACTCATTTTACCGCCTGGAATTACAATTGTATTTCGGCGCGACATAAATGAATTTTTCAACATACTTTTTAAGTAAGGGAAATCAATATTCAATTTTTTCGGGTCATCAAAACGGATAATCACTAAACTTTCATCTGGCGTTGGAATATCACGTGCGATAAAAGGGTTTGACGTATCAACCGTAGGCACACGCTGGAAGTTAATATCGGTACGTGAGAACTGTGGCGTGATGTAATTCATGTAATCCGGCATACGACGCAAAATCGTATCAACGATAACATCTGGCGCATAACCACGCTCTTCATGGTCACGGTGAATCTTTTGAATCCACTCTAAATTTACACTCGGCACAACACCAATCCCTAAATCAACATATTTGGAAACATCAACACCTTGGTTATCGTCTGCCACTAAGCCATGTAAACCTTCGTAAAAGAGCAGATCACTTCCGGCTTCGATATCTTCCCACGGCGTGAACTCACCTGATGTTTTATTACAGCCAAGTCGTTTATTTTGCTCGGCAGCTTCGTCATCATTGTGCAAGTAGTAACGCTTTTTACTAGCACCTTTTTCACCGTACTCCTTGAAGGTACGCTCAATTGCCGCAAAATCATTAGCTTCCGGACCAAAGTGACTAAAATGATTATTACCCGCAGCCTCTGCTTCCTTGACCTTTTCACCAAACTCAACACGGCTTAAGCTGTGAAAGCTATCACCTTCGACTATAGCAGGGTTTACACCTTCGCGACGAAAGATATTTTCAAATGCTCGTTTTACAAATGTAGTACCAGCACCAGATGAACCAGTAACAGCGACAACAGGGTGTTTTTTTGACATGGGGAATCCTCTTAAATAGTATGGGTTGGCTTATTCTACCTGAACTAAAGATAAATCGTAACAGCATGTGATTGAGTTTCTGATTTTTTTGGAGAATACAGAAAGAAGGAATATTGAGTTGGATTAGAATCATCTATCAGAACTTATGGCGCAAAACTTCTAACAGCTTTATTTCAAATACAGCAAGTAAAATATTTATAAATTTTCAGATTAAAAATCTTGACTTATTTCCACTCAATACTTGTCCACAATTTCTGTGGATAAGTCTGTGAATAAGCTTGTGATTACAACTCTGAATCCGCATTGCAGAAGGTTCCATTAAAAATTGCTTAATTTTTAACCAGAATCTAATTAGCATACTTATCAAAGACTTACATTAATTTATTAATGGGTTATTAGCGAATATGGACGTAATGCCTGTTTTTTGACCACTTAAAGACAGCTTTTTTTATATTGTGTATAAAGTGTCAAAAAATATTTTTGTATCCTTAGCCTATAAGCTACTGTTAAGCTTAGGTTCAGCGTATTTTTACACCCGATAAACAATATTTTTTATACCTGCATCACACCCATATCGAGAACTTGGAAGATCCTATGAATAACCCAAAAGTCGGCTTTGTTAGTCTTGGCTGCCCTAAAGCACTCGTTGACTCTGAACGAATTTTAACCCAACTAAAAACCGAAGGGTATGAGATAGCGCCGGATTATGATGGTGCCGATGTTGTTGTTATTAATACCTGTGGCTTTATTGATTCAGCGGTTGAAGAATCCCTAGATGCTATCGGCGAAGCGTTGCAAGAAAACGGCAAGGTGATTGTCACGGGTTGCTTAGGCGCAGAATCTGATAAGGTGCTAGCTGCTCACCCTGAGGTACTCGCCGTGACAGGCCCACATGCCTACGAAGAGGTAATGAATGCGGTGCATGCGCAAGTTAAAGCGCCACACGACCCCTATTTAGATTTAGTCCCGCCACAAGGGGTAAAGTTAACACCAAAACATTATGCGTATTTAAAAATATCAGAAGGCTGTAATCATCGTTGCTCGTTTTGTATTATTCCCGCTTTGCGTGGTGACTTGGTCAGTCGTCCGATTGGCGAGGTGATGCAAGAGGCAGAAAATCTGGTTAACTCGGGCGTAAAAGAATTATTAGTGGTCTCTCAAGATACCAGCGCCTACGGCATTGACACCAAATATCGCACCGGATTTTGGAATGGCAAACCAGTAAAATCACACATCCAGCAATTATCCGAAGAGTTATCTCAGCTTGATGCATGGGTAAGGCTTCATTACGTTTATCCCTACCCACATGTTGATAAGCTGATTCCACTGATGTCAGAAAATATTGATAACGGTATTTTGCCTTATTTAGACATCCCCTTTCAGCACGCCAGCCATCGTATTTTAAAAGATATGCGCCGCCCTGCACATGCTGAGAAAGTATTAGAACGCATTCAAAATTGGCGAGCAAACTGCCCCGACATTACCATAAGAAGTACTTTTATTACCGGTTTCCCAGGGGAAACTGAGCAAGATTTTGAACTACTATTAGACTTTTTACGTGAAGCCCAACTCAATCGCGTCGGCTGTTTTGCCTATTCAGAAGTGGATGGAGCAGAGTCAAATAAACTGCCTAACCATGTACCAGAAGATGAAAAACAATACCGCCTCGAACGATTTATGGAAGTTCAAGCCGAAATCAGTGCCGCTAAGTTATCCGCAAAAATTGGCCAAACAATCACCGTGTTAACCGATGATACCCAACAAGGCGAAACCGAAAAAGACGACATAACCATTGCCAGAAGCAGCAGTGATGCGCCAGAAATTGATGGCGTAGTTTATATAGAAGGCGAGTTATTAGAATCAGGTCAATTTGCCCAAGTAGAAATTACCCATGCGGATGAACATGACTTGTGGGGCAAACTTGTATAGAAATAAAGCTATGTGTAATCGAGCAAGTCTCACCCCTTTGATCTATGCAGAATCCATAAAATACAAGAATTAAGCGACTATTACCTATTATTCTCTTGTAAATGTTGGCGACTAACACTTAAGTCTGGACGAATTGAGCTAATTGCTTTTAATGCTTTTCCAGCATTGACATAATTACCCGACACCTCATATATATTACCATTCTTAGTCTTAATTCTATAAACACCGTAGCTTGGTGAGCTTGATGCATAAGAACTAAGCACCGCAATATCAGAGATATTTATTTCATAAGAAAGGCAATGTTTAGAGCCTAAAGGATGTTTACTAACAACCTTAGTATCAGTGATATAAAAATGATAAATATCCTTCGCCTTTATCTCTTTATATCCGACAAACCTAATTACAAATACAATTAATATAATAGAAACTGATGCAAGAAGAACTATCCAAAGCGGAAAAGGACTATTCATTTTATAATTTAAAAAATAATATAGACCCCCTAGTAAAATTGGAAAAATAATTGCAATACGCCATAGCGTATTAAAAAACTTTGAAAACTTATAAACTACTTCATAATTATATTTATTCATGTTCCTACTCATTAAGTTGTTTAAGTTGTTTAATTTATTTTTCTTATTGATAAATAAGGATTTTGTAACATTGCTTTTGCGTCACAGGCATTATTTTTGGTTTATATACAAATCTCATCCATTCTCACGCTTTAAGCTTTGACATCTATCATTC
>Ga0256840_1003651_pt1 | contig 12225 bp, 15 predicted proteins | sample 355202metaG_FD_185969 | JGI IMG/M metagenome (GOLD analysis project Ga0256840, IMG submission 185969) | Hydrothermal vent microbial communities from Mid Atlantic Ridge, Atlantic Ocean - 355-202 | ecosystem: Environmental > Aquatic > Marine > Hydrothermal vents | place: Atlantic Ocean: Mid...
CACTGTGAATTATTCGGGTTAAAAGCTTTTACCGATGAGTTTTATAAAAAAATAACTTCATCGCGATTAGAACCGGTAAAAGAAACATTAATCAGCATTAAAAAATCAGATAGCCTATTGGAACTTACCAATCTGATTATTCCTACATTAAACGATGATGAAAAAAAATTTAAAGAAATGGTATTATGGATAAAAAATGAGCTGGGTAAGGATACCGTTTTGCATCTCTCGCGCTATTACCCGATGTATAAAATGCATATTGAAGCAACATCACCCAAAACACTTTTAAGACTTTACGAAATTGCAAGCCAAGAACTTGATTATGTCTATATCGGGAATTTACCTACGGTAAAAGGACAGAATACTTACTGCCCGGAATGCCGTCATCAGGTAATTGAGCGTAACGGATACCATACTAAAATTACCGGTTTGGATAAGCAAGGAAATTGTATTAATTGCGGGAAAGCAATTATTGAAAATATTTAGTTTATAATAATAGTTCGTTAAATTTTTTGTTTAATAAAAATTAAATTGGGCTAAAGCCCTGTTACTTTGCTGCTTAACTATTCCCCGACTTAAAAGTCGGGGCTATTGATAATCACTCATTGTCAGTTGATTACAAAAAAGCACCGAACTGTTGTTATAAATAATAACATTATAAGATATTGATCTATTATCAAAACTAAAATAAGAAAACAAATGGAACTGACAAGCATTAGAAAACCGGCAGTTGCTGGCAGATTTTATCCGAAAAATAAAACCGAATTAAGCCGTTTGTTAGATAAAATTTTAAAAGCCGAAAAAAACAAAATAGATTTATCATTTAAAGAAAAAAATATTTTCGGGGCTGTGGTTCCACATGCAGGATATATGTTTTCAGCCTATCAGGCAGTCCATTTTTTTGAGTTATTAAAGCATTACCACAAACAATTCGATACTTTTGTAATTGTAAATCCGAACCATACCGGAAGGGGAGCAGATATTGCCCTTGAAAGCCACAACTTTTGGGAAACACCCTTAGGCTTGGTACCGGCAGATATAGAATTTTCCGAAGAACTGGGTTTTGATTATTCGGATGCTGCCCATAGCCATGAGCACTCCGGCGAAGTAATGTTGCCTTTGTTACAACATTTTATTGAATATGATTTTAAAATAACAGCCATTACTTTATCCGACCAAAACGCAGATAATGCTCGAATGCTTGCTAATAAAATTTTTGAGACCGAAAAAAAACTTCAACGGAAAGTTTGTTTCATCGCTTCCTCTGATTTTTCACATTTTTTAAGCCCCGATGAAGGAAAATATTTTGACCAAAAAGTTCTGGATAAAATTGCAGCAAAAGACATTGAAGGTGTTTTTTCCGAAGTGCGAAAGCATAAAATATCGGTTTGTGGTTTTGGACCAATTATGAGCCTAATGGAATACAGCCGTTTAAAATCCGAAAATTATCAAAGCAAAATTCTTGCACGCGGACATTCGGGCGAAATAATACCTTCGGATGAAGTAGTTGATTATATTTGCATCTTATTTTATGCAAGCTTAAGCTAAATTGAGTGAAAATGCAAAAAGCGGTATCAATTAAAATAACAGGGAAAGTACAAGGCGTAGGTTTTCGTTATCATACAAAACAGATTGCCGATGAATTGTATATTTCCGGTTTTGTAAAAAATTTGCCCGACGGTTCGGTTTATGTTGAAGCCACAGGCGAAGATTGGGCTGTAGAACAATTTACCGAATGGTGCAAAAAAGGTCCTTCTTGGGCAAGAGTTGATAAAGTTCAAATAAGCAGTTTGCCTTTATTTGAGGCAAAAAAGTTTATAATCAAGTGATTTGAACAGTTTATAATCGCTCAATTTAGGTTTTATTCGGCAAACAAATCCTCAATTTTCCCTTCTTTGATAATATCATAACCAAAGCGGTCTTCAAAACCCCAATCAAATTCCTTTAAATGAGTTAAAGCTCGCTTAGTTGCCTCGGCTTTTGTTTTTCCTGCACCCAAACCATAAGTTAAAAGAAAACGTCCGCCCGATTTACGGTCGCAACGGATAAGCACATAATAGCCTTCGTTCAGTTCGTGTCCGCAATCGGCTTCTTGCTTCATTTTCACAATCATTCCGGTAGCTCCGGTATCTTTTAGTGCCTGATAGGCATTTTGTAAAGCATCGTTTAAATCTTTTCCCGAACGAATGGCATACTTTATTGATGAACCATTATCGTTTTTTTCTACGGCAAGCCCTATTTGCGCTTGCGTAGTAGAAGCTATAAAAAAAACAACAAAGAAAAATGTTAATATCCTCATAGTTAATATCTTTAAGAGTAATTTCAATAAATTAATATTTTCTAATTCGTTCCATATCACGTTTATTATCACGCTCTTTTATATCATGCCGCTTATCGTGTGTTTTTTTCCCTTTTGCTAAAGCAATATCTACTTTTGCAAAACCTTTATCGTTTATATACATTTTTAATGGAACAATGGTATATCCCGTAGTTTTGATTTTTTTCGACAATTTATTCAGTTCTCTGCGGGTTAATAAAAGTTTGCGTTCACGTCTTGGGTCATGATTGGCATATCCACCGTGCGAATATTCTGAAATATTCATCAAAATATATAATTCAGGCTTATTCGGTTTTTTCAGATTAGGAATAAACCGACAATAAGCATCAACTAAGCTGGCTTTTCCGGCTCTAATCGATTTTATTTCCGTACCCAATAATTCAATTCCGGCTGTAAAAACCTCTAAAATTTCATACTGAAAACGTGCTTTTTTATTTTTAATAACAATATCTGATGTTCTTTTTTTCATTCCTAAGCTAAATCTTCTAAATATTTTTTAAACCTAAATTAAGCGATTAATTTTCGGGTGCTTTAAAAACACCCGTTGTATCAGCCGGTACAGTTGGTGATTCTCCGGTATTACTTCTGTTTAAATCTCTATCGTAAATATAAAACGTATATTTTATAGTATCATAATTATTAAAAAAATAATAATCCATGGTAACTTCAAAATCAGCGGTAAGGCTCTTGTCTTGACCTTCGGGCATTAAAAACTTTGTTTTATAATAATTCGGTGCCAGTAAATCTACTTTTTCAAAAGCACCGTCTTTTTTATTCCATAAATCAATAAATAAATTCTTATTCCCCAAAGTATCAAAGCCCGGTAATGTATCTCCATCAGGCAAACCAATATTACCATCGCCATCAATTACACTCATGGTTAAAATTACCCGTTTAACATCGTTCCCCAGCGTGTCTTTGCCATTCAACATTTTCATTTCTTTAAATTCAATGGAAGGAATTACCGGATATACTTTAGGCGGCTGGCATGATAATATACCTCCTAAAACAATTCCTATGATAAATATAAGTGTTTTAATGTTCATGTGTTTATTTATTAAAGTGCTGCATTTTTAGGCAATGACTTCATGTGTTTATAAAAACTCCGGATTAACTTTGCAGTAAATTCACCGATATCAATATTCTCTTTTTTTATCCAATCTCTTATTTCTTCATCAAGAGGAATTTCAGCTGAAATGGTAGGAATTAATCGATTATTTTCAATATCATTTTCACTCAGTTCCGGTATATCAGAGAAATCAATCTTACTGTCATCATAAACAATAAGCTCACGAGGAACATCAACTCCATTTTTTTCAAATAAAATCACATCAAATGCATCAATTTTGTCAGTTGAAAAAATCACTTTATACTTTTTATTATCAAAGCTATTATTTTTAATATACACTAATGCTTTTTGTGGTGAAATATTCTTTCTCATGACTTTCTTTTTTTATCTTTTATTACTAAACAAGCTACACATACTCATATATTTATTATATCAATTCAAATAATAATATCTCAAATATAGTCAGCCAAAAAGTTTATATTTCATCATTAATGATTTTCATACATTTTTCTTTCTTTTCTATTAGCAATTCTTGCTGAAATTATTCTTATAATCATATTTCTAATTGTAAAAACAACTACTATAATTATTTTATTCATTTTACCAATTGTTACCCACCTTGATTCACCATAATCTTTTCTTTTATCTTGAAATGTAACTCTATTTTTATCTAAAAAAACAAGTTTTGCCATATTAAAATCAAATCCATGTTTTTCATTATTAATAGAATTTTTATTTTCATCCCATTCAAAGTCCATACTGTTTCAAAGATACTATTTTTTTCGCATATAAATTTGTACGGGTACCCCTGTAAAATTATATTTTTCGCGTAATTTATTTTCTAAATACCTTTTATACGGTTCTTTTACATACTGTGGCAAGTTGCAATAAAATGCAAATTGCGGACTTGATGTAGGTAATTGAGTAACGTATTTGATACGAATATATTTTCCTTTTACCGCAGGCGGATTATTTACTTCAATCACATCCAGCATATATTCATTAAGTTTTGATGTAGGCACACGGCGTTTTTTATTTTCATATACTTCAACCGCTGCCTCCAAAGCCTTAAATACCCTTTGTTTGGTTAATGCCGATGTAAAAATAATAGGCACATCGGTAAACGGAGCAATCTTTTCACGAATAACTTCGGCATATCTTTTACTGGAGTTTGCTTCTTTATCAACCAAATCCCATTTATTCACCAAAATTACTACTCCTTTACGGTTTTTTTCAATCAGATGAAAAATATTTACATCTTGTCCTTCAATTCCACGTGTGGCATCAATTAATAAAAGACATACATCGGCACTTTCAATGGCTCGTATTGAGCGCATTACCGAATAAAACTCAATATTTTCGGTAACTTTCCCTTTTTTACGCAATCCTGCTGTATCTACCAATATAAAGTCATGTCCAAACTTTTTATAACGCGTATGTATGGTATCACGTGTTGTTCCGCTTATGGGTGTAACAATATTCCGTTCTTCTCCAACAAAAGCATTAATTAATGATGATTTACCCACATTCGGGCGACCAACAATTGCAAATTTCGGAATATTTTCTTCCTCTTCTTCTGTTTTTTTAGGCAGAGCTTCTACTACTTTATCCAACAAATCGCCTGTGCCACTACCATTAATGGATGAAACAGGATAAATATCACCTAATCCTAAACCGTAAAATTCATTGGCATCAAACATCCGGTCGGCATTATCCACTTTATTTACCACCAAAAAAACTTTTTTATCCGAACGGCGCAGTAAATCAGCTACTGCATCGTCTAAATCGGTTATTCCACTCAAAACATCAACAACAAACAGTATCACATCCGCTTCGTCCATGGCAAGCACAGCTTGTTTGCGAATTTCCTCTTCAAAAATATCATCTGAGTTTACAACATATCCACCGGTATCAATTAAAGAAAAATCTACACCGTTCCAATACGCTTTTCCGTAATGGCGGTCGCGTGTAACTCCGCTCGACTCATGAATTATGGCATCGCGCGTTTGTGTTAATCTGTTAAATAAAGTCGATTTCCCTACATTGGGCCTTCCAACTATTGCTATAATATTACTCATTTTCTTCCATTTTTTTCATCAATCCGGCAATATCAATTACCAAATCTACTTTTTCATTTAAAAACTCTTCGGGAACACCCATATTTTGCAAAATATCCAAACATTTTTTCCCATATTTTAAACATTCTTCAAAAATATAGGGTTTTGTGTCCTCATCTTCTTCATCTGCGTAATCAATATATAAATCATAAAATTGCTTCGCCGAATGCAATAGGATTTGCAAAGGTTCATTACCGGAACCTGCTTTTTGCATCGATTTAACAAAGCTTATTACATTTATTGAAAATGCATAAACTTCTACTTCAATATTTTCAACATCAGCTTTCATAACCAAAGTTTTTTAAAGATCTTGATTTATTTTTCCAATCTTTACTAACTTTTACAAAAACTTCAAGAAATACTTTTTTATCAAAAAATGCTTCAATATCCTTTCTTGCTTCGGTAGCAACACGTTTTAATGCTTCTCCCCTTTTACCGATAATTATTCCCTTTTGCGAATCGCGCTCTACATGAATTAATGATTTAATTCGTATAAGCCGTTCTTCTTCCTTAAACATTTCTACTTCAATTTCAACAGCATAAGGAATTTCTTTACTGTAATGCAATAATATTTTTTCGCGAATAATTTCCTGCACAAAAAAACGTTCGGTTTTATCGGTAAGTTGCTCTTTTGGAAAATATGGTGGCGACTCGGGTAAAAATTCAATAATTTTCTGCAAAACAGCATCCATATTAAAATTATTGGTTGCACTTGCAGGTATAATTAATGCATCGGGTAATAATTTTTGCCATTTTTCAATTAATACCATTACCGAAGTTTGGTCGGCTAAATCAATTTTATTAATGACTAATAGTATTTTTGCATCCGTGTTTTTTACTTTATTCAAGAAATCCGGATTTTTATCAAATTTCTCCACCACATCGGTTACATACAGTAAAACATCTGCATCCTCAAGCGCCGAACGCGAAAATTTCAACATCGATTCATGTAATTTTGACTGTGGACGCACAACTCCCGGAGTGTCTGAATACACAATTTGAAAATCTTCGCCGCTTACAATACCCATAATACGATGCCGGGTGGTTTGAGATTTTGAAGTTATAATTGAAATTTTCTCACCTACCAAAGCATTCATTATTGTAGATTTACCTACATTGGGATTACCGACAATATTTACAAAACCGGCTTTATGTTTTTTTTCACTCATTTAATTATTCAAATTTTCTGCAAAGTTAATATTTTTAAGGTAGTTTATACAAAATTATTATATTTTCCGCTTTGTTTGCATATTCATTTTCAAGCTATTTGATTTATTCCTTAATTCATCCTTTCGCTTACCCGACACAATGCAGTAAATTAAAAATATTTTAACAATATACCGGTGCTTGGACAAGTTATTCAACGCTCAATATTCAACTCGCCAATTTAAGAACAAGCAGGAACCGGAAACATACAGTTCAACACGCAATAATCAATAATCAATATTTAATACCTTATTCGTTAGTTGTCAGACAAGCAGTAACTAGAAATAATATTTAACACTTCAACAAATAAACGTTCAAATGTTTAACAGACGATTTGAAGTTTAGTAGCAATCATCCAATTTCTCATTCAATATCGGATAATTTGGAAAAAAAATTGTATATTTGAACAAATCAATCAATAAAAATAAAATGGAAGAAGAAAAAAAATCATTTATGGATAATGCCAAAGGCTTTTTATCATCATGGAAAGATGACTATACAGAAAAAAACAAAGATATACTTGAGCGAAAAAAGAAACGTGATGAAGAAGCAGAAGCCATGAAAAAGAAAATGAAAGAAACTTTTGAAGAGATAAAAACAGAACTTTCGGGTAAAGCCAAAGATATTGCAGAAGTTGTAAATAAAGAGCTGGCAGAATTTTCAGAAGCTGTAAAAAAAGGCAGTGCAGAACTTAGCCAACAATTAGAACTTGAAAAACATTTAGAACAATTAGGTTTTTTCTTAAAAGATGCAGGAAGCAAGGGAGTTGAAAAATTTAAACAATTGAGCGAAGAAGTTAAAAAAACGGTTAAAGAATTTAATACCAAAGAAAATCAGGATAAAGAAATGAACGACATAAAAAACAAAGCAGAAAATTCCGATATAAAAAGCATAGACGATTTAACAAACGAAGCTAATCAACTTTTTGACGATTTGGAAAATAAACAGGAATAATTTCAAACACTATACTTTTAAGCCGGAAATATCCGGCTTTTTTCTTATCACTATTGCTATACATCAATATAATAATTGTTATAAATCAAAAAACTACAACCACTCCTTTTAAAAAACATTAAGATATTTTTCTCCTTTTTGCAAAAAATATATAATTTCGTGCATCATTTTACCAAAAACAATGTTTATTAATCTGTGTCTGAATCATTTCGCATTTATAATGCAGATTGTTTCCTACGCATAGCCTAAAAATATTTTATTATGAGCGAAAAACATGAAGAAAAAACGTTTAGGGATAAAATTTCAACAGTAAATCAGGATGGAGAGCGTGTTTGGGTACACTGTAAAAAGCCTTCCGGAAAGTTTTATACCTACCGCTCCATTTTAGCTTATTTTTTATTAGCATTTTTAATCTTTGCGCCAATCATTAAAATTAATGGTGAACCCATGATTTTATTGGATGTATTAGGCAGAAGATTTATTTTATTTGGCACCGTATTCTGGCCACAAGATTTTTATCTGTTCTATCTTATAATGCTTTCGTTTATTGTTTTTGTAATTTTATTTACAGTTGTTTACGGAAGACTGTTTTGCGGTTGGGTATGCCCTCAAACAATTTTCATGGAATTTGTTTTTCGTAAAATTGAATGGCTGATTGAAGGAACGCCGGCACAACAGATTAAGCTCAAAAAACAGCCTTGGAATTTTGAAAAAATTTGGAAAAGAGTTTTAAAACACAGTGTTTTTTGGGGAATATCATTTTTTATAGCCAATGTATTTTTAGCATATTTAATAGGAGTTGATAAACTGGTGAAAATTGTAGAAGACCCTATTTACGAGCACTTAACCGGCTTTATGGCAATTGTAATATTTACTTCGGCATTCTACTTTATTTTTGCATGGTTTAGAGAACAGGTATGTACCTTAATGTGTCCTTACGGGCGTTTACAAGGAGTATTGCTCGATAACAATTCAATTGTAGTAGCTTATGATGAATACCGTGGCGAACCGCGCGGAGTAGCAAAAAAAGCAGAAAAAGAAGCAGGTATTGTTAAAGGCGACTGTATTGACTGCAAACAATGTGTGGCTGTTTGCCCTACAGGTATTGATATAAGAAATGGAAACCAGCTGGAATGTATTAACTGCACCGCCTGTATTGATGCTTGCGATGCCGTTATGGTAAAAATAGGAAAGCCCAAAGGCTTAATTCGCTATGATTCATTGGAAGGGATTAAAACCGGAAAGAAATTTAAACTTACTCCAAGAAACATTGCTTATTCGGTGGTTTTAGTGCTCATCTTGGCTTTTGCATCATACATGATGTTTACCCGATCTATTACAGAAACTACTATTTTACGTACTCCCGGAATGACCTATCAGGTTCAAGGAAATGAAATTAGTAATTTATACAATTACAAAATTGTAAACAAATCAAATTCCGATATCGACATCAGCATTAAGCTCCTTGAACCCGCTTACGGAAGAATTGTTGTTTCAGGGCAAAATCATTTAAAATATAATACTTCGGTTGAAGGCATTATTGTAGTATATTTGCCGAAAAATAAAATAAAACAAAAAAGTATAAAACTGCATTTCGGAATTTTTTCAGGAGATAAAATATTAGAAGATTACACCACTAACTTTACAGGACCTGAAATAAAATGAATGAAAAGACAATAGAAATTTTAAAATTTAAATTATGAAATTCCATTGGGGACACGCAATTTTTTTATTTATAATTATGTTTCTGGCAGCAATGACCTGGATTATTGTTTTTGCATTCAGTCAAAAAGTTAATTTGGTTACTCCTGAGTATTACCCCAAAGGAGTAGATTATGAAGAGCAAATAAATAAAGTTAGAAATACAGCAAAGCTGAAACATAAAATTCGCTTTGAAAAACAAAATAACAAACTGATTTTTATTTTTCCTGATGAAATTAATACAGACTCTATTACAGGAACGATACAATTTTATTACATAACTGATTTTGAAAAAGACCGAAAAGTTGATATAAAACCTGACACCACAGGGAAACAGGAAATAGATATTACAAACTACTTGTCTGGCAGGTATATTATAAAGATTGATTGGGCTTCGAACAGTAACGGATATTATCAAGAATTTGACATAAATCTTTAAAATAAAAAAAATGGATTTTGGAATTATTATATCGGCTATAACTCTTGGGCTAATAGGGAGTTTCCATTGTGCAGGAATGTGTGGACCTATTGCCTTGGCGATCCCATTAAACAACCACTCATGGTACAGTAAAACTGTAGGCTCATTAATTTACAATGTTGGCAGAGCTATTACCTATGCTATAATGGGCTTAGTTTTCGGAATGCTTGGCAAAGGTTTAGTACTTGCAGGATTTCAAAAATGGGTAGCTATTATTATGGGAGTAATTATGGTGATATCTGTTTTATTCCCTTCATTATATAAAAATCGTTTTGATTTAAACAGTAAAGCCTTTTCTTTTGTAGGTAATTTAAAAGTGAAATTAGGCAGCCTTTTAAGAAAACGCACATACGGTTCTTTATTTTTAATTGGTTTATTAAACGGTTTACTTCCTTGCGGAATGGTATATATGGCGTTAGCAGGTGCAATAGCTACTTCCGGTGCATTATCGGGTGCATTATTTATGTTCATCTTTGGTTTAGGCACATTGCCTATGTTATTTCTTATTTCTATTTTAGGCAATACGCTTAGTACAAAATTTCGTACAAAAATGACCAAAATAATACCCGGAGTAGTGTTTTTTATAGGTGTACTTTTTATTCTTAGGGGTTTAGGTCTGGGTATTCCTTTTATCAGCCCCCCCGAGAAAAAACTTCATGTACCTGAAAAACCAATGATGGAGATGCAACACAATCAAATGAATTAACTTATGACTCTTTCGGATATAAAATATAAAATATGAGTGTTTCCAAAGAATTTGTTATAAAATAATTTGTATTTTCGCTGCTGATATTAACCTTTAAATCCCAAAAATCATGAAAAAAATAAGACTCATCAGTTTTAGTCTTTCAGCGCTCTTTTTAGTTTCAATATTATCTTCATGTGCAAGTAATCAAGAACAAAATAAAGAAACGAACAATAAGGAAGAGCAAAAGATTGAACAAACATCAAAAAACGAAGAAAATATAACAATAGAAATCGGCTCTGATAATTTTGTGTCAGGCGAAAAAATTTACAATGAAAAATGCATGGTTTGCCATCAAAAAGATGGCAAAGGCGTTGAAGGAACTTTTCCGCCATTGGCAAAATCAGATTATTTATTAGCTGATAAAGAACGTGCTATTCTTCAAACACTAAGAGGTTCAAAAGAACCTATTACGGTAAATGGAATTGAATATCCGGGCAACGTAATGACTGTTTTTAAACTAACAGACCAAGAAGTTACTGATGTTTTAAATTATGTTTTAAATAGTTGGGGCAATAATGGAGGTACTGTAACTATTGATGAAGTTAAAGCTGCCAGAGCAAAAATTCAATAATAATCAAAGAATAATTAAAGAATAGCTACATATTTTTATGTGGCTATTTTTATTTGTTATTTATTAAAATATGGGACAAAAATGTGTGCATTGTGGTGAAGATTGTGGAAATTACCCAATTATGTGGCAAAATAATGCCTTTTGCTGCAACGGTTGCAAAACCGTTTATCAACTTTTAAACGAAAATCAATTATATACTTATTATGAAATAGAAGACAACCCGGGTATAAAAATTCAAACAGAAGACTTTGGCAGTAAATATGCATATCTGGACAATGAAGAAATCAAAGAAAAAATTTATGATTTTAGCGAAGGTGATTTCAGAAAAGTAACTTTTTACATCCCTGCAATACATTGTAGCTCTTGTATCTGGCTTTTAGAAAATCTAAACACTTTAAATAAAGGAATTACTCATTCTTTGGTTAATTTTGTAAAAAAAGAAGTCAGCATATCTTTCAACGAAAAAGAAATTAGTTTAAGACAACTTGTAGAACTACTCGCATCTATTCATTATATACCACAAATTACATTAGAAAATATTGACAAATCAAAATCAAAAAAAAGTAATAAAAAATTATTACTAAAAATTGGCGTTGCAGGTTTTGCTTTTGGAAACACAATGCTTTTAAGTTTCCCTGAATACATAAAAGGGAACTTTGGTATAGAAGAAAAATATGAAATTGTTTTCGGGATATTGAATTTTCTTTTTGCAATACCCGTATTGTTTTATAGTGGTTCAGACTATCTGCTTTCGGCATGGAAAAATTTAAAACATAAAATGATAAATATAGATATGCCTATAGCCATTGGAATGTTGGCAATATTTATTCAAAGTACTTATGAAATATTCAGCCGGTCGGGAGCAGGGTATATGGATTCGCTCACAGGCTTTGTTTTCTTTTTACTCGTAGGCAAATGGTATCAAAGCCGTACTTACCAAGCACTTTCTTTTGAACGTGATTATAAATCCTATTTTCCGGTAGCTGTTACTAAACTGATTGAAGGAAAAGAAGAAAGCATTTTGCTCGAAAATTTACAAAAAG
>Ga0256840_1003652_pt1 | contig 12225 bp, 8 predicted proteins | sample 355202metaG_FD_185969 | JGI IMG/M metagenome (GOLD analysis project Ga0256840, IMG submission 185969) | Hydrothermal vent microbial communities from Mid Atlantic Ridge, Atlantic Ocean - 355-202 | ecosystem: Environmental > Aquatic > Marine > Hydrothermal vents | place: Atlantic Ocean: Mid...
AAAGCCTTTTTTAATCCCTATTTTTTCTGCCGTGGTGATGTAAGGCATTTTCTTTTCCTCCTCGTATCTTATGATTTCTTCGTGAAACTTAAGAGTTACTTCCTCTGGCAATGTTATCAGCCAGTCTATAAACTTATATAGCATGAGAATATCTTCCTTCTTGAACCCTTTTTCATAAAGACGTTTAACCAGAGTGATTTTCCAGAAAAGCCGATCATCTATATTTTTCTTGGTTTCCAGCTCTTTAAGATGGGTCATCACGATGATGGCAAAGGGATTCTTGCTCTCCTCAAGCTCATCCCATCTTTCTCGGTAATCAAGAAGCTTTACTACTGGAAACTTGAATTCAAGCTTGAAATCCCAATATTTCACTTTGTATTTATTGGGTCTAAAAGAAGGCGAAGGGTCAGCTAAAATGGCAAGACTCACTACGTCTTTGTTGTATTTATCGAAGATGCGGTAATTATAGACGAACATTCTTTTGGCGAAGTCCTTTTCAAAGTAGCTTTGAACTTCAATGTGTATGAGGAGCCATCTTTCTGAGCCGTCTTTGAGAAAGACTTTAATGAGAAGATCTGCCCATCTTTTCCCTAATTCTGAATCCTGGACTATCTTTTGTAGCTCTTTATCCAGAAATTCGTAGCCTTTTTCAAGGTCAATGTCTTTGGCGATTTTAGGAAAGAAGAAGTTAAGGAATTCTTCAAAGTAAGTTTCAATGGCCTCTTTCCAGACGGAGTCTTTTTGGGTTGATTCCATAGGGGATACCTTTTTTATGTTAGAGATCTTTGCAAAACACTTGGGATCCGTTCCCATTTTTCGCTATGGAAATAGGAACGGATCCCTCAGCGGTTGTGCTTGAAACACTGGTCTTGGCCATTTTGCAAAGATCTCATGTTATATGTTCAAATAGTATCTTAATAAGACTTTCCAAAATATCTAGGAACCGTTCTCATTTCTTCTCCCGAAAAAGGCGCTTAATGTCCCCATCAATGTCCCTCAAGCCCCTCAAACCCCTCAAACCATTTCTGGATTCTTCGGGTGCTGACGCACCCTCAGAATGACAGTGGTAAGTTGTCATTTCTGAGCCGAGCGCCAGCGAGGCGAAGAGCCTGCCCTGAGCCGAAGGCGAAGGGATCCACTAATCGACTTGTAGATGCTTCGGTCGCTTGCGCTCCCTCGCCATGAGGGGTAATGGGAGCAAGCTAGTCATGACAAGTAAGGGGAGTTTGCTCGTCAGGGCGAGATGGGGTGCTCGCCATGACCAACAAAGGGAATGTTTGCAGAGACAAGGTGGGAGATGTTTACCCAGCGACCATCTCCGAAGATCTTTTAAAATTAAAAATCCGGGGAGGAGGATTTTTTCAAAAAGGCCACTATGTCCTTCCAGGTGGCTTGGGGAGAAAACCCCGGACACGTACGCCTGATGATCTCGAAACTTTCGGGGTCACGCAAAATACTAGGGTGTAACGGCCACTGACGGCAGGCCGAGGGCTTGACGGAATGTATCTTGCAAAGGCTTTTTTCCTCGTCGTAAAAGATGCAGTGGCCATTTATAGTCTTCATTTCGACGCGTTTGTCTTTTTTTATAGTGTAGCGTGTGAGGAATTCTTGGAGGCTAAGACCAAGATAGCGCGCTATATTTTCTTGCTCTTGGGAGGAGAGAGAAACAGTACTCTCCCCCTGGCAACAAAAACCGCAACGTTTACATTCGAAAAGCTTAGTCATGGGGTACCTGATAGGGTATAGGATCTTCTAAACCGGCCTCTCTAAAGCCTTTAAGGCGCAGAAGACAAGACTCACAACGTCCACAGGCCATATCCTCCCGTTGGTAACAAGACCAAGTAAGGTGTAAAGGAGCATTAAGTTCTACCCCGAGTTTTACTATTTGGGCCTTGGTAAGATGCAATAAGGGGGCCTCAATACGGATATGTGTTTCGGGCTTGGTCCCTTCTTCTATTACCCTATTGAAGGCCTCAAAAAACGAAGCCCTGCAATCAGGGTACCCTGAAAAATCGACCTGGCTAGCACCAATGAATATGCGTTTGGCCCCCAGGAGTTCTCCCCAGGACACCGCAATGGCCAGGAAATGGGCGTTTCTAAAGGGCACATAAGTAATGGGAATTTCCCGGGAACTGATTTGGCCTTCGGGTATCGCTATTTCTTTACAGGTAAGGGCTGAACCACCGATTTGGCTGAGGGCGGGGACGTCGGTAACCAGACGTCTTTTTACCCCGTAAAAATCAGCTATGTCTAAAAAGGCTTTCAGCTCCCGGGCCTGGGTCCGTTGGCCGTAATTTACGTGTAATAAGGCCAGATCATAATCCTTGGCCGCCACCGCCGTGGCCACACAGCTATCTAACCCACCACTTAGCAAACACACCGCAATGGGTTTAGCCATTAGGTGCCCATCTCCCACGAAGAGAGATACTTCTCTTGTTCTTCGGTGAGGCGATCTATACGAATCCCCATGGCCTTAAGCTTCATTTTGGCCACGGCACTGTCAATATCTTTAGGCACTTTATACACTTTATTTTCTAATTCTTTGGCATGTTGGGTAATGTATTCAGCACAGAGGGCCTGGTTGGCAAAGCTCATGTCCATCACCGCAGAAGGATGCCCTTCGGCTGCAGCCAAATTTACCAGACGTCCTTCGGCCAATATATAAATTTTTCGGCCATTTACTAGTTTATACTCTTGGACATTATCACGGATGTCTCGTACTTCGGTAGCCACGTCTTTTAACCCTTCCAGATCTAGCTCTACGTTAAAATGACCTGAATTAGCCACAATGGCCCCGTCTTTCATCTTTAAAAAATGTTCTTTACGAATCACGTGGATGTCTCCGGTAAGGGTACAGAAAAAGTCTCCCTTTTCGGCAGCCTCTTCCATAGGCATAACGTCAAAACCATCCATTACGGCTTCCAGGGCCTTTAAGGGATCTACCTCGGTAACAATAACCCTGGCCCCCATGCCCCGGGCACGCATGGCGACACCTCGCCCGCACCAGCCATAACCAGCCACCACAAAAATGGAACCAGCCAAAAGGCGATTAGTGGCCCTTAAGATACCATCTATAGTAGACTGTCCAGTGCCGTAGCGATTATCAAACAGGTGTTTGGTCAGGGCATCGTTTACCGCAATTACGGGGTAGCGTAAGGCCCCATCTTGGGCCATGGCCCGAAGCCTAATCACTCCGGTAGTGGTTTCTTCTGTACCCCCCAAGACTTTAGCAGCTTTTTCTGGAAACTCCGCATGCAAAGTAGAAATCAAATCAGCTCCATCATCCATGGTAATCATGGGTTCTTTAGCCAATACAGCCTTGATGTGGGCGTAGTAGGTTTGGCGATCTTCTCCCCGAATAGCAAAGACAGGGACATCAAAATATTTTACTAGGGCTGCTGCCACATCATCCTGGGTAGATAGGGGATTAGAGGCGCACAAAAATACCTCTGCTCCCCCGGCCTTTAAGACGTCCATGAGATTGGCCGTTTCGGTGGTGACATGCAAACAAGCCCCTAAACGTATGCCCTTAAGGGGCTTTTCTTCTTCAAAACGAGACTTAATTTGTTTTAATACAGGCATCTCCCGACCAGCCCATTCAATACGCAAGCGTCCCTTTTCTGCCAACCCTATATCTTTTATGTCGTAGTCCATAATTTCCTCCTAATTAGCACCAATACCAGGGACTAATCCAACCCCGCCAGCTCCTTTATCTTCTCTACCATATCAAGACGTTCCCAGAAGAATTCTGGTTCTTGACGACCAAAATGCCCGTAAGCAGCTGTTTTTCGAAAGATAGGCCGCCTCATATCTAAATACTCAATCATGTGTCGGGGACGAAAGTCGAAGAGATCTTTAATGATTTCTATAATGCGTTCCAGGGGAATATTGTTGGTGCCGTATGTTTGTACATTGATCGCAATAGGTTCGGGCACGCCAATGGCGTAGGCCACTTGTACTTCTAATTCTCGGGCTACACCAGCAGCAACCAGGTTTTTGGCTACATAGCGTGCATAATACGAGGGAGTACGATCTACTTTCGTTGGATCTTTACCTGAAAAGGCTCCTCCACCGTGATGCCCACGCCCACCATATGTATCCACTATAATCTTACGGCCTGTCATACCACAGTCTGCCAAGGGCCCCCCTATGACAAAGCGTCCGGTAGTATTTACCAAAAACTTGGTATCTTCGTGAAGATGCTCAAAATTAATTACCTTCTTAATGACTTCTTCGATGATGGCCTCTTTTAGTTCTTTATATTCCACCCAAGGCTCATGTTGAGCAGCTACCACTACCGTATGGACATATTTAGGACAACGATCCTCGTAAGCCACGGTAACCTGGGTCTTACCATCTGGGCGCAAAAAAGGCAAAATACCCTTTTTGCGGACCTCTGCCAGTCGCATGGCCAAACGGTGGGCATACCAGATGGGCATAGGCATATAATCAGGGGTTTCGTTAGAGGCATAACCAAACATAAGCCCCTGATCTCCAGCTCCAATTTCCTCTCCACGGTCAACACCCATGGCAATATCAGGTGATTGACGATCCACACTAGTGAGTACAGCACACGTCTGCCAATCAAAGCCCAGATCAGAATGATTATAGCCTATTTCTTTGACCACTCCGCGGGCAATTTTGGCGTAATCGATCCGTGCTTCGGTAGTGATTTCACCAGCAATCAAGATCATGCCTGTGTTCACCATGGTTTCACAAGCCACGCGGGCGTAAGGATCTCTTTCGATAATGGCATCCAAGATAGCATCTGAGATCTGGTCGGCTACCTTGTCAGGGTGCCCCTCGGTTACGGACTCAGAGGTAAATAAAAAATTAGACAAACTCATAGGCTCCCCCCTTGCAAATTTGTGGCGTAGCTAAACCGCGTATCTTTAACGTGTCAAGTTTCTAAAGTGCATTTTGTATCTTTTTGCCCTTTCGGCCTCCAGTACCAGGTCTTTTTGTCCCATAAACCCCGCCGCTGTAGTCACCAACACCCCCCGTTTAGCAGCGATATCGAAAATGGGCCGTGCCCACCTGTGCCATTCAAGGTCTCGTAAGAGATGATGATCAAGTACCAGGGTAGATAGCCCCGATTCTGTTAAGTACTGTACGAGGAGCCTGGAAGCCTCCGTTAGGGCCTCCAGACCAAAACGCGGCCCTAAATAAGTCCCTGGGCCGTCAACGAAGAGTACCTGAGGGTCTTGGTCCCGAAAAAAGATAAGAGGCGCTTCCTCTACGGGCCCCGAAATATCTGAGCTGTGGATAAAACAGAAACCATCTTCTCTTACCGCCACGGCTACCACATAACCAAAACGCTTCTCTGGCCCATGTTGTAGGGGCGGAGAAAAGTGTAGTTGCGTGTTGCCAAAAACTAGCTTTTGCCCCTCTGCCGCACACCAGGTAACGCCGGCTGCGGCCAAGCGCTTCAGGAGTTCCTTGGCCCTTTGGGCTTGATTACGGTTTATGTTACCCTCAGGATCTTTCAAAAACACCTTCTTTCCCTTAAAAAAGGGGGCCCACTCAGGATCATAGTGATCATAGTGATAGTGTGATAATACGATTATATCGGCCTCTTTGAGGAGAGCCTTTATCTTACCTTTTAAGGCGTGAAGACGTTGCCATTCTACTTTATCGGGAGGTAAACCGTAACGTTTAGGCCCTAATGCCGCACCAGGATCTATAAAGAGGGTAAGATCTTTGGTGCGCACCAGAGTAGCCATGGAACGAACTCCCAGGCTTTCGGAGGCGAGAAATTCAATTTGCATGACAGCGGTAAAAAAATGGCGTCCCCGAGGGGATTTGAACCCCTGTTGCCGGCGTGAAAGGCCGGTGTCCTGGACCTGGCTAGACGACGGGGACACCGTCAATATGGTGGGTCGGGCAGGACTCGAACCTGCGACTCTCGGCTTAAAAGGCCGATACTCTACCAACTGAGTTACCGACCCAGCGAGGTACAAAATAACGGTCCCCAAGACAAGTGTCAAGCATCCAAAATCACTTTGCCTTATCAATGGTGTCCCAGAGATATTCAGGAAGCATTTTGAACCTCTAAAGGTGGTAAATGTGAGCGAAGATTTTCGTAAAACAGCGGCGGGGCAAGCTCTTCGAATTCACCAAGGCGGCTTAAGTGTAGCCTTACGTCCACACACAGATGACACTTGCCAGAAAAGAGCTTTCCCTCAAAAGAGTAAGCAAAGTTTTCCTTGGCAAAAAGCGCAAGCCCAAAAGGGCCTTCCTCCACCAGGATCTTTACCAGGGGTAGCTTGCGGTAATCAAAATTGGCTAAAAAGGCCGGGAGATCTTCAGGAGCACCCAGGCTTAAGCCTCCGCAAAAAAGGGGGATGTAGTTGCCGTACGGGTCAAAGTGCACGTGCTGAGAAGCAAGTATTTCGTAAGCACAGTTTTTTCCGGAAAAATATGTTGCCGGGTGTTTTTCCGGGGAAAGGAATCCGAGCTCTATGCCTGCGCGTCCGCCAGGGATGAGGCTGTAGCCTTCCCAGAAAAGCTCTCCGGCGGCTTCTTCCCCAAAGGTTTCGATCCACCTGCTCAGGGGAACAGGTTCTTTTTCGGAAAAGCGTTTGATTAAGTCGATAAACTGCCACATGTAAACGATGATGTTAGAGGGTCCAAAGATTCGTTCGGCGGTTCTTATGGCACAAATAGTGCGTTTAAGTGGGATAGTTTCAGCATGAAAGGGGCTGACGGAGATGAGAAGGCTCCTTAAACCCACTTCTTTTAAAGCCAGGAGTTTTTCACGGCCAGCCTCTGGCTCCTGACACCAGCCGGCATTGGTCTCTACGTATTCTATGGGAATTCCTAAAGAGATGGCCTTTTCAGCAGCAAAAAGGAGTAGTTCAAAGTTTAAAAAGGCTTCCCCACCTGCCAGGTGAAATCCGTTAATGTGGGGCGAGGCTTCCCTCATGCCACGGAAGAGGTTTTCGAGTTTTTCTTTGGCAAACCAGTCCTTCCATCTTGGGCCGCAAGCATAAACGCAATGCCTGCAACCGCACTGGCAGCGGTAAGAGAGCATTATGCCGCCTGAGTTAAAAGGTTTAAGCTTCATCTTTGATTTTGGCTATTATCTGACTGGTTGATATTTGATGCTCAAAGGGGATACGTAACACCCTTCCTCCGTAACTTTTGACAAAACTTGCCCCTACGATTTTTTCTTCAGGCCAATCCGCCCCTTTGACCAACACATCAGGCTTAAGGGCTTTTATCAATTTTTCTGGCGTATCTTCCTCGAAAATAGTTACGTAGTCAACAAAAGAAAGGCTGGCAAGCACTTGAGCCCGCATTTTTTCAGGGTTAACTGGTCGCAAGGGGCCTTTTATCCTTTTTACCGAGGTATCTGAGTTTAGCCCCACCACGAGAAAATCTCCTGCTGCCCGGGCCTTGGCCAGGTAGTTTACGTGCCCAGAGTGAAGGATATCAAAACATCCGTTGGTAAAGACCATTTTTTGGCCGAGCTGGCGTTGCCATTTACTGCGGATAAGGAGTTCGTCTAAAGGGAGTATTTTTTCCTGTGGAAAAGGCGGAGGGACCAGGCGCGAGGTGGTAAAGAGTCTTCGGGCAAAGGCAAGTCTTTTAAAATCAAGCGCAAAGGTGAAAACCCCTTCGCTCTTTGCTTCTAAGAGTTTTTCACCCCAGGGGTCAAAAGCGATGCTTTGGCCACCTAGTTCGATATCTTGAACTAGCCCTAAGGCGTTTGCTCCCACGGCAAAGACCTGGTTTTCCAGGGCCCGTGCGCAAACAAGGCTTTGAAAGTGCTTTATCCTTTCTTTAGGCCAGGCCGCCAGGATAAAAAGCACCTGTGCTCCCTGACAAACAAGCCTTTTGGCAAGCTCGGGAAACCTCAGGTCAAAACAGACCAAGGCCCCGCAGGGAATGTCTTTTATCTCAAAAGGGGGAAGGAGGCTGCCGGGCTTAAAGCCTTTTTCTTCGTCAAAACCAGGGAAAAGATTTACTTTTTCCGCTACTTTTTGGATTTTATCCGGGGTGATGAGCCAGATAGCGCTGGTGAGGGTTTCAGGATCTGCTCCGCCGATGAGTAAGGGTAGATTTTTTGAGGCCAGTTTTTGCTGAATGGTGTCAAGGGCCTTTCTTACAAATGCCAGCTCAAGGGCGCTTTCGTAGCCTGTGAGGCCAAGCTCAGGTGCTATAAGCAAATCTACGTTTTCAGCCTTTTCCACCTGCTGGCACAGGGTCTGGAAGGTCTTTTCTGCTTCAGGGTAAAAGGGATATTGCAAAAGGCCTATTTTCATGGGGCCTCATTTTAGCCTGCTCTTGCCAGGACGGCTACTTTTACTTCGGTAGCGCCAGCTTTTATCAAGGTTTTAGCGCATTCAGTAACCGTGGCGCCGGTGGTAAGCACGTCGTCAAAAAGAAGGACCCTTTGCCCCCGCACGCGTTCGGGATACCTGACCCTGAAGGCACCTTTTACGTTTTGGCGTCTTTCCTTGCCTTTAAGGCTTACCTGGGGCTTGGTGTATTTCTGCCGCAAAAGAAGCTCTTCAACCCGGTGATTTTTAAAGACCTTGCGGGCAAGCAAAAGACTCTGGTTAAAGCCCCTTTCTTGCAAGCGCAAGGAGTGTAGCGGCACCGGGCAAACAATAAAAGACTTGTCTATTTCTTCAAAGTATGGGCGAGAGAACTTTGCGATTTCTCGGATTAAATGGATCTTATTTTTGTACTTTAAGTCTTTGATAGCCTGGCTAAGAGGTTCTTCGTAGGCAAAGGGTGCTAAAACCCTGGTGAAAAACTCTTCTTTTAGCAGGTATTCTTTTTCGTTTAAAAACACTTGCTTTTGGCATCGGCGGCAAAAGAGGTGTTCATTTAGTGCAAGGACTCTGCGGCACGAAAAACAATATCTCGGGAAAAAGAATTCGATAATTTTGGAAAGAAAAATTTGCCAGACGCGCGGTTTAAACAATGTGTCTTTAAGACATATCATGCTGCTTGGATCACATCTTTTCGCTTAATCTTATCTTTTTGTTCGTTCTTATAGTTGATTTACTGAAATTTTGCTTACGAAACTTCCCAGCCGAATAACTCGGCCTGCTTGAGTACAGTATGAGTGGCTTCTTCCTGTTTATCCGGCGGATAGCCGTACTTACGAAGAAGGCGTTTTACCATAACGCGGAGTTTGGCCCGGGCACTTTCACGCACGGTCCAGTCTATGGTTACATTCTGGCGGACGGTCTTTACAAGTTCACGGGCAAGTTTACGCAGGGTTTCATCTCCCAATACCTTCACTGCGCTGTCATTGGTCTCCAAAGCGTCGTAGAAGGCAAGCTCTTCTTCGGAAAGTCCTAACTTTTCTCCTCGCCTGTAAGCCTCCCGCATTTCCTTGGCTAGCTTGATAAGTTCTTCGATTACTTCTATGGTGCTGATGGCCCGGTTGTGATACCGCCTGATGGTCTTTTCAAGAAGCTCTGAAAACTTCCTGGCCTGGACCAGGTTTTTCCTCCGGCGCACTTTGATCTCGTCGTTAATGAGCTTGCGCAGTAACTCTACGGCCAGGTTTTTCTGGGGCAAATTACGCACTTCGGCCAGAAACTCGTCGGAAAGGATGGATATATCCGGCTTCTTAAGGCCTGCGGCTTCGAAGAGATCAATAACGCCTTTGGGCACAAGGGCACTTGAGACGATCTGCCTGATGGCAAACTCTTTGTCGGAAATCGTTCGCCCGCTTCTTGTAATTTTTACCAAAGCAGCTTTCACACTCTGGAAAAAGGCCACTTCGTCACGAATCTTAAGCGCCTCCTCCCTGGGCACGGCCAGGGCAAAGGCTTTGGAGAGTTCGGTTACGGCTTTAATGAAGGCGTCTTTACGTTTGGGATCAGCCACAAAATCCGCGGCCTCGCGCAAAATCTTAAGGCGCTCTTCCGGTTTAGCCAAAAGAGCCCTTCGGTAATCAAAACCGTGAAAGATGTCCCTACAGATTTCATACTTTTCAAGCATAATAGCCACCGCTTCGTCCTGATCCACCGCAGGTTCCCCACGGCCACCGCCTGCGGTATAAGTGGCAAGAGCCCGTTTGAGGCTATCGGCAATGCCTATATAATCCACCACCAGCCCGCCGGGTTTATCCCGAAAGACCCGGTTAACCCTGGCTATGGCCTGCATGAGGTTGTGCCCCTGCATGGGCTTGTCAATGTACATGGTGTGGAGACACGGAACATCGAAACCCGTAAGCCACATGTCACGAACGATGACGATCTTCAGGGGATCGTTCGGGTCCTTGAAACGCTCGGCAAGCCTTTCCCTTCGGGCTTTGTTCCGGATGTGGGGTTGCCAATCGGAAGGATCTTTGGCAGAGCCGGTCATCACTACCTTGATTACGCCTTTTTCGTCGTCCTCAGAGTGCCATTCAGGGCGCAGTTTTATAATCTCGTTATAAAGGTCAACGCATATCCGCCGGCTCATGCAGACCACCATGGCCTTTCCGTCCATGGCCGAAAGTCGGCTCTCGAAATGTTCCACCAAGTCGCGGGCGATGACCTCAAGGCGCCTTTTGGCCCCTACGATGGTTTCAAGCTGGGCCCACTTAGTCTTGAGCTTTTCCTTTTGCTCAAGCTCTTCCTCCTCGGTAACCTCTTCAAACTCTTCATCAATCTTGGGCTTTAGTTCCTCCGGAAGTTCAAGCTTGGCCAGACGGCTTTCGTAATAAATGGGCACTGTGGCGCCGTCCTCCACCGCCTGGAGCACATCGTAAATGTCTATGTAGTCACCGAATACGGCCCTGGTGTTACGGTCGCCGAATTCAACGGGCGTGCCGGTAAACCCTACGAAGGTAGCGTTCGGCAGGGCATCCCGCAGGTGTCTGGCAAAGCCATCTATGAAACCGTAGTGGCTCCGGTGAGCTTCGTCAGCGATGACGATAATGTTTTCCCGATCAGAAAGCAACGGAAACCCAACCTTTTCTCCCCTCTCCCTCAGGGAAAGACTTTTACTACCAGCTTCTCCCCTCTCCCTCTGGGAGAGGGGCCGGGGGTGAGGGGAAAACTTCTGAATGGTGGTAAAGATCACCCCTCCGGAAGCCCGTCTCAAAAGCTCTTTCAGGTGCTCCCGACTTTCAGCCTTAAGCGGCCTTTGCCGCAAAAGTTCATGGCCGCGGGAAAACTGGCTAAAAAGCTGGTCGTCAAGGTCGTTCCGGTCGGTGATAACAACGATGGTCGGGTTTTTGAGGGCCGGGTGCCTGATAAGCTTTCCGGCAAAAAAGAGCATGGTAAGGCTTTTGCCAGAGCCCTGTGTGTGCCAGATTACCCCGCCTCTTCGATCCCCCCTGGGACTTGCCGCCTCTAAAGTCTTTTGGGCCGCCTTTCTTGCCGCGTGGAACTGATGATAGGCCGCTACTTTTTTAACCAGACCCTTCCGGTTTTCCTCGAAAACGATGAAATGCCGGATCAAATCAAGCAAGAAGTCCTTTCGGAATACGCCTTTGATCAAAACCTCAAGCTGAAGCTGTGTTTTCGGGGCCAGTTCTTGGCCGTCAATAGTGCGCCAGGGGAGAAACCATTCTCTACCTGCCGTAAGAGAACCAAGTCGGGCGGAAAGGCCATCCGAGATGATCAAAAGCTCGTTATAGACAAAAAGTGAGGGAATCTCTTGCTTGTAGGTCTGAAGTTGGTTGAAGGCGGTCCAGATGGTGGCTTCCTCATCGGCAGGGTTCTTAAGCTCTATCACCGCTATAGGAAGGCCGTTTAAAAAGACCACTACATCCGGCCGGCGGATGTTTTGCCCTTCCTGCACGGTGAACTGATTCACTACCAGCCAGTCGTTGTTCTCCGGGTTTTCAAAATCAACGAGAACCACCCTCTCTCCGCGCACTTCACCGTCTTTAAGAACTTCCACCTCTACCCCATCAACCAGCATCCGATGAAAGGCCCGATTGTTGAGAATTAAATCTGGCGAGTCAGGATGAAGCACCTTGCGGATAGCATCTTCCAGAGCCTGTACAGAAACATTAGAGTTGAGCCTATAAACCGCCTCTCGCAGCCGTTCCTCAAGGACTACTTCCGAACAGGAATCCCGTTCCGCTATATCTCCCCCCTCTCCTAGGGAGACCCTTTTGTTATCTGTTCCCCTCTCCCTCTGGGAGAGGGGCTGGGGGTGAGGGCTTCCTATGCCGTGGAGGATTTGATAGCCCAGGTTCTCGAACCAGGATAAAACCGTGTTTTCAAGGAGTGATTCAGAGATTTTCATTTTTTCAACACTTTT
>Ga0256840_1003653_pt1 | contig 12215 bp, 20 predicted proteins | sample 355202metaG_FD_185969 | JGI IMG/M metagenome (GOLD analysis project Ga0256840, IMG submission 185969) | Hydrothermal vent microbial communities from Mid Atlantic Ridge, Atlantic Ocean - 355-202 | ecosystem: Environmental > Aquatic > Marine > Hydrothermal vents | place: Atlantic Ocean: Mid...
TCAAAAAAGATTGCCTTTTATTTGTTTTCCCTTCGGGTTTGATTATTTTTTTCATAATCTCGCTAAATTTCTTTGAATTATCTAGATAATCCTTCTAATATTCATCTTCGACTATAAAAAAAATAATCTAAACTGTAAACGAATTATTAGTCGAACTCAGGTTTATAATCACATTTTATAACGAAATATTCTCGACTTCGCTCGAATTGACAATTTTTTGAGAACCTTTTACCCATTAAAATAATGGTAGAACCTATTTTAAAAATAGGTTTCTGTTTTTTATGTTTTTAAGCGAAGCAACCCTATACCTTTAGTTATTTTTTTCTCATTTTATTTTGTACTCTTTGGTATAAATTAGAGAACAAATAAGAAAAACGAAAAGAATCTAAGTAAGAATCAACTTTTATTACCATTAAATGAGTGTTAATGATACAAAATATTTTAGTGAAAAATTATATTAAACCAATATAGCAATGAAATTTTTCAATTATCAATTCATAAATCAAAATTAATTTATTACAAACAAATAAGTACTATTCTATTTGATGATTTAGTGTAAATTATTAATAAACAAAAACATTTTTTTTACAAAAAGTTTAAATTAATTCGCTTTTTTGAATACAATTTGGCAACATATTTTAAAAGAAAAATAATAACCAAATTTTTAATAAATTTTATAGGTAATAAATAAATTATTATTCTAAAAAGTACAATTAAATATGTAAAATTAACTTCTAAATAAATAATGAAACAAATAGAAAAGGATTATTTAAAAAGTCCTTTTATTTTTATTTAAAAAACTTTCAATAATCTAATTTTAATAGATAAATATCTAAAAAAATTAAAATTTAAAAGGAAAACAAGCCTCTTTTTTAATTAAAGAAAATAGTTACCAAAAAAATCTTGTCTAAAGTAAAATATTTAAAAAAATAACTAAAGAAACAAGTTAAAGTGTCTTTTAAATAAGTTTTAGATGAAATTACGCTACTAAGCACTTAAATTATACTTCTTGTATCTAACTATATTTAAAAGTTAAAGATAAGTCTAAAATAGGGAGAGGTTGATATTTATAAATCCATAATGTTACGAATAACTATAAAAATAGCTATTAATCCTATGTTTAGTTATCCATCAAAATAAGGTAGTCAAGTGTCCTAAAGGCTTGTTTTAACAGGGTTTCGTGCCTATGTTTGCAGAGTAAAACAACAAGAATTATGAGAACACTAAAAAACAGTAAAGCTTCAGAAATATTTTACGGAGCAGTAAAAAAAGACAAGTCAATTGACTTATTAATTAAAGAAGTAAAAAAAGGAGACCTAGACTCTTCTACAAAGTATGCATATCAAGCATTTTGTTGCGCAATCCTTGCTAAGGAAAGTACAAGTTACTTACAAAAAGGGAAGTACATTAAACAATATGGTCAATTCATAACAAAATCTTTAGAAAACAATTCTAATAGTATAGAAGGTAGGCTAGTTCGCTTATTAATAGAACAGAATTTAGAAAATGTAAAATTTGTTAGCCATACAAAAGAGGATACAGAATTCCTTAAAGCAAATGTAAATAATGTAGAAGATAGCAATATAAAAGAGCTTATTAATAATACAGTTAAATAAACTAATTAAGATGAGAGTTAACAAATTTATACAACCATTAATTGATTTTCCGAAGTCTACTATTATAGACAAAGTAGAAAATAAGACATATACGTATCAGGAATTTTACGATGCAATATTATGTGTTGAAAATGAAATAAATGCCTTAGATATAAAAGAAAACACTATAGTAGTAATATACGGTTATAGAAATTCATTTAACTCGTTAATTCTTTTCTTCTATTGTATTAAAAATAACTTGACACCTTTTATTGTCGAGCAAGGAAACTTAAATTACGTTGACGGTTTAAACTTTAATGTATTACTTACGCCAGACACTTTAAAATTTGAAAAGTATGGAAACACTACGGTATCTTCTTTTAAGTACGGAAATGTATATCAAAACTTCCATAAAGAATTATATGTAGGTAGCTCAAATGATTTTACCATAGTATCAAGCTCAGGAAGCACTTCTAAAATTACCAAGAAAATACTATTAGGAAAAAAGGAAACCTTAAATAATATTTTGTCAAACCAAAAAGCATTATCAATAAATGAGAATGACAAGACGCTAATAATACTTCCAATATCATATTCATACGGATTAATAGCACAGTTTTTTTCACACTTACTTATAGGAGCAAATATAATACTAGCAGATAAGACACTGGGTATTTTACAACTACCATCAATAATAAAAGAATATACGATTACAAATATATTTATGACACCATTAATGTCTAGGTTATTACTGTATTACAATCAAAAACTTTCAACAATCAAAAACAATCTAAATTTTATAACAATAGGTGGAGATAAACCAAATAAACTAGGTGTTGAAAAATTACAGAAAGTATTTCAATGCCCAATATATTCAACATACGGCTTAGCAGAAGCAGGACCAAGAGTAGCAACCAAACAAATAAATCTTAATGAGACGTTGGATTTAAGTATCGGAACTGCAAACCCAGAGATTAAAATGGAAGTTATAAATGTTGAAAAATATCAAACCCTATGTAATAGTGAGAATGCAGGATATTTAAATATTAAAACACCATCCATTTATTTAGGATATATCAAAGGGAAAAAGTTACAAAAACCAGAATCAGGCAATGTTTTAAAAACGAAAGATGTATGTATTAAAAAAGGAAATGAAATTTATCTTTTAGGAAGAGATGAAGAGTATATAATACAAAAAAACAAGATAATATGGTTTTATGAAATAGGAAGTAATTTTTACGAAAACCCAAATGTGTTAAAAGTAAAAATCAAAAAAGAAAAGCAAAACAAATTAGATATTAAAGTTTATCACAGAAACCGAATTACAACAAGTGATTTTACAAAAACATTAGCAACAAAATATGCGCTAACAAAGAACTTAGAATATTCAATTCAATTAGTAGAATTTAAAAACTCACAATACAAATGATAAAGTTATACGCCTCAAATATTATAAAAGAGCTGTCTGATGAAGGTTTAGATTTAATTAACGAAAACTTTGACAGTACCATTTTAGACAGAATAAATCAAGCAACGAATACGAACTATAAGTTAAAAAGATTTACAACAAGGTTAATGTTAATCAACATATTTAAAGAACTAAATATTGATACCATGAAATTAAAAGCGATTTACTATAACGACCAAGGGAAACTAATTATACCAGATGAAAAAATAAATATTTCGATTTCATATTGTGAAGATAAAGCAATTTGCCTAGTAAGTAATTCAAAAATAGGAGTAGATATTGAAAATTTAAACAAAAAAGTGTCATTAAAAAACAGAAGTTTATTAGAGACGTTTACAAAAACAGAAATAGGATCATCCTTAAGTTTTTATAAAGCATGGACCAAAATAGAATCCATAATAAAAATATATAAAAATGTAGGAATAGGTAAATTATTTACAAACAACAATTTTTTTAAAAGTACATACAATACCAAATACCTGTTATTCGAAAACAATTTTTTAATAGCAATATCAACTAAAAATTAAATAATAATTATAAACACCAAATAATATGAAAACATTAGAATTAATACCATCTAAGTTACTACCACACAGAGCACCAATGCTGTTAATAGACGAAGTACTTGAAACCGATTATGATAAAAACATTACAGTGCAAACCACTGTTGGAAAAGACCACTTTTTCTTTCAAGGACACTTTCCAGACTATCCATTATTACCAGGAATAGCCATGATAGAAATGATGTTTCAAACCTGTGGCATATTAAGCAGAGTTAGAACATTATCCAATGAAAGTGGGTTACCAGAAAAAAAGAGGATAGGCAAAGCAGTAAGAATAAAGACAGCCACTTTTTTAAAAGAAGTATTTCCAGAAACAACATTAATAATTAGGGCAGAACGAATAAAACAAGTACTAAGTTTTAGTGAATATAAAGCAACAGTATCTGCAGGAGATCAAAAAGTATGTGAAGCAATATTAATCGTAACAATTTAAATCATGAAAAACAATAAAATATATATAACAGGAGTAGGTAGCATATCATCATTAGGTTACGAAAACGAAAAAATATGGGAAAACCTAAAAAACGAAAAAAACACAGTTAGTGTAAAATCAGACTGGGAGAATGAAAAAATAAAACCAATTTTATTCGGAAACCCAGAAGAAGTAAACTTTAGTGAAGAAATTAGCTGGAGAGAAAAATTTCAACCAAATAGATATTCACAATTAGGGCTATTAGCATGTAAGAACGCCATAGAAGATGCAAATTTAGAATTAAAAGAAGAGGATAATGAAGTAGGTTTAATAATTGAAACATGCTTGGCAGCAACGGAATATGTGGAAGATTATCTAAATGATTTATATGAGAAAGGAGTTACAAGAGTAAGACCATTAAAATTTACAAAAACAGTAGCAAATACCGTTTTAGGAGATATCTCTAGACATTTTAAACTAAACGGACAAAGCTCATTACTATATAATGAAAACAGTATAAGTTATGGATTTGATCTTATACAAAAAGGAAAAGCAGACATTGTAATATGCGGAGGAGTGGATCAGTTTACCGAATTTAGAATATTAAGTGAGCAAAAAAATAACTTGTTATTAAATGCGGAAGAATTTAAGAATATAAATGAAATATTAAAAGAAGCAAAAAGAGTAGAAGAAAGTTATATAGGAGAAGGAGCAGCATTTATAGTTTTAGAATCAGAAAGAAGTGTAAAACAACGAAACGCAAAAACCTATGCAGAGCTTTTGGATTATCATAGCAATTTTGACTTTGAAAATATAGATTATTCTTATAAAAGAGAACCATATATTTTATCAGATGCATACAATCGTTTTAAAGGTTTAATAACAAAAGATGAAGAAGTAGCATTCCTAAGCGCCTACACAACTCAAATACAATCTACCGTAAACGAAGCAAAAGTAATAAATGAGTTAAAGAAACAGAATCAAGTAGAAGTTATTAACCACAAAACATATACAGGAGATATGAAAGCGGCAAGTAATGTAATGAGCCTATGTATATCTAGCCAACTACTGAAAAAACAAAAAACAAAAAACGCATCCAAATACGCATTTATAAGCAATTGCCACGAAGGAGGATCAAGTTCACATTTTTTACTAAAACAATGTAGTTAAAAAATAAAAAAATAATTTAAACAATAAAAACAAACATATTTATGAAAACAATATTTATAACAGGAGGATCAAAAGGAATAGGAAAAGAATTAGTACGAAACTTTACTAAAAAAGGACATCAAGTACACTTTACTTATCACTATTCAAAAGAAAAATCAGAAAAAATAGTACAAGATTTACATGATGAAGGATATACAAATGTAACAACGTACAAATGCGATATGGGAAATGAAAAAGATGTAAAAGCACTTTTTAGAACACATAAAGAGCATATAAAAAACATTGATGTATTAATTAACAATGCAGGAATTAGAGATAGTAAAATTAATGGAAGTCCAAAACCATTTTTAATGACAAACTCAAGCGAATGGTGGAATGTAATGCACAATAATGTTAATGGTGTAATTAACACATCAAGAGCAGTATTACCATCCATGATTAGAAACAAGACAGGGCGAATATTAAATATAACATCACTTGCAGGAATCAAAGGAAACCCAGGACAATCCGCTTATGCATCATCAAAAGCAGCAATAACATGTTTCTCTAAATCATTAGCAAAAGAAGTAAGCAGTTTTGGAATAACAATCAATTGTTTAGCACCAGGATTTATAGAAACTGAAATGACAGAAGATTTACCAGAAAAATATTTAGAAGGTAGAATTGGTAATAGTCTTTTAAAGAGAATGGGAACAATTGAAGAAGTAGCAAACATGGTTTCTTATTTAACACTAGAAGCACCAAGCTTCTTTGTAAACCAAGAATTAGTATTAGACGGAGGAATTAACTAAAAAACAATAAAAATGAAAACAAGAGTCGTAATAACAGGAATAGGCGCATTGTCCGCATTAGGAGATAATGTCCCAGAAATGGTAGAAAACTTAAACAAAGAAGAAGTTAATTATAATGAGGTTCCTTTAGATAGGTTTTCTACAGAACATAGAATGTTTCGAAACAATAGAGGTTTTATGATAAACCATAAAATATACAATGAAGCATTAAAAAAGGATCCATATATGATGCCAGAAATTACAGAAAAATGTATTAATGAAGCATTAAAAGATTCGGAATTAGTACTAGAAAAAATTCAAAAAATAAATACAGGACTTTGTTTAGGAACATCGGTAGGATCATGTTTTTCAACAATTCAAAGAATTAAAAAATCAGTAGCAGGGCAGGGAGATGATTATAAATCAGGAATGTTTTCAACACCTAAAATTATAGGAACTATAGCAAAAAAATTCAAATTAAAAGGACCAGTGTCTGCAATATCTACAGCATGCGCATCAGGAACAAACTCCATAGGGAGAGCATTTGATTTAATAGAAAATGGAAGAGCAAATATTATGATAGCAGGAGGAGTAGATCTTTTTACAGAACTAACATATACAGGTTTTAACTCATTATTTGCACTATCAAAAACAACCTGTAAACCATTTAGTAACTCCAGAGATGGGATGGCTTTAGGCGATGCATGTGGTATATTAATAATGGAAAGTTTAGAATCGGCAAAAGAAAGAGGGGCTAAAATTTATGCAGAAATCAAAGGGTATCATATACTAAATGAAGGATATCACCCAACAGCACCACATCCAGAAGGAAAATATGCATTAAAATGTATGGAAACGGTACTATCAAACTCAAACATAGCTATAGAAGATGTACAATATATAAATGCCCATGGAACAGGAACACCTAAAAATGATAGTGCAGAGTATAAGGCATGTGAAAGCTTACTAAAAGACAAAAAAGAGAAAACATTTGTAGGCTCTACAAAATGTTTAACAGGACACACATTAGGCGCAGCAGGAAGTATAGAAGCAATACTAAGTGTATTAAGCATAAAGCACAATACATTATACGGAAATTATGAAGCGGATGACCTCCCCGAATCTGAAAAAATTGACTTTGTAACTTCAAACAAAACAGGATTATCAATCAACAATATATTGTCTAACTCCTTTGGTTTTGGAGGAAACATGGCAAGTATATTATTATCAAAATACAGTAATTAACCTTTAAATATTTAAAAAATGGAAAACAAGCAAGAATTAACAGTACAAGTAAAAGAAATTTTAATAGACGTTCTAAACTTAGAACAAACACCAGATCAAATTGATAGTAATCAACCATTGTTCGGAACAGAAGACACACCTGGATTATTTGATGACTCACTAGCAGTATTAGAAGTAACATCCGTATTAATGGCAGAATTTGATGCAGACGCATCCATCTTTAACGAAGAAAGCTTCCAAACAGTAAACTCACTATCAGCATGTATTTACGAAGCAAACCAAGCATTAATAGCAGAATAATAATAAATAATTAATATATAAAATTTACAACATTATGAACAAACAAGAATTAACAGTACAAGTAAAAGAAATTTTAATAGACGTTTTAAACTTAGAACAAACACCAGATCAGATTGATAGTAATCAACCATTATTTGGAACAGAAGACACACCTGGATTATTTGATGACTCACTAGCAGTATTAGAAGTAACATCGGTATTAATGGCAGAATTTGATGCAGATGCATCCATCTTTAACGAAGAAAGTTTTCAAACAGTAAACTCACTATCAGAATGTATACACGAAGCAAACCAGATGCAATTAACCTAAAAAACAAAAATCATGAATGTACAAGATATAAACTTTAACGAATACGATATGTACGATTTGTCTAAGGCTGCAGAAGCTGCAATGTTAGACTTTACAGAAACAGGAAAAACAATAATATTTGACGAACAAATTTTTAGAATAACATGTTAAATAAACAATAAATGTCCAAAAAGAACAAACTCGATTTAAAATATATGCAACAAAAAAATTAAAGCTTAAGAAAGCACTATACAAATGATGCAAAAAGCAAATTTAAGACAAAGCATATAAACAAATTATAACAAAAAATCAGATAACAAAAAATGGAAATTTATATAACAAAAACAAAATGTCATTACAGCCGATAGTAATAATTAGATCTAAGTAAGCACTATACAAACGAAGCAAAAGATTATTATTTCTAAAATTTGTTGACACAATAAATAGAACTAAAAGAATAAAAATAAAACTTAAAATAAAACCAATGAAATTACAAGAAATAAGCATACAGGAATTAGAAAGCCGATTTGAAATGTCTGCAACAGCAGAAGAACCATCAATTGGAGGAGAGGATGGAAACTTCGGAGATTTTTTTCCACTATTTATCAGATAAAACTCAATGAACAAGGTATTTAGAATTACAATAAAATAATTCTAAAGAAAGGAAAATATAAAGGATATAAAGCGTGCTTATTAGAAAGTCTAAAAAAAATATTAGAATCAACTTTATAAAAGAAGAATAAACTTAATAGAATAAAAGTCAGGTAAATATAAAATATTGACAAAAAAGAAAACACAAAAAGAAAACAGAGCATATAACATGAATAAGATAGAAGAAAATAACGATTAAATATAAATAAAAACCAAGTACGATGAAACAGGCAGGAAAACACAATCGAGAATTAAACACCCGAAACAAGGATTCCGCAATGATGAAAGAATCTTCCAAAGGAAGCGTAGTAACACATATAAGATTAATTCCATAAAAAGAGGAATACAATTAATAGAACAAAACTAGGCAGATATAGCTTAGTGATAAAAGAAAGAACAGAAACAGAGCGGAAAATACCAATGATATAGAAGAAAAGAACGATTAAATATAAATAAAAACCAAGTACGATGAAACAGGCAGGAAAACACAATCGAGAATTAAACACCCGAAACGAGGATTCCGCAATGATGAAAGAATCTTCCAAAGGAAGCGTAGTAACACATATAAGATTAATTCCATAAAAAGAGGAATACAATTAATAGAACAAAACTAGGCAGATATAGCTTAGTGATAAAAGAAAGAACAGAAACAGAGCGGAAAATACCAATGATATAGAAGAAAAGAACGATTAAATATAAATAAAAACCAAGTACGATGAAACAGGCAGGAAAACACAATCGAGAATTAAACACCCGAAACGAGGATTCCGCAATGATGAAAGAATCTTCCAAAGGAAGCGTAGTAACACATATAAGATTAATTCCATAAAAAGAGGAATACAATTAATAGAACAAAACTAGGCAGATATAGCTTAGTGATAAAAGAAAGAAAAGAAACAGAGCATACAATACCAATGAGATAGAAGGAAATAACGATTAAATAAAAACCAAGTACGATGAAACAGGTAGGAAAATACAATCGAGAATTAAACACCCGAAATGAGGATTCCGCAATAGCAAAAGAATCTTCCAAAGGAAGCGTATCAACAGATATAGAATCAACGCTATAAAAAGGGAGAACAATTAATAGAACAAAACTAGGCAGATATAGCTTAGTGATAAAAGAAAGAAAAGAAACAGACGAACAATACCAATGAGATAGAAGAAAAGAACGATTAAATATAAATAAAACCAAGTACGATGAAACAGGCAGGAAAACACAATCGAGAATTAAACAACCGAAATGAAGATTCCGCAATGACGAAAGAATCTTCTCAAGGAAGCGTATCAACAGATATAGAATCAACGCTATAAAAAAGGGAATACAATTAATAGAATAAAAACTAGGTAAATAAAGCATAATCAAAAAAGAAACAACAGAAAGAAAATAGAGCATACAATACCAATGAGATAGAAGGAAATAACGATTAAATAAAAACCAAGTACGATGAAACAGGCAGGAAAACACAATCGAGAATTAAACAACCGAAATGAGGATTCCGCAATGATCAAAGAATCTTCCAAAGGAAGCGTAGTAACACATATAGGATTAATTCCATAAAAAGAGGAATACAATTAATAGAACAAAAACTAGGTAAATAAAAGCATAGTAAAAAAAGAAACAACAGAAAGAAAATAGAGCATACAATACCAATGAGATAGAAGGAAATAACGATTAAATATAAATAAAAACCAAGTACGATGAAACGGGCAGGAAAACACAATCGAGAATTAAACAACCGAAATGAGGATTCCGCAATGACGAAAGAATCTTCTCAAGGAAGCGGAGTAACACATATAGGGTTAATTCCATAAAAAAGAGGAATACAATTAATAGAATAAAAACTAGGTAAATAAAGCATAATCAAAAAAGAAACAACAGAAAGAAAATAGAGCATACAATACCAATGAGATAGAAGGAAATAACGATTAAATAAAAACCAAGTACGATGAAACAGGCAGGAAAACACAATCGAGAATTAAACAACTGAAATGAGGATTCCGCAATGGCAAAAGAATCTTCCAAAGGAAGAAGAGTAAAATAAGAGATTAATTTATCAAAAAACAAAATATAAAGCTTTATCAGATTTAGTAAAAAGAAAAGCAATAAAAACTTTAAAGACGTTAAAATGAAAGTAACTATTTATTCTAAAAAAGCACTATATAAATGATGCAAAAAGAAAAGTAAGAACAAGAACTTTAATACTTTATGAACGGTACTAGGAGACCAAAAAACATTTATTAATACTTAAAAATTAAAACAATGAAATTACAAGAATTAAACATCCAAGCATTAGAGAACAGATTTGAAATGTCAGCAACAGCTGAAGACCCATCAATAGGAGGAGAAGATGGAAATATAGGAGATCAGTTCCCTATGATGAAATAAAACCTAATAAGCTTATTTGCTGTATAAAAATCAGCACTTTTAAAACTTAAAGTAGTATAAAATACAAAGACAATAGATTCTAAGAGAGCACTATATAAATGATGCAAAAGACAAGTCAAAGTAGAACATTAATACTTTATACCAACGGTACTTAGTTACCAAAAATTAATTATTAACCATTAAAATTTAAAACAATGAATTTACAAGAATTAAACATCCAAGAATTAGAAAACAGATTTGAAATGTCAGTAGCGGCAGAAGCACCTTCAATAGAAATAGGAGATGTAGTAATCAAACTATAATTATTAACCATTAAAAAATAAAACAATGAATTTACAAGAATTAAACATCCAAGAGTTAGAGAACAGATTTGAAATGTCAGTAGCGGCAGAAGCACCTTCAATAGAAATAGGAGATGTAGTAATCAAACTATAATTATTAACCATTAAAAAATAAAACAATGAATTTACAAGAATTAAACATCCAAGAATTAGAAAACAGATTTGAAATGTCAGCAACAGCTGAGGAGCCTTCAATAAAAATAGGAACAGTAACAATAGAACTATAATTATTAACCATTAAAAAATAAAACAATGAATTTACAAGAATTAAACATCCAGGAATTAGAAAACAGATTTGAAATGTCAGTAGCGGCAGAAGCACCTTCAGTGACTATTGATAGTGTTACAATTAAATTGTAATAACTAACTAAAGAATTCCCCAAGGAAATCTTGGGGAATCTTAGAAAATAAATTATTAACCATTAAAAATTAAAACAATGAAATTACAAGAATTAAACATCCAAGCATTAGAGAACAGATTTGAAATGTCAGTAGCGGCAGAAGCACCTTCAGTAGAAATAGGAGATGTAACAATCAAATTATCTTAATTATTAACCATTAAAATTTAAAACAATGAAATTACAAGAATTAAACATCCAAGAATTAGAGAACAGATTTGAAATGTCAGTAGCGGCAGAAGCACCTTCAGTAGAAATAGGAGATGTAGTAATTAAACTATAATATTAACCATTAAAAATTAAAACAATGAATTTACAAGAATTAAACATCGAACAATTAGAGAACAGATTTGAAATGTCAGTAGCAGCTGAAGCACCTTCAGTAACTATTGATAGTGTTACAATTAAATTGTAATAACTAACTAAAGAATTCCCCAAGGAAATCTTGGGGAATCTTAGAAAATAAATTATTAACCATTAAAATTTAAAACAATGAAATTACAAGAATTAAACATCCAAGCATTAGAAAACAGATTTGAAATGTCAGTAGCGGCAGAAGCACCTTCAGTAGAAATAGGAGATGTAACAATCAAATTATCTTAATTATTAACCATTAAAATTTAA
>Ga0256840_1003654_pt1 | contig 12212 bp, 9 predicted proteins | sample 355202metaG_FD_185969 | JGI IMG/M metagenome (GOLD analysis project Ga0256840, IMG submission 185969) | Hydrothermal vent microbial communities from Mid Atlantic Ridge, Atlantic Ocean - 355-202 | ecosystem: Environmental > Aquatic > Marine > Hydrothermal vents | place: Atlantic Ocean: Mid...
ATAATTCAAGTACTAAAAAGATTGTTAAAAAATAGATTTTGATAAAATTTCGTATTTCTATCTTGTAAACCATGAAACTACAACAGCAATTTTTAAATCAAATAAAAGAAATTGTTAGCAATGCTAGGCAAAGAGCAATACAATCTGTCAATACAGAGCGTGTATTGATGTATTGGCAAATAGGAAAATTAATTTTTGAAGAAGAACAAAAGGGTAAAGACAGAGCTACTTATGGCACTTTTTTAATAAAATCTATTTCCAACGAATTACAAAGAGAGCTTGGTAGTGGATTTTCTGTTCGTCAATTAGAGAGATGTCGTCAATTTTACAGAATTTTTCCAAATACGTCCGCACTGCGGACGCAATTTCATTGGTCTCATTATAAATCACTTATAAGTATATCAAATAAAAACAAGAGAGATTATTATATTGCAGAAGCTTCAAAAAATAATTGGTCTGCAAGGCAATTAGAACGGCAAATTAACAGTCAGTTGTTTGAACGATTGTTATTGAGTAACCAAGTGGAAGATGTTTTAGCAGTAGCACGAGAAGAAAAATATCTTTATCAAATAAAATAAAACTCCTATAAAATAAAAATTATCTTTGTACCAAATGAAACCACAAAAACCACTAAAAACCACTCTGTGAACCTCTGTGTTCTCTGTGCAACTCTGTGAAATAACACTAATGAGAAAAAACATACAAAATATTACTTTAGAAAACGATTTAACAAATCAACAAATAGACGATTCAGCAAACAAAGAACACGAAAACTTTGTTGCTGGAATTCCGCCTTATCTAAGAGGTCCCTATTCCACCATGTATGTTCGTAGAGCGTGGACAATTAGGCAATACGCTGGTTTTTCAACTGCTGAAGAAAGTAATGCTTTTTATAGACGAAACTTAAAAGCAGGTCAAAAAGGACTTTCAGTTGCCTTTGATTTAGCAACACATAGAGGTTATGATTCAGATCACGAAAGAGTGCAAGGCGATGTTGGTAAAGCAGGAGTAGCCATTGATTCGGTAGAAGATATGAAAATTCTCTTTGATCAAATACCATTAGATAAAATGTCTGTTTCCATGACAATGAATGGAGCAGTTTTACCCATATTGGCATTTTATATAGTTGCAGCAGAAGAGCAAGGAGTTGCACAGAAATTATTATCAGGAACAATTCAAAACGATGTTTTAAAGGAGTTTATGGTTAGAAATACCTATATATATCCTCCAAAACCATCGATGAAAATAATTGCCGATATATTTAAATATACTACGGCAAATATGCCGAAATTTAATAGCATTTCCATTTCTGGATACCATATGCAAGAAGCAGGAGCAACGCCTGAAATAGAATTAGCTTATACTTTAGCAGATGGATTAGAATACATCAAAACAGGGTTAGCAACAGGAATGAAAATTGATGAATTTGCGCCAAGACTATCATTTTTTTGGGCAATAGGTATGGATCATTTTAGAGAAATAGCCAAACTAAGAGCAGGAAGAATGTTATGGGCTAAAATAGTAAAAGAATTTAAACCAGTAAATCCAAAATCAATGGCTTTACGTACACATTGCCAAACAAGTGGTTGGAGTTTGACAGAGCAAGATCCGTTTAATAATGTTGCAAGAACGACTGTTGAAGCAATGGCTGCTGCATTTGGAGGAACGCAGTCACTTCATACAAACGCCTTAGACGAAGCTATTGCTTTGCCTACAGATTTTTCAGCAAGAATAGCCAGAAATACGCAAATTTACATTCAAGAAGAAACGAAAATAACAAGAACCGTTGATCCTTGGGCAGGAAGTGAATATGTAGAAAAATTAACCAATGAAATCACTAATGAGGCTTGGAAGTTAATTAAGGAAGTAGAAGAGCTTGGAGGAATGACAAATGCAATAGAAAAAGGAATTCCCAAAATGAGAATTGAAGAAGCTGCTGCAAAAAAACAAGCACGAATTGACAGCTCTCAAGATACAATTGTTGGTGTAAATAAATATGAGTTAGATGAAGAAGATCCTTTACATATATTAGAGGTAGATAATGATGCGGTAAGAAATTCACAAATAGACCGATTAAATCAAATAAAGAAAGATAGAAATGCGGCTGAAGTAGAAAACGCATTGAAAAATTTAACAAATTGTGCAACTACTTCTCAAGGAAATTTATTAGATTTGACTGTGAAAGCAGCACGTGTTAGAGCTACTTTAGGCGAAATTTCAGATGCTTTAGAAGAAGTTTTTGGAAGGTATAAAGCAACAATTAATTCCATTTCTGGTGTGTATAGTAAAGAAATTAAAAACGATAAAACGTTTAAGAAAGCAATAGACTTAGCAAATATGTTTGCAGAATTAGAAGGTAGACGTCCAAGAATAATGATAGCAAAAATGGGGCAAGATGGTCATGATAGAGGTGCAAAAGTAGTAGCTACAAGTTTTGCAGATTTAGGTTTTGATGTTGATATTGGTCCTTTATTTCAAACTCCAGCCGAAGCTGCAAAGCAAGCAGTAGAAAACGATGTGCATATTTTAGGAGTATCTTCATTAGCGGCAGGTCATAAAACTTTAGTGCCTCAAGTAATAGCAGCACTTAAAAATTATGGTAGAGAAGATATTATGGTTATTGCTGGTGGCGTTATTCCAGCACAAGATTATCAATATTTATTTGATCAAGGTGTTGTAGGTGTTTTTGGACCAGGAACTAAAATTGCTAAAGCTGCAATTGATATTTTAGATATATTAATACAAAGTATAGAGTAATTGTCATGATGAAAAACAAAATGGGAATGCTTTAAGATGAATTATTTGATTTGTAATTCATATTTTTTTAGTATATTTGTAACATTATCCCCCAAAAAAAGTGAAAATGAAAAAAATGTTTTTTGTACTGTTCCTTATTTATTTAAGTGTTCAGTACGTTAATGCACAAATGAGTCAAGAGTATTTTATTAAAAATTTAAATGTTAATCAAGCATATTCTGACATTGGAGTTTCGTTTTTTAATGAAGATTTTATTGTATTTTCTGCACAAGAGAGGAAACCAGTAGTAGAACATAGTAGAAAAAGGCGAAGACGAAAAAGTAAAAATATTAAACTTTCACCTCAAAATTTAGAATTTAATTTTTGTGCTTTAGGCGAAAATGGCAATTTTATAAATTCGCAAAAACTAAGTAGTCAAATAAATTCAGAGCACGATGAAATAGGACTGGCTTTTTCTAAAGATCAAAGTACGGTGTTTTTTGCTCGTGAAATGTGGATTAAAAATTCAAAGAAAAAACATTTTGAATTATTTACGGCTCAAGTGGTTTCGCCTGGTTCATGGAACATGATACGAAAATTAAAATTTAATGACCCATCACATTCTTTAATATCACCTTGTTTAAGTGATGATGATAAAACACTATATTATGCATCAAATATTGATGGTAATTACAGTATTTATAAAGTAAAAATATTAAGTAATGGCGATTTTGGAGAGCCAACTAAACTTCCAAATTCTATTAATACATCAAATGATGAAATTACTCCTTTTGTAAAACACAATAAATTATATTTTTCATCTAATAAATCAGGAGTATTTGATGTCTATTCAGCAGATATTAATGCTAATGTAGCGCCAGTTAAATTAGATACTCCAATAAATAGTGATTATAATGATACTTATTTTATTATAAATAATTCAAAAAAAGGTTTTTTTACATCTGATAGACCAGGAGGAAAAGGAAAAGAAGATGTTTATTATTTTGAAAAAATAATTGATGAACCAGTAATTGAAGAAGAAAATAATATTGTAATTACTAATGATGTTTTAAAAAGTGACAATGATGTAGTTGTTACAAATAAACAAATTGTTAGTAATAATGTTATTGCTGTTGTAGAAAATAATAGAACTACTAAAATTTCATCTGAAAGTTTAGTAGAAAATAAAACAGCATACGATTATCAAAGAAGAAGTCAATATGATAATAAAAAAGAAGTCATTACGGTTTTTAATGATGATGGAACAACAAGTGGAGCTAATTTAGATGATGAATATAGTAAATGTCAAATCATGTTTGACAATTTGGATAATATCTATTTTGATTATAGTGAGTCTAGTATTGGTGTAGATGCAGCAACCGAATTAAATAAAGTGATTCACGTTATGCTAATGTGTCCAAAAATTAATGTAGTGGCTTCTTCTCATACAGATTGTAGAGCAAGCTATGATTATAATTTGAATTTATCTCAAGAAAGGTCTTCAAGTGTTGTTGATTATATACTAAAAAACGGAAAGTTTGATTCAAGTAGAATAGTTGGTATTGGTTATGGAGAATCAAGATTGATTAATAGATGTGCTGATGATGTTAAATGTAGTGAGAAAGAGCATCAGATGAATAGACGTACTCATTTTGAAATTTCGAATTATTAACAAGTGCTGTTTTAGAGAATAACTACATATAAAAAAATCCTTTATAAGTTTATAAAGGATTTTTTTATTCAAAATAGGATCGTTTTTATAACATTCCAACTTTAATTAGACACTCTTTAATTAATGTATAAGTGCGTTTAATATCATTATCTAACCCCATAGAAAAACGGATTAAACCATCATTGAGTCCCATTTCTTTTTGTTCTTCGATAGATATTTCACTTGAAGTTCCCGTTCCAGGCGCATTAAATAATGTTTTGTAAAATCCTAAACTAACAGCTAAAAAACCAACGCCTTTTTCTTGCATTAGTTCCATTAATTTATTTGCTTTTTCTAAATTGTCAGCATCAATTGTTAGCATGCCTCCGTAACCATATTCTTCATTGTATAAAGATGTCATCAAGTCATGATCTTTATGACTTTTTAAACCTGGATAGACAACACGAATACCATCATTTTCTAATTGTTGAGAAATGTATAAAGCATTCTGACTATGTTTTTTTATTCTTATATGAAGCGTTCTCATATTTTTTAGAATACTAGCAGATCTGAAACTGTCCATTACAGGTCCAAATAGCATTGCTGCTCCATCCATAACACTTTTTGAGTTAGTTACAAATTCTTCACTTGCACAATAAACTCCACCAACAGTGTCATTTGTACCATTAATAAATTTTGTTAAACTATGTATGGTAATATCGGCACCTAAATTACTTGAAGCAATAATTAATGGCGAAAATGTATTGTCTACAACTAATAAAACATTGTGTTTTTTAGCAATTTTTGATAACTCAGGAATATTTGCTATTTCTAATAAAGGATTGCTAACAGATTCGCAATAAATTATTTTAGTGTCTTTTGTAATTGCTGCTTCTATTTCTTCTAATGAAGTTATGTCAACAAATGATGTGTTAATATTTAATTTTGGAAGGTAGTTCTTCATAAGAGCAAATGTTCCTCCGTAAATAGTTCTACTTGATACAATATGATCTCCTGCTCCGCAGATTTGCATGATAACACTTGTAATTGCTCCCATTCCTGAAGCAGAAACATTAGCGCTTTCTGTGCCTTCCATTGCAGCTAATGCATTTGAAAGATTTAAATTTGACGGCGAAGTATGACGAGAATATAAATAACATCCTTCGGTATTGCCTTCAAAAGTATCACCCATGGTTTTTGCAGCCATAAAAGTGTACGTAGCAGAATCAGAAATGGATGGATTTACTCCTCCAAATTCACCAAACGAATGAAAATCTTGAATGTTGTTTGCATTTTTATTTGACATATTTTTTATCTTTAATTATTTATCCAAAATTATAAATAATTAATAAAATTAACAATATTTATTAAAATAATTAGTAATAATTCAATTATTGACCTATATTTTATAAAATATTTACAATAATAATTGTAAATTATTTGTATTTATTGTTAATTTTACAACATGAAAATAGATAAAACTGATAAAAAACTGATTAATATCTTACAAATAGATAGTAAAACAACCACAAAAAAAATAGCAACTGAATTAAATCTGTCAGTTACTGCTATTTACGAAAGGATTAAGAAATTAGAAAAAAAAGGAATTATAAAAAAATACGTAGCTGTAATAAATAAAGAAAAAGTAAATCGTAATTTTATAGTTTTTTGTCAAGTAAAACTCGTACAGCATCATCATATTTATATCAAAGAGTTTGAAAAAGAAGTTTTACAATTTAACGAGGTTTTAGCATGTTATAACATTAGTGGCGATTATGATTATTTATTAAAAGTTGCTGTTGAAAACATGAAAAGTTATCGGGATTTTATTAATTTAAAATTAACCACATTAAACCATATAAGTAGTACGCAGAGTAATTTTATTATTGATGAGGTTCGTAATAGTACAGCCGTTTTATTGTAAAAAAAATTGAAAATACAGCCCAGAATGTTTTATAACTATTTTACTTTTTGATAATCTGCATTGTTAAATTTAAAAATAGAAGTAACGATAAATTTACGAGTTAAATAAACGAAGTATGCCAATATTGCCGATTTGTAACAAACGGAATAATATTTGTCTAATTAATAATAACATAAATGACTTTTTAGTACATTTGTGAGATATTTAAAAATCTTAAAAAATCCTTTAATAATACAGGAAAACATATTTAAAATGGAAGAAAAAAAATTTGATTTTAATTCGTTAATAGGAATGTTACTTTTAGGTGGTTTAGCCATGTTGTTTCTATGGCAAACACAACCTTCAAAAGAAGAATTAGAACAGCGAAAAATAGTTGAGCAACATAAAAAAGACTCAATAGCTAATTTAAGCACTAAAATAGTGGTGCCACAAAAGGCTGTTACTACCGAATCTAAGCCAATACAAATAAACGATTCTATAGCGAAAATTGTTGCTAATAGTAAAAGAGGAACTTTTGATTATGCGTCAACTTTGCCTTCTGCGATAGACAATGAAACTACTTTAAAAAATGAAATTTTAGAAATTAAAATTTCAAATAAAGGTGGGCAAATATCGTCATTGCGTTTAAATAAATTTAAAACATATTACCAAGACGATTTATATTTAATAAAAGAAAATAATGCCTTGTTAAATGTTACATTTCAAACTAAAGATGGTAGAACGTTACATACTAAAGATATGTATTTTGAACCTACTTTAAGTTCAGAAAATGGCAATCAAGTTTTAACAATGCGTTTAAAAACCGATGATAATAAGTATTTAGCATATAGATATGTGCTAAAACCAAACGATTATATGTTAGATTTTTCAGTGCAAACTGTTGGTTTAGGGAATACAATTAACACTTCTGAAAAAATTAATTTAGATTGGAATTTAAAGACATTTAAAACAGAAAAAGGACTCGTTTACGAAAACCAGAACACCGAATTAGATTATATGGAAGATGGTGATTTTGATTATATTAGTGCAATGAGTAAAGACTCAAAAAAAGAGGTGGAAAAGGTTAAATGGATTGCATTTAAAAAGCAATTTTTTTCAGCTATTTTAACATCAAAATTGGAATTTAGTAATGCTAAACTTAGCTCTAATAATCTGGTGCAAGATAGAAAAATAGATACCATTTACACCAAACAATTCATGGCATCTGTAGCATTGCCAATTCAAAATAATGAAATCAATGCAGATATGCAAATGTATTATGGTCCAACAGATCATAAAATACTAGATACTTATAAGGAATATAATTTTGAACGACTTACCAATTTAGGTTGGGCAATTATACGTGTAGTAAATAAATATTTTATTCGTCCTATTTTTAACTTTTTTGGTAGTTTTATAGGTAGTTTAGGTTTGGTTATAATTTTATTAACGGTAGTTGTAAAATTATTAATGTCGCCTTTACTTTACAAATCATTTTTATCAACTGCAAAACAAAAAGTTTTAAAGCCTGAAATTCAAGAAATAAACGAAAAGTATAAAGGCAAAGCAAATGCAATGAAGCGTCAGCAAGAAACCATGGCTTTACAGCGAAAAGCAGGAGTTAACCCAATGGCTGGTTGTTTGCCAGCATTATTGCAAGCACCAATATTTTTTGCTATGTTTCGATTTTTTCCAACAAATATGGATTTAAGACAAAAAAGCTTTCTTTGGGCTACCGATTTATCATCGTATGATGAAATAGCACACCTACCATTTAACATTCCTTATTATGGAAGTCATATAGCGTTATTCCCGATTTTGGCATCAATTACTATGTTTTTTTATATGAAATTAACGCAAGGTCAGCAAAGTGCAATGCAACAACCAGCGCAAGAAGGTATGCCAGATATGCAAGGTATGATGAAGATGATGTTGTATATTTCGCCATTGATGATGTTATTTTTCTTTAATGGTTATGGAAGTGGTTTAAGTATCTATTACTTTATTTCACAATTAATATCTATTGGAATTATGTTAGTAATAAAAAATGTAATTTTAGATGAAGATAAGATTCGTGCTCAAATACAAGTAAATAAAACAAAAGCACCTAAGAAAAAATCTGCTTTTCGTGAGCGTTTAGATAATGCAATGAAACAAGCACAGATTGAGCAAGATAAGAAAAAAGGCAAAAAATAATGCGCTATTTAATTATGATTAAAACGTCTTAGAAATGCAATTTCTAAGACGTTTTTTTTATTTTATTATCATCAAAATCAGTCAAAACTTTTAGAGCTATCACCTATAATATCAATTTTCTCACCTAAATATTTTGGTTTTATATGAAGTAACAATTCAAAAAACGCCTTTACATTTGCTAAACTTTCACGAAACATCATTTTTTTTGCAATTCCGTAAATATGTTTGTCCGCTGTATAACCTTGTACATTTAAATTGAATCTCTTAGCAATATAAATAGCCCTTTTAATGTGAAAACCTTGTGTTACAATAATTACATCCTTTACATTAAAAATAAATTTGGCTCTATAAATACTATTGTAAGTATCAAAACCCGCATGGTCTAAAAAAATACCATCTATAGAAACACGATTTTGTAATAAATATTTTTTCATTTGATTTACTTCGTCGTAGTTTGTTTTACCATGATCACCACTTAGTAAAAAACGTTTTATTTTTTTAGCTTTATATAGTTCAAGTGCAGCATCTAATCTATCTTTTAAAATACCAGATAAATCACCGTTTTTGTAAACTTTAGCGCCTAATACTAAAGCAGTGTATGATGCTGAAATATTTTCTAATTTTGAAAATATTTTGTTTTTTGTAGAAATCTTAATATAAATATTTAAGCTGATAATCAACAAAAATAAAAACATTGCTGTTTTAAAACCGAGTATGACTATTTTTTTCAATTTATTTATTTTGGAATCTAAAAATACATTTTTAATGTGAATTTAGTAACTTGCGCTACATAATATTTTTACAAACTGAATTTAACATGAATAATAAAGCAATTTTTCCAGGTTCTTTTGATCCTTTAACCTTAGGTCATGTAGATATAATTAATAGAGCGTTACCTCTTTTTGACGAGATAATAATTGCAATAGGAACCAATTCTTCAAAAAAATACATGTTTTCTTTAGAAGAGCGAATTCAATTCATTAAAGAAACATATAAAGACAATTCAAAAATTAAAGTAACATCGTACAAAGGCTTAACGATTGATTATTGTAAAAAAATTAAAGTAGATTTTATAGTAAGAGGTTTAAGAAATCCAGCAGATTTTGAATTTGAAAAAGCAATAGCTCATACCAATAGAAAATTAGCACAAATTGAAACTGTTTTTTTATTAACAAGTACAGCAACATCATTTATAAGTTCAAGTATTGTGAGAGAAATTTTAAAGCACAATGGTGATATTAGCTCGTTAGTTCCAAATTCAGTTATTTCAGTAAAAATATAAATTATTGAATAGTAAATAAGGCACGAAAATTGTACTTTTATCGTTTCATAAATAAACGGAGATACATCAAGAAAATTGGCAAAATATTAAAACGAATATTAATAGTTTTATTACTATTATTCTTATTGTTGTATATAGTACTTAAAATACCTTCGGTTCAAAGTAATTTAGCACAAAGAGCAACGAGTTACGTAAATAAAACATATAAGGTTAGTATTCATGTTGAAAAGATAGATTTAACAAGTTTTCCGAATGTGTTACTTAATAATATTGTTATAAACGATCATCATGATTTTCCGTTTATAAAAGCAAAGCAATTAAAAACATCGTTATTAGATTGGTATAAAATAACTGATAATGAATTGTTGTTAGATCATGTTTTAGCAGATGGTGTTGATTTTGTTTTAAAAACATACAAAGATGAAAAGCATCAAAATATTGTAATTTTTGCTGATAAATTCCATAGAAAGAAGCCAAGAAAAAAAGCACATAAAGATTTTGTGCTTACCACAGATAAGATACAATTAAGTAATTCCAGTTTTTATTACTTTAATGAAAATTCTCAAGCTGAACCAATTGTATTTTATAAAAATATTAAAGGTATAATAAATGATTTTAAAGTTGACGGAACAAAAATATATGCTCATATTGAAAAAACAAGCTTTGTAGATAATTATAATATTGAAGTAACCGAATTAAAATCGGGTTTTACATATACAAGTACACAAATGCAATATGAAAATTTGTCAATTGCGACTAAAAGTTCGTTTATTCAAACCAAAAACATGGTTTTTAATTACATTAAAGAAGATTTAAGTAATTTTAATAATAAAGTACAGATAGAAGCAGAAATTACAAAAGCAAAAGTTTCATTAAAAGATTTACATCTTTTTTATGATGAATTAGGAAAGTCTGATGTTGTAAATTTTACTACAAAATTTAAAGGTACATTAAATAATTTTATTTTAAAAAACCTAAAATTGACTTCAAAACAGAATTCAGTAATTAATGGGAAACTCCATTTTTATAATGCCATAAATAGAGAAAACGGATTTGCTTTAGATGCTAATTTTACAAATTTAAGTTCTAATTATACGAACTTAAAAAAACTGTTGCCTAACCTTTTAGGAAAAACATTGCCGTCTTCATTTGCTATGTTAGGCGATTTTAAAATAGTAGGAAATTCTTATATAACAACTAAAAAAATAAATGCTCAATTAGAGATTGATTCAGCACTTGGTAAAACAATATCCGATTTAAATATTACTAACATTACCGATATTGATAATGCTAAATACAAAGGTAAAATAGAATTGATAGATTTTAAACTTAATAAAATATTAAACGACAGTTTAGTTGGAAACCTTTCATTAACAGCAAATGTTGAAGGAAAAGGCTTTACAAAAGAATCATTAAATACACAGGTAATTGGCAAGGTAACAAAGCATCAATATAAGGGTTATACTTATAGTAATATTGATTTAAACGGAGTTTTTAAACAGCAGCATTTTAATGGTATGATGAATGTTGATGATGAAAATATTAAAATGACTTTTGATGGTTTGGCAGATTTATCACAAGAAATGAACTCCTTTAAATTTAAAGCAAATGTAGATTTTGCAAATTTTAATAAACTCAATTTATTTAAAAGAGATAGTATTTCTATACTAAAAGGAAAAATTGATATTGATTTAAAAGGGAATTCAATAGATAATGTTATTGGAAAAATTCATTTTCAAGACGCTTCGTATAAAAATCAAAACAATTTATACAAGTTTACAAATTTTGATGTACAATCTTCAATTAATAATAAAGTACGTACTTTAACTGTAAATTCTAAAGAAATAATTAACGGTAAAATAGAAGGTGAATTTAAATTTGCAGAATTACCTAAATTAGCAAAAAATTCTTTGGGTAGTATTTATACACATTACCAACCAGAAAAAGTACTTGCTAATCAATATTTAAAATTTAATTTTAAAGTTTACGATAAAATAATTGGAGTGTTTTTTCCAGAAGTAAATTTAGGTAAAAACACCTTTTTTAAAGGGAAAATAAATTCGGATAAAGAAAAGTTCGAGCTTACTTTTAAATCACCTAAAGTTAAAATAAAAGACAATGTAATTGATAAAATTAAATTGCAGATAGATAATAAAAATCCGTTATACAATACATTATTAAGCATTAACAAGATTAATACAAAGAAATATAATATTAAAGATTTAAATTTAGTTAATGTAACATTAAACGATACTTTATTTATTAGAACAGATTTTGTTGGCGGCAAAGAATATAAAGAAAAATTTGATTTAAGTCTTTATCACACTATAAATGAAAAAAACGAATCAATTATTGGGTTTAAACAATCTGAATTTGATTTTAAAAATCAAAAATGGAAAATTAATGCAGTAAAAGATAAAAAAAATAAAGTAATTTTTGACAAC
>Ga0256840_1003655_pt1 | contig 12211 bp, 11 predicted proteins | sample 355202metaG_FD_185969 | JGI IMG/M metagenome (GOLD analysis project Ga0256840, IMG submission 185969) | Hydrothermal vent microbial communities from Mid Atlantic Ridge, Atlantic Ocean - 355-202 | ecosystem: Environmental > Aquatic > Marine > Hydrothermal vents | place: Atlantic Ocean: Mid...
CAGGCAGGGAGTTGCAGGCCCAGATGACGTTTAAAGCTTCTTTAACAGCCCTGTCAGGATCGTCGCGGTATTCAACGAGCTTGCTTATGAAGCTCGGAATGTCTATGTGAACGGGACAGTCCTTTATACAGGGGGCATAGTTCGCCGGGCACTGCAGACAGCGCTCGGCCTCCTTCACGGCCAGCTCAAATGTATAGCCGAGGTTGACCTCATTAAAGTCCCTAATTCTCTCCCCAGCAGGTCTCTCAGGAGTTGGAACACGCTCTTTGATGATCTTCCTTTTCGGCATCACTGCCCACCTCCCTGAATCTGCCTCAGATATTCCTCAAACGCCATCCTCTCCTTGGGAACATAAAAGCCAACCCTGTGAATCAGCTCCTCCCAGTCAACTTTATATGCATCAAAGCTCGGCCCGTCTATGCAGGCAAACCTGACCTCTCCGCCTACCGTAACACGGCACGCTCCGCACATGCCGGTTCCATCCACCATTATGGGGTGGAGGTCAGCTTCCATGGGAATCCCGTACTCTTTAACGACCTCGAAGACCGCCTTCTGGTCTCCGGTGGGGCCCACCATGAAGACTAAATCGTACTTCTCCCTTTCGAGCAACTCACGCACCTTCTCGGTGAGCTTCTTGGTGACGTTCTTCATGTTGGCAGGGAAGTCAAGGTTCGGGTCTATCGGGACGGTCTCAAGGATGTGTCTTCCAACTGCCTTCTCCAGCTCATCCTTGAGGACGACCATCGGTTCGAAGGTAACGTGAAGCGTCGTAACATCGTTCCCGATCTCCTGCCAGGCCATGGCTATGGGATACACTTCAACTATTCCGGTGTAGGCTCCAATCGCCAGTATCTTGCCGAACCTTTCCATCTCCGCCGGGTTCCCCAGCGGGCCGGCTATGTTGAGTATGCCATCGCCCTCCCCCAGCTCGGCCGCCATCCTTGCGGTGGTCTTTCCGCGGGTGAAGACTATGAGAACTATCCAGCCTTCCTCCTTGTCCCACATGACGGGTGTGAGGGGAATCCGCTCCCCGTTTTTAAATGCCCTGACTATGACGAACTGGCCGGGCTGAACCTTTTTGGCAACGTGGGGAGCGTGAATCTTAAACCATGTGTTTCTCATGGCAATTTCTTTCTTCTCCAGGATTTTATACACGATGAACACCTCCGTTCATATGTTCAGGTATGAGCATCTACATGGGTTTGAAACCTTTGGTGTTTATAAAGATATTGATAATCTCTGGTTCATTACCATGACAACATAACAAGACTTTTTGTGAAAAATGCTGGAAATCGGAAAGAAAACGGAAATCAGAGCTTCCTGAGGAAGGTTATGTAGCCTGTGTGGGCCAGCATGGTCGTCTTAGGCCTCATACACTCCCTCTTTACCTCATGCTCCCTGACGAGAACCTCAACGACCCTCGGTTTATAAAACTCCTCCCTGTACTCCTGAAAAGCCTGGAAGAAGCGGTGAACCTGATTCATGCACGGTGTGTAGGCGACAAAGTAGCCGCCCGGCCTCAGAACCTCGACGGCGTGAGGTAAAACTTTCTCCGGCTGGGGCAGGTCAAGGACGATGTGGTCAGCGCTTTCCTCATCGATGCCGTCGTAGATGTTCTTGAGCTTTATTGTTACCCTGTCCGCAAAACCGGCAAGCTCGATGTTCTTCTGGGCTATCTTTGCAAAATCCTCCCTGACCTCGTAGCTTATGATTCTGCCCTGAGGTCCAACTATGTTTGCGAGAAAGAGTGTGAGCGCTCCGCTTCCGGCGCCGGCCTCTATGACTGTGTCCCCGGGGGAGATTCCGGCGTAGGCGATTATTATGCCGGCATCCTTCGGGTGAACGATTTGAGGGCCGCGTTTCATCTTTGCTATGATGTCATTGATGTCGGGCTTCAGTATTCTGAACTCCTTTCCCTTGTGGCTGAGAATGCTTTCCCCGTAATCCTTCTCAAGAAGCTCACCCAGTCTCAGAATACCCAGATCGGTGTGGAACTCTTCATTCCTCGCTGTTATCAGATATCTTTTTCCCCTGGGATCAATCAGGAGAACCCTGTCACCCTCTTTTATCACCGAACCCACCTTCCTACTTCTTGATCACAACATCCACGCTCTTTCCGTTCCATGCTATTTCCAGAACGGATGATGATATCTCCTCAAGTATTGCAAGGTGTCTTGAGTCCATGAGGCTTCCATTTATAAAGTATATCGATGTCCAGTCTTCAATCGGGAGAACGCTCTGGAGTGTTAAAATCGTGCGGATTGCTTTTTCTCCACCGAAGTAGAGGTACTCTGCCAGACCAAATGTGAAGAAGTATGCGGGCTTGCCGAATTCAGTTACCAGCCTCTTTAAACAGCTGTAATACCTGTCCATAAACTCCTGGGTATCATACGTCAGGGGTATCTCATTGATTACAGTTCCATAGCTTCCCCTACCGGGCCCTATCTTTATGAGTTTGATGTTTCTGAGGGCATTGAGAAGGGTTTTGTACCTCTCTCCTGACTCCTTCCTCAGGTAGTTCCTGAAGGTTAAATCACCAATACCGAAGAAATCATCAACTATAACCTGCTCTCCTTCGGGAATCGAAGGTAGAAGAGTTCCCCACACAAAATCCCCGATAGAATAATTGCTGGGATACTCAACAAGTACGGTGCTCCCCCTCCATATCTCGTGGAGCAGATAATCTCTGAGGGATTTGATCTCCATTACTCCCACCAAAGATTTTTTAATCGTAGCACTTTTAAAATCTTTTAGGTGTAGGGCATGGGAAGGTTTGTTGTATGGACCAGTGAAATTGACAGCAGGCTGCCGCGGAGATATGGACGGGAGGTTCCCAGAAATCTCGCGGTGGAGAGTCCGAAGATAGGAGAGGTAGTTGAAGCCGCTGAAGCTCTCAGAATGCGCATTGTAAAGATTGAGAGGGACAGGCTGAATCCTAAACTGGCAGGGCTGGATGAAAATCTGAGAAGCTACGGAAGACTCATCGTTGAGAGCAAGTACAGCAAATCCAAGAGCCTGCGGCTAATAGCACAAAAGATTAGGGAGTTCCGGAAGTCCAGGGGGAGATCGAAGAGGAAAAGGAAGTAATCACTCCTCCATTTCTACTACTATTGCGGTTGTTGTATCTATAACACCATCTATATTGTGGATATCATGCAGGATTTTCCTCGTTAGCTCTCCCAGGTCTGCTGCCTCGATGTGGACTACTGCATCATACGGCCCGGTCACTGCATCGGCCCTTGTAACACCGGGAATCTGTCTCAGTTCCTCCATAACCCTTTCAACCTTTCCAATCTCCACAGTTAATAAAACATATGCCCTAACCATTTTTCACCACCAGAGAGATTTACGGTTGTAGTTATGCCATTTATACCATTTAAGCTTTTCTGATGGTATTAGTTAATGTCCCGAGAGAGTACCCATGGATTTGAATATAGATTGTTGAACCGAAACACTTATTATTGGATTTCCGGTATTATTAACTGCCCAATTTAAGGGGGGTGGTTATAATGAAAAAACATGTCCCGTTAGTTTTGTTTTTAGTGGGTCTTATGGCTTTTTCAGTAATAGCAAGCGGATGTATTGGGGGCAAAAGCACCACAACAACCACAATAACACCTGTAAGCAGTTCATCAGCATCTTCAACAACTTCAACTCAGACCTCAACAACAAGCAGTGCATCAACTCAGACGACAAGCACAACCACAACGGTTCAGCCTTCGAAAGCCATCAAATATATAGAATCCCACCTTTCGAAAGCAACGGTTATAGACACACCGAATTATGTTATTGTTGTTGGCCCTGAGGGGAACGGTGCAAAAGTAAGCAACCTTCCAAATAAACCTGCTATAGTGGTGTCTTATAAAGTAAATTCAGCCAAGACACCAACAATACAGGAATTGATGAAAGAGGGGCAGGGATTTGGCCAGATAAACCCTGCATTCCTCCGTGATCCAGATATGGATGCCCTTATACAGATTGCAAGGAAAGTAACTGACCTTAAGGTTAGAGAAGCCCTTTATAATGCTCTGTACATAATGGCGAACAGGAAAGTACCCGAAATAATCTTTGGAGACAACAAGGCAACCCGTGTCTACTGGAATTGGGTCCACAACTGGTACTACAACCCTGTCCTTGCTCCACGCTGGGATCTTGTTATGGAGGATAAGAATGCTCCAAGCGTGAGCATTGGAATAGGCGATTACAAAAACGAGCCTGGGACTATAGTTGAAACAACCATCGGATGGCCAAGCTCATTTGACCCTGCATTTGACTATGAAACCTTTGGATGGGCACTCTACCACAATGTTGGTGACACCCTTGTCACATACTGGGAAAGTGAAACCAAGAAGGTTTCACCTGATCTCGCTGTTGCGTGGGCCCACAATAAGGATGGAACTGTCTGGTACTTTGTTATCAGAGGAGGCGTGAAGGCATACGACCCCAAGACAGGGAAGCTCTATCCGATAAATGCCACAGACGTTGAATTCGAGTTCTGGCGTATCCTCCGTGCGGGTTACTCTGTTAACTGGATGCTTGCCACATATACAAATCTAAGCGCAAGCTATGCCATGAGTGAGAGTGAATTCAAGAAGGTTCTCCAGAACGGTTTGATAGCGGACTTCAATGGTAACACTAAGGAAGTTACCTCACTCAACGATCTGCTGAGCTTCTTTGGCTACAGCGGTTCAACCGCAGGTGTCTACAAGCTTGTTCTCCCACACCCATATGGCGGAATTCTCAGCGTTTTAGCTGACCCGTACCTCATGGTAATCCCCGCCAAATATATGCTCGGGGACAAGTACACTGAGGCTATGAAAGCGGCCAAATGGGGTAAGGATCCAAAAGCTTGGAACAATTACATCCAGCAGGGTTCAAATGACCCGATTCACAAGATGCTTCAGGACAACCTCATCGGCGTCTTTACAGGGCCATTCTACATAAAAGAGGCCAAACAAAACAGCTATATAATCTTGGAGAGGAATCCCTATTACTGGGATGCCGCTATCTGGAAAGACCTTGCATCCAAGAATCCAAATCTTGCTGTCACAAAGAGGGTTATCTATGTCCTGTCAAATGATGCCAACACAAGAATAAGCCTCTTCCAAAAGGGTGTTGCAGATATAGCCGCTATCCCTGTTGACAGACTTGATGCTGTGAAGAATCTCAAGCTTGGTAGCTTCCAGTCAAAGATTGACTCGTTTGTCACACCGGACATGCTCTTCATCGTGCTCAATGCCCAGAAAGAGCCTCTCAACAATGACCTTGTCAGACAGGCGCTGGCTTGGGCAACTCCATACCAGCAGGCATATCAGGCGGTTTATAGAGGATATATGGTTCCAAACTACGGTCCAATACCAATTGGATGGCTCGGTTATACAGAGTACAATGTCATCAAATACAAATACAATCTTGCTAAGGCTCTCCAGCTCATTAAGCAATCAGGAATCGATCCAAAGAAATACACTCTAACCATCTATTACAACACAGGAAACACGCAGCGTGAGAAGATCGCCACACTTCTTCAGAACACTTGGGGACAGCTTGGATTCAAAGTGGCTGTAACTCCGCTCTCATGGCCGACCCTCCTCGGAAAGACATCCAAGGGAGACTTCCAAGTCTATATCGTTGGATGGGCACCAGACTTCCTCGACCCCGATGATTACATTGGACCATTCCTCCAGAGTGCCGTTGTCTTTGACAGTTTGAATTACGAGATTATAAGCTGATTCTTTCTTTTTTATTTCAGTGTCTTATTATTGACATTAAAACTCTCAGGGGGGAGAATAATGGCAGGACTTGGCAAATTCCTCGTGAGAAGGGCTCTAACATTCATACCCACTCTTATAGGTGTTACGCTCATTGTTTTTATTATAGCATATATCATTCCGGCCAATCCAGTTAGAGCTTGGGCGGGTGGAGAAAAAGCCTCCCAAGCAGCTATTGAGATGATAAAGAGGCAGTATCATCTCGACCAGCCTTGGTATAATCAGTATGTTTTCCTCGTTAAGGGGCTTTTTACAAACACTCTCCTTGACCCGTTAAATCAGGAGCCCGTTTTTACAAACATAGGTAATAGATTTGTGGTAACATTTCAACTTGCACTCTTCGCATTCTTCTTCCTCGTGCTTATGGGTCTTCCTCTCGGAATAATCTCCGCATTGAAGAGGAACAGCGTAACAGACATGTTTCTTAGAATACTTGCCCTGATTTTCATTTCAACTCCCATATATGTTATGGCGTATCTGTTTATATGGCTGTTTTTCCTCCACTGGAGCACAACAACCCTCGCAGGTATTCCGCCTGCACCACCGCACCAGATAACCCATATTCCTGTCATAGATTCCATCATAACTCTTGATTGGAACAACTTTGTCCAACAGGTAGAACGTTTCTGGCTTCCGGGTTTCACACTCGGTCTCGGAGCAGCTGGCGTATTGATGAGATTCACCAGAAACTCTTTCCTTGAGGCGTATAGCAGGGACAGCACTCTCTTTCTTAAGGCAAAGGGTGTCCCCAAGAGCAGACTCTACAAACATGTCCTCAAAAATGCTCTGGTTCCGGTTATAACTATCCTTGCCCTTCAGTTTGGAGGACTTCTTGCAGGTACACCTATAACCGAGACTATCTTCAACCTTCCAGGGATAGGCCGTTATGCTCTCCAAGCTATAATGTATCTTGACTTCCCGGCATTAATAGGCGTGACATTCCTTTATGCAATAGTCTTTGTTACCGCAAATCTCATTGCAGATATACTATATGCTGTAATAGACCCAAGAGTAAGATTCTGAGGTGAATAAAATGACAGAGAAAACGGTCAAATATGAAGAGAAGGAAGAATATGAAATGGGCATCTTGGATAGAGTCAGCGACAGGTTGATTGAGAGTTTTGCATCATTTATCACACTCTTCAGGAAAGATTGGAAACGAAAAAACCAATCCAGGATAAAAGAATGGAAGCTAATGGCATACTCAATAAACCGTTCGCCTCCAACACTCTTAGGACTTTTTATAGTTATTGTCTACCTCTTCTTCGGTATTTTTGGGCCATATTTAGTTACATGGCCGTATGATTTTTTCCCGGTTAATTATAATGTTTCCTCACAACTAGCACATCCAGGTTCATCATACTTCCTCAATGTAACGACAATACAGAACGGGTATATAATCCATTATACAACTAACGTATACTATCCATTAGGATCAGACACATATGGGCGTGATCTGCTCAGCATACTTCTTGCCGGAGCAAGGACGGCACTGGTACTCGATATATTCATAATTCTCATAGGGCCAACTATGGGCATCATACTGGGATTAATCTCAGGCTACTACGGTGGCAAAATAGATGAGCTGATAATGCGTATTACTGATATGTTCTTGGCATTTCCTGGTCTTATACTTGCCATAGCACTTTCTGCAGTATTACCCGGCAGAATTCAGAGCTTTTTAAATGCCCATGTATGGGCCCAGACATTCGTTCTCAAGCTCTTTGCACTTCATCCCCGAGATGTCAACAACCTTGGAAAGCTCTTGGCAGTTTTTGTGGCCCTCGTCATAGTATGGTGGCCGGGTTATGCTAGAGTTACCAGAGGTTCTACCCTGACAGAGAAGGAGAATCCATACGTTGAGGCAGCAAGGGCGATAGGTCTTCCAAAGAGGACAATACTTTTCAGACATATACTGCCCAACATAATAGGGCCTATACTTGTAATGATAACAATGGACTTTGGTGGGATAATCCTTACCGAGGCTGGTCTTAGCTTCCTTGGTCTGGGTGCGGTTCCACCTATCCCTGATTGGGGCAATCTCATCAATCAAGGTTCCCAGTACTTCCCTCAGGCATGGTGGCTTGTGGCTTTTCCAGGGCTGGTGATAATAACTGTTGTTCTTGGCTGGAATCTCCTTGGCGACGGTCTGAGAGACGTCCTTGACCCAAGAACGAGAAGAAGCCTTGAGTTCAAACTTAAGAAGAAGACCGAGGGAGGTGAAGCAAATGCCTGAGCCCATACTTGAAATCAAGGATTTAAGTGTTTATTTTTATACATACGCAGGAGTCGTTAAGGCTATCGAGAAGGTTTCCTTTGATGTCTACCGTGGTGAAACTCTTGCTCTTGTTGGTGAGACAGGCTGTGGAAAGAGTGTTACATCAAGAGCCATAACAAAGCTTATTGAAAGTCCCGGGAAAATCGTCAGCGGCCAAGTAATATATCATCGTAATGACGGCTCCACGGTTGACCTCCTCAAGCTCAATGAAGAGGAAATAAGGGAGATAAGAGGAAACGAAATAGCATATATTTTCCAAGATCCCCATTCTTCCCTCGACCCACTATATACCATTGGATACCAGATAGCCGAGAGCATGGAGGTCCATGGAAGGATAAAAAATATAAAAGAAGGCATACCAAAGGTCATTAGCATTCTTCGTGAGGTTCTTCTTCCAGACCCTGAGAGCAGAGTGAAGAACTACCCGCATGAGCTATCCGGCGGCATGAAGCAGCGTGTTGTTATAGGAACCGGAATAGCAAACAACCCGAAGATACTAATAGCAGATGAGCCGACGACGGCCCTTGATGTTACGGTTCAGGCCCAGATACTTGAATTGCTTAACGAGCTTAAGAGAAAGTATAACGCTACTGTTATTCTGATAACCCATAACCTCGGAGTTGTAGCTGAAACCGCCCAGAGGGTTATAGTGATGTATGCAGGAAAAGTTGCAGAGATAGGAACTGTGGAACAGATTTTCAAAAACCCCCTCCATCCATATACAAAGGGTCTCCTTAAAGCTGTCCCCAACCCGATGATAAAAGTGGAGCGTCTTGAAGCCATCCCTGGAACTGTGCCAAATCTGATAACACCCCCAGGAGGCTGCAGATTTCACCCTAGGTGTCCATTCGCAAAGGAGATATGCAGGAAGAAAGTACCCGAGCTGAAGGAAATTGAGGACGGACACTTTGTTGCATGTAATCTTTACTGAGGTGAAAAATATGAAGCCGGTACTTAAAGTAGAGGGTCTAAAAAAGTATTTCCCCATCAAAAGCCTTCTCAGAACAATAGCATGGGTCAAAGCAGTTGATGGAATAACACTTGAGATAATGTCAGGTGAAACATTTGGCCTTGTGGGGGAGAGCGGATGCGGCAAAACCACCACTGGAAGGACTATACTCAGGCTTATAGAACCTACAGAGGGCAAGATAATTTTCAAAGGAAAGGACGTAATGTCCCTTAAGGGGAAAGATCTGCTCTGGTTCAGAAGAAATGCCCAGATAATGTTCCAAGACCCCTATTCCTCCCTTAATCCCAGACAAACGGTCTTCAATATAATCATGGAACCTGTCAGGTTCCATGGAATTGAAGTGAATGACCCCGAGGAATTCGTGGTAAAGCTCCTTGAGAGCGTTGGGCTGAACGAGATGCACCTCTACAGATATCCGCATGAATTCTCAGGCGGTCAGAGGCAGAGAATTGCTCTGGCAAGGCTCATGGCACTTAAACCGGAGTTCATAGTTCTCGACGAGCCAACCTCCGCACTCGACGTTTCGGTTCAGGCAAACATCCTCAACACACTGAAAGAGTTGCAGTCTGAGTACGGCTTCACCTACCTCTTCATCTCCCACGACCTCGGTGTGGTAAAATACATGAGCCACAGGATAGGGGTTATGTACCTCGGGAAGCTCGTCGAGGTTGGGCCTTCGGACAGGATATTTGAGAACCCGCTGCATCCGTACACCCAGATGCTCCTCTCTGCAATCCCCGTGCCTGACCCGGAGCTTGCTCAGGAGCTCAAGGCCAAGAGAAAGATGGTCAAGGGAGAACCGCCGAGTCCGATAAACCCGCCCGCGGGATGCAGGTTCCATCCGAGGTGCCCATTTGCAAAGGATGTATGCAGAAAGGAGGAACCGCCTCTCGTCGAGGTTGAGAGAGACCATTATGTTGCCTGCTGGCTTTATGCGAAGTCCTGATTCCGTTTTTTGTTTACCTGTTCTCCCATTTTCTCAGGAATTCCCTCTTGAATGACTCATCGAACATCATCAGCTGGGTGTATATCCTGTCCTTTTTCCCCTCCCGGTCAAAAACCTCGTCTCCCTCAAGGAGCACATCGTAGTAAACATATTCCACAGGCCTGATTGAGATTCTGTCGAGCTCTTCCACCTTCTTCACACCGAGAACCTTCCTGAAGATTGTCAGCGCCATCATGGCCTCCCTGCTCTCCTCCGCCAGCTCCTCATCCTTCTCAATGTGTCTCTGATGGCCGGTTGGAATCCCCAGAAACCTCCATAGGTTCCATCTCCTCATATGCCTGAGCCTTTCGTTGAACCTTTCCCCCGAGCGTTCAAAAGATTCAGCAAAGGCGTCCTTGAGAAGTGCATCAAGTTCTTCCTCCCGCAGGAGGGGTTCCAGTGGCCTGCTGCGGGGTTCTTTTGAGTAAATGCCCATGTCATAAGGCCGGATCAGAACCGCAAGCCTCTCCTTTTTCTCGACTATCTTTGTGAAATAAGCGTCGATGAGATATCGCCTGCCGCTCACCTCGAACACAAGATGGGGTATGCTCATCATGGCATTCCAACTTAACCAAAAGCATATAAAACGGTTTCCCCCACTCATTTCGATTGGAATGAAGGTGCATGAACTTCCCATTGATGAAAGGATAATAAGACTGATTGAGGAGAGGGGAATAGAGGAGCTCTACCCCCCGCAGGCCGAAGCCATTAGGAAGGGTGTGCTGGAGGGGAAGAACCTCGTTCTTGCAATCCCGACGGCGAGCGGAAAAACGCTGGTTGCAGAGATTGCCATGATAAACAAACTTCTCAGAGAGGGCGGAAAGGCGGTTTACCTGGTTCCCCTGAAGGCTCTGGCCGAGGAGAAGTACAGGGAGTTCAGGGTGTGGGAGAGCCTCGGACTGAGGGTTGCCGTAACGACAGGTGACTATGACAGTGCCGACAGCTGGCTGGGCAGGTATGACATCATAATCTCCACATCCGAAAAATTTGACTCCCTGCTGCGGCATAAGGCGGGATGGATAAGGGATATCAGGTTCATCGTTGCTGATGAAATCCACCTCCTCGGATCCTATGACAGAGGAGCGACGCTTGAGATGATTCTCTCGCATCTAATGGACAAGGCCCAGATAGTGGGGCTGAGCGCCACAATAGGGAATGCAGAGGAACTTGCCGAGTGGCTCAACGCCGAGCTGATCGTGAGCGAATGGAGGCCAGTTAAGCTCAAAAAGGGGGTTTTTGCCCACGGCGAGCTCTTCTGGGATGACGGCACAGTCCAGAGATTTCCGCCGCAGTGGGATTCCCTCGTTCTGGATGCTGTAAAAATCGGAAAGCAGGCTCTGGTTTTCGTGAACACGCGCCGCTCTGCCGAGAGGGAGGCATTGAATCTGGCCTCAAAGGTCTACAGACTTCTAACAAAGCCGGAGAGAAGGTACCTCAAAGAGCTTGCGGCCTCGATTGAGAGCAACCCGACCAATGACAGGCTCAAGGAGGTTCTCACGAAGGGTGTGGCCTTCCACCATGCGGGACTTGGGAGGAAAGAGCGCAGTCTGATTGAGGACGCCTTCAGGGAAGGGTGGATTAAGGCGATAACGGCAACCCCCACTTTAGCCATGGGGCTCAACCTGCCCTCCTTCAGGGTGATAATCCGCGATACGAAGCGCTATTCCAACTTTGGCTGGAGCGATATACCGGTTCTCGAAATACAGCAGATGATGGGGAGAGCTGGAAGGCCGAAGTATGATAAGGTGGGAGAGGCCATTATAGTGGCAAAAACCGAGGATCCCGGGGAGCTCATGGAGAAATACATAGGGGGGAAGCCGGAGAAGCTGGTCTCAATGCTGGCGAATGAAATGGCTTTCAGAAGCCAGATTCTTGCCCTGATTACAAACTTTAGTGTGGAAAGCTTTCCCGAGCTGGTTAATTTTCTGGAAAAAACCTTCTACCACCATCAGAGGAGGAACATGGACTCGCTTCAGGAAAAGGCCAGAAAAATAGTTCATTTCCTCATTGAGAATGAGTTCATTGATCTGGACCTTAATGACCGCTTTATAGCCCTGCCTTTTGGAATAAGAACTTCCCAGCTTTATATTGACCCCGTGACGGCCAAGAGGTTCAGGGAGGCCATTCCAAAGCTCAATGAGAATCCAAATCCTTTTGGAGTTTTTCAGCTCCTCGCATCGACACCGGATATGGGGAGTCTGAGGGTGAAG
>Ga0256840_1003656_pt1 | contig 12206 bp, 11 predicted proteins | sample 355202metaG_FD_185969 | JGI IMG/M metagenome (GOLD analysis project Ga0256840, IMG submission 185969) | Hydrothermal vent microbial communities from Mid Atlantic Ridge, Atlantic Ocean - 355-202 | ecosystem: Environmental > Aquatic > Marine > Hydrothermal vents | place: Atlantic Ocean: Mid...
AATGGACGTGAATCCTCCTTTTCATAAAGCCAGATTAGAAAAAATTTTTGGGAACAATAATGCTATTATAAAATTATCTAAAGAAGATTATGATAAGCAATCTTACAAAGCAATAACATTATTAGACTCAATACCAGAAGAATACAATGTCCATAAAATTTATATTTCAGAGTTGTTAAAAGAGGATGATTTTTATATTGCTAATAATAAACAGACAATCTTCTATCGTGATGATAACCACTTATCTACACAAGGTGGGGGTTCCAAGGTTGCAGAAGGTATTTCAGATAATATAAGAAAGTTTATCGCAGATAGTATAAAGCGTGAAAACGATAAAATAACAAATCAAAATGGAGACTAGCAGATGAATAAAGTTTGGTTGATTGGTGCGGGTATCATGGCACAAGACTATATAAAAGTATTGGCAGCGTTAAAAACTGATTTTACGACTATAGGGCGAAGTAGAAAAACTGCAAATATATGTGAAAAAGCTACAGGGTGTGAAGTTGTCAGTGGTGGCCTAGAATCTTTTTTAGTAACAAAGCCACAAGCATGTACGCATGCTATTATCTCTGTAGGTGTTGAAAAGCTTTATGAAACTACAAAAGAGTTACTTTTATATGGTATTCAACATATATTGGTAGAAAAACCCGGTGCTTTAAACAAACGCGAGTTTCAAGAACTGGTTCAGTTAACTAAAGAAAAAAAAGCAAATGTTTTTGTGGCATATAACCGAAGATTTTATGCTGCAGTGCTTCAGGCACAAAAAATCATCGAAGAAGATGGTGGGGTAAACTCTTTTAATTTTGAGTTTACTGAATGGGGGCATGTTATTGCACCGCTAAAAAAAGCAGAAGGGGTAAAAGAAAAATGGTTTTTAGGAAATTCAACCCATGTTGTTGACTTGGCATTTTTCCTGGGAGGAAAGCCACAAGACATCTGTTGTTTTACTAATGGAAGCTTAGAATGGCATCCCAGTGCTTCTATATTTTCAGGTGCAGGAAAAAGTGATAAAAATGCACTTTTTTCATATCATGCAAATTGGGAGTCTGCTGGACGTTGGAGTGTAGAGGTGTTAACAACTGAACATAAGCTCATCTTAAAGCCAATGGAGAAACTTCAGATTCAAAAAAGAGGTACCATTATAGAAGAATTCGATGAAACTATTGACTATGTTTTAGATGAAAGCTATAAGCCTGGTCTCTATTTACAAACTAAAAATTTTTTAGAGAATGATTTTACGAATATGTGTACAATTGATCAACAACAAGAATTATATAATCTATATAAAAAAATAGCAAACTATACATATTAAGTTTATTAAAGCTATGGTAAAAACAGTAAAACAGAAAAGCGATGAGACAATAAACATATTTTTTATTTTATCGCCCTTACAACTGATGAATGCTATTGAAGCTTGTGAGTATTTTAATTGTCTTGATGGTCAAACAAAAAATATTTTAATTATTGGCAATACGTTAAATAAACGCAACAATCAACAAATTGATAGTATACTTCTTTTATATAATAAGTGGGATGAGGTGAAGAGAATAAACATATATTACAATATGAAAGAATTATTTTTTCACATTCTATGGCTTAGTCACAGATTTAAAAACATAAATATTTCAAGGGTCTTTTTAGGAGAGTTTCGTATAGATTACTCTTGGATTTTAGCTAACAATGCGAATCCAAAAGAAATAGTTTTATTGGATGATGGCTTAGGTACACTTTCTATCAACAAACATCTCACAAGTCAAGCTGGATTAAGTATAAAAAATATCATATGTAGAATAACTGGGCTCAAAAATGCTCAAAGACAGGTTCCTACAATATTTACAATCTTTAAACTACCAGAAGATATCCCCTATAAAACAATAGAAAATAAATTTTCTTATTTCAAAAAAACATTTTTGGAAGTATGTAGTAAAAATGAAAATGAAGTCTATTTTTTGGGTGCTCCATTAGCAGATCTGGGTATAGTTTCTCAAGATTATTTCTTTGAGAGTCTAAAGAAAATAACACATTTTTATAAAGAGAAACAAATCATTTACATTTTACATCGAAGAGAAAACTTAGATAATATGAAAAAAATGTTCCCTGATGTTAAGTTTGTTGTATATGATAATATTATAGAAATTGAATTTTTATTAAAAAAGAAACAGCCAACACATATAGCTTCATTTTATTCTGCAGCGCTATATACATTAGATGCAATATACAGCGTTAATAATGTTGATGTGTTTAAATTGAATTCAAATGAAATCACTCATCAATACAAAACAAATATAGAAAAAGTTTATAACTTATATAATAGATTTAATATAATTGACTTAGAAAGTATTTGATGAAATTTAAGACTTCATTTATCATCTATACAATAGCATCTTTCTTAAATGCAGGTGTTCCATTTTTACTACTTCCAATTCTAACTAAGCTATTGCCCCCTGAACAATATGGTGTTCTGACACTTTATACCGTATTTATAGCACTGTTTTTCCCGATTATATCTTTAAATATAATGTCTCCACTACAAATTGCATATACAAATTTAAATCAAAAAGAATTTGCATCTTATTTCAGTTCCATTCTTGCTATTCCAATTGTTATGTTTTTATTTTCTATTATTTTTCTTACTATTTTTTCAACTACCCTCCATCATTTATCTCATATATCGCTTACGATGCTGTATGCATTGCCTATAATATTATTATTTCAAGTTTTTCCAAAGCTTGTCACTTCTGTTTATCAAATTACAGAACAACCAATAAGATATGCGATATATCAACTCTCTTTTGCTGTCATGAATATTTCTACTACGATATATCTTTTATATACATATAATGCTAATTGGGAATCTAGAATTTTAGCCATATTATTTACCAATATGTTTTTTACATTTATTGCACTCTTCATATTTAAAAGAATGCATTTATATACAAAAAATTTAAAAAAAGAATATTTTACTGATGCCATCAAGGTTGGCACACCTCTGATCATACATATCGTTTCTGCAGTACTTTTTCAAATGTCAGATCGATTATTTATACAATATTTTAAAGGTGACTATGCTTTGGGTATTTTTGCAACAGGTGCACAAATAGGTATGATTGCACTTATAATACAACAAGCATTCACACAAGCATGGCTCCCTTTTCTATTTAAAAATTTAAAACTCAACACATTGGCTAATAAAATAAAAATTGTTAAGTTGTCCTATATTTCAATAATCCTTTTTATGATTATGCCTTTTGTAATTGAATTAGTAAGCATACCGATATTCACATTTTTTATAGATAAAAAGTACGAATATGCTCAACAATATGTATTTTGGGTAGCCTTAGGGTATGCCTTCTTAGGTATTTACAAAATCTTTTCAGGGTTTATTCTTTTTAAAAAGAAAACTTCTTACCTTGCTTGGATATCGCTATTTAGTTTAATTATTAACTTTATATTAAACTATTTATTTATTAACTACTATGGAACTATAGGGGTTGCTTATGCTACTGCTCTTACCATGATGGTTTTTGCTATCATTGTAATATTTTTAGCAAATAAATTATTTGGATTGCCTTGGTTTTATTTCTATACATTAAAGGGTCAACAATGAATCTGAGTATTAAAAGTAGGATATTTTATATAATAATTATCTACTATTGGTTTTTAATGTACCTCCAAAAACCTGATACAGCTTTGTATGATTCATTATACTTAGTAACAGTTCTTCCTATTATTATCTTCATCATTCTATCATTTCTTACTACTAAATTTGATTTTAAGATTGATAAACCACTAATATGGATTCTATTTTTTGCCATATTTTCAACTTTATATGCAATGATACGATTTGATTTGATAGCTATTGCCTCTGTTTTATTATTTAGTAGTACAATTTTTATTTTATACTATAATAGATTAAGCATATATACATCATTTTTAAATAAATTATTTATCATATCCGTTATTCTTTCTATTCCATTATATTATTCAGGATATAGTGAATATGGTTTTATACCGGGGCAATCATCAGTTAGTTCAACTGAATTATTAGCAGGAAGAATTTCTCTTTTTCCAAATGTTACATATAGTATGTACTTTTCATTTATGGTATTTTTATACAATATTTTTTTGAATACCTCTAAAAATAAATATGTGTATATTTTTTTAAGTCTATATTTTATTATTTTTGGCATTTCGAGGACATTAACTATGACACTTATTTTTATAACTGTATTATTAATGATACATAAATTTGTATCAATACATCATAATAGATGGCTATATATATGTGTGTATCCTTTGCTATTTATAGCTTTACCGTTTGTGATGATATTAAACATAGAATCTATATTTAACTTTATACTTACATTAGATATTCAGTGGATTAATCAATATGTTTTCCGCGGGCATACAAACACTTCAGATATTTTAACTGATATGATGCGACTAAATGCATGGTCAGAGCATATAAGAATATTTTTTGAAAATATCGGTGGAGTATCACAAGTTACATTGAAAAACTTGATAAACAAAGAAGTGCTTTTTGCCTCAGATACAGTAGCTTTTCTAACGCGGCAATTTGCTCTATATGGTCTTGCTGCAATATTTTTTGTTTTTTTTCTTGCTTCTATTTTTATAAAATCCATAGAAGAAAAAAATATTGGGCTATATATTGTTATATTTATTTTCTTGTTTCTGAGTCTTTTGTATGGCCCATTTTTCAGTGCCTATAATATTATTTTTTTATTGTTTATAAGTCTTATAAATAAACTAAGGGAGTCCAAGTATGCTAAAAATTGCTAAAAAAATATTTAAACTTTTTCATTTCCTTATGAGGAAAACATATGAATATAAAATACAAAAGGAATGCCACAGCTCCATAAAACCTATTTTTGTCGGTGGATATAGTTCTGTAACCCAGAAGACTTATTTAGGTAAAAATGTAAACTTCAATGGCATGAAAATAAAAGGCCATGGAGTTGTAAAAATAGGAGATAATTTTCATTCAGGTCAAGAATGTTTAATGATCACTTCAATCCATAACTATGATCAAGGTGAAGCTATACCGTATGACAAAACTAATATTAACAAAAATATTGATATTGGTGACAATGTATGGTTGGGAGACAGAGTGATAATTTTAGGAGGTGTAACCATAGGCGAAGGTGCTATTATACAGGCTGGAAGTGTTATAGTTTCAGATATACCAAAATATGCTATTGCAGGTGGGCACCCTGCTAAAGTATTTAAGTATAGAGATATTGAACATTATGAAAAATTAAAATTTGAAGAAAAATTTTGTTGATAATTCAAAGTAAGGAAATGGAAAATGGAAAAATATAAAATAGCAATAATAGGACTAGGGTATGTCGGGTTACCCTTAGCTCATGCATTTAGTGAAAAGTACCAGGTAGTTGGATATGATATAGCGAAGTGGCGTATAGATGAGCTCAATACTGGTTTTGACAAAACACTAGAGTTGACAAATGAACAAGTGAAAGAATCTATAAACAATGGTATGCTGTTTACAAGTAAACTTGATGAAATAGAAGAATGTGATATTTATATTATTACTGTACCTACCCCGATAGACTCCTCAAATAGACCTGATTTAACGCCTCTCATAAAAGCTTCAGAAGATATAGGTAAAGTAGTAAAAAAAGGGAATATTGTAATTTATGAATCAACAGTTTATCCTGGTGTTACAGAAGAAGTTTGTGTACCAATTATTGAACAGAAATCAGGCTTAAAATTCAATAAAGACTTCTTTGCTGGTTATTCTCCTGAACGTATCAATCCTGGAGACAAAGAGCACACAGTAACCAAAATCTTAAAAGTCACATCTGGATCCACTCCTGAAATTGCTAAAATAGTTGATAACATTTATAGTTCAATTATTACTGCGGGAACATATTTAGCATTATCTATCAAGGTTGCAGAAGCTTCTAAGGTTATAGAAAATACTCAAAGAGATGTTAATATCGCCCTTATTAATGAATTGGCTCTCATCTTTGACACAATGGGCATTGATACCAATGAAGTTATAAATGCAGCAGCAACAAAATGGAACTTTATTAAATTAACACCTGGTCTTGTAGGTGGTCATTGTATTGGAGTCGACCCTTATTATCTAACACATAAAGCACAAGAGCTTGGTTATAAACCAAACTTAATTCTTGGGGCAAGGCAAATTAACAATGGTATGAGCAAGTACATTGCAGAGCGAACTATTAAAGAGATGATTGCGCATGACAAAAAAATAAAAAATGCAAATATTTTATTAATGGGCTTAACATTCAAAGAAGATTGTCCAGATATACGTAATTCTAAAGTATTTGACATTATTGATGAACTAGTAGAATATGGATGCGATATAGATAGTTATGATCCATGGATAAAAAAGAAGGATATCAAGCAGAACAATTTTACATTTATAGAGAATCCTTTTAATCTCAAAAAACAATATGATGCTATCATTATTGCCGTAGGACATAAAAAATTTAAGGCATTAAAACGCAGTGATTTGGAAAATATAAGTACCAAGGAAGCAGTTTTAATAGACATTAAAGGTATTGTTGAAAATCCAACATGGAGACTATAATTTATATGTGCTTAGTAATAAAAAATAATATCACTTTTCTTAAAGGTATTGTTCTGTGAAACGTATATTAATATTCACAAACCATTTTCTTCCGGGAAATCGTGCAGGTGGTCCTGTTACATCCATAGCGAACTTGGTAACTTTACTTTCTGACAATTATAAGCTCATTATAGTGACGAGCAACATAGACTTAGGGGTAGATGAGCCGTACAATGAAGTGATTTACGACAAAGTAGTACGATACAAAGACTTTAATGTTATGTACCTTTCTGAGATCAATGTTGCCTCTGTTCAGTCTGCTATACAAGAACTCACTCCTGATCTTATTTACCTAAACAGCTTCTTTTCTACCTTTACGCAATTGGTTCTTTTTTCAACCGTTACAAAAAAAGTAAAGACACCCATTATCCTTGCTCCTCGTGGAGAACTACAAGAGAATGCATTAGCTATTAAAACATTGAAGAAAAAGGTTTACTTGACACTCTATAAGCTTTTAAAACTTTATAAAAAAGTCCATTTCCATGCTACCGATGCCATAGAGTATGAACGCGTACATAAGATGTTCCATGTGGACAAAATTACCACCCTGCCAAACGTGCCAAAGATAAGCAATACCAAAGCTCGCAGCAAAGAAAAAAACAGCCTGAAACTAATCTTCATCTCTCGCATACGCGATAACAAAAACCTACTATTTGCTTTAGAAGCATTGGCAAATACAAAACATACCATCACCTTTGATATCTACGGCCCCATAGAAGATGAAAAGTACTGGAGCCGATGCCAAGATAAGATACAAATACTCCCCCAGAACATCACAACAGCCTACAAAGGGGTAGTCTCTCCAGCTGCAATTTCCAACACCATGCAACAATACCACGTACTCTTCCTACCCACCAAAACAGAAAACTTCGGACACGTTATCGTCGAAGCCATGCAATCAGGCCTCATCCCAATCATCAGTGACCAAACCCCATGGGTCAACCTAGAAGAAAACAGTGCAGGATACTCACTCAACTTAAACAACATAGAGAGCTTTACCGATGCTATCAACGCACTCTATGAGATAGATGAAAAGGAATACACACAGTTATCAGCAAGCACAATCTTATTTATAACTAAGAAGTTAAATATTGAAGAGTTGAAACAGAGATATGTTAAAATGTTTGATACACAAATTTACAAAACCTAATGGTATGCTTTAATAAGGAAAAAAATGTTCAAAAATAAAACCCTACTCATCACCGGAGGTACAGGATCATTCGGAAATGCAGTATTAAGAAGATTTTTAGATACAGATATCAAAGAGATACGCATTTTCTCACGTGATGAAAAAAAACAAGATGATATGCGTAAAGCATACAATAACCCTAAACTTAAATTCTATCTGGGAGATGTACGTGATATTAACTCTGTAGTCGATGTTATGCGTGGTGTAGACTATGTCTTTCATGCAGCCGCTCTTAAACAAGTACCCTCTTGTGAGTTCTACCCTATGCAAGCCGTACAGACCAATGTCATCGGTACGGAAAATGTCCTCAACTGTGCTATTAACGCCAAAGTAAAAAAAGTCATCGTGCTTAGTACAGACAAAGCCGTTTACCCCATAAATGCTATGGGGGTAAGTAAAGCGATGATGGAACGTGTTGCCGTTGCAAAATCTCGTAACCTTGATGACGAAGAACTCATGATAGCCTGTACCCGTTACGGTAATGTCATGGCAAGCCGAGGCTCAGTAATACCCCTGTTTATAGACCAAGTACGACAAGGTAAAGAGATAACCATCACCGACCCTGCGATGACACGCTTTATGATGAGCCTAGATCAAGCCGTAGAGCTTGTATTATTTGCTTTTGAACATGGACACAATGGTGACATCTTTGTACAAAAAGCACCCGCTGCTACAGTAGGACTTTTGGCTAAAACATTAACAAATCTTTTAGGACATCCTGACCATAAGATCAGCATCATCGGTACACGCCATGGAGAAAAGCTTTATGAAGCCCTACTTACACGTGAAGAAAAAGTTTCAGCGCAAGATATGGGGAAGTACTACCGTATACCAGCCGATACAAGAGACTTAAACTACTCGAAATTTTTTGAAGAAGGTGAAGAAGTCGTTACCCAAGCAGATGAATATCACTCACATAATACCCACAGACTCAATGAAGAAGAACTCAAAGCTATGCTTTTAGATTTACTTGAAATACAAGATGACTTAAAAGAGTTTGGAATTATCTCATGAAAAAGGTAATGACTATTGTAGGCACACGCCCAGAGATCATCAAACTGAGTCGTGTCATTGCAGAACTTGAAAAATACACAGAACACATACTCGTACACAGTGGACAAAACTATGACTATGAGCTTAATGAAGTCTTTTTTCAAGAGATGGGTATTAAAAAACCTGATTACTTTTTAAATGCTGCTGCTGACAATGCTGCGGAGACCATTGCTAATGTCATTAGCAAGTCAGATAAGCTCTTAGAAGAGGTAAAACCCGATGCAGTTCTACTGTATGGTGATACCAACTCTTGCCTCTCTGTCATCTCTGCAAAACGTCGTAAAATACCTGTGTTTCACATGGAAGCAGGAAACCGTTGCTTTGACCAAAGAGTACCTGAAGAGATCAACCGCAAGATCGTCGATCAGCTCAGTGACATCAATATGACCTTGACTGAACACGCTAGACGTTACCTGATAGACGAAGGCATTAGGCCAGAGACAGTGATAAAAACAGGTTCTTCGATGTTAGAAGTGTTGAACTACCATAAAGAGGAAATAGAGAACTCCAATGTATTGGAGCGATTGGGCTTGGAAGCAAAAGGCTTTTTTATAGTCTCTACGCATAGAGAAGAAAATGTTGACTCTGAGCAAAACTTTAATGACCTGCTAGATTCACTGAATAAGATTGCTGAGACTTACAGTAAACGTATTATCGTCTCTACCCATCCCCGAACACGTAAAAAGCTTGAGTTAATGGATAAGACATCATTTAACCCATTGATAGAGTTTATGAAGCCTCTTGGTTTCTTTGACTACATTGCACTTCAAAAAAATGCTTACTGTGCGATATCAGATAGTGGGACAATCACAGAAGAATCATCGATACTGAACTTCCCTGCTATTACTGTACGACAGGCACATGAACGTCCTGAAGGAATGGATGAGGGCACGCTCATTATGTCAGGTCTTAAAAGTGCTGATATCTTAGTGGCTATTGATATTGTGACAAGCCAATGGGCAGAAAATCCAAATGTTACACATTTGATTGAAGATTATGACAGCGATAATGTATCTAAAAAAGTAGTTCGCATTATCGTGAGCTATATAGGCTATATTAACCGTACCGTATGGAAGCAATACTAACATGAAGAAGGTGATTGTATTAGGTACTTTAGGTATGGCTGGGCACATTATGGCTGAAGTACTTGATACTACAGAGGAATACGAAGTATTTGGTGTGGCTCGTCATGAAGGTAAATACGTTGATGAGATATTAGATGTGACTCATTTTAAGGCGCTAGAGGCTTATATAAAAAGTGTACAACCAGACTATATAATAAACTGTATAGGTGCATTAGTATCACAATCAAAAGAAGATGTACCTACAGCTATTTTACTTAACAGTTATCTTCCGCACTTTCTCTCCAAATTGGGAAATACCTATAACTATAAGCTCATCCACATAAGTACTGATTGTGTCTTCTCTGGTAAAGAGGGAGAATACACAGAAACATCTTTTAGAGATGGCGATGACAACTATGCAAGAAGTAAAGCATTGGGCGAAGTCATTAATAGAAAAGATCTTACTATTAGAACATCTATCATCGGACCTGAATTAAAAAAAGATGGTACAGGATTATTAGATTGGTTTTTTAAACAAAATGGCACAACTAATGGTTATACACAAGCATATTGGTCAGGTGTAACAACACTAGAGTTAGCAAAGGCAACGCTTGTATGCCTGAAGCAAGATATCACTGGACTCTACCAGCTTTGTCCTAAAGATAAAATATCTAAATATGAGTTACTGAAGCTTTTTAGTAAAGTATGGAAGAAACCATTAGATATTGTCCCTTTTGAGAATTATAAAGTTGATAAAAGTTTAGTGTGTACACGAGATGATTTTAATTATTCTGTCCCTGAGTTTGAAATAATGCTAATTCAATTAAAAGAATGGATGGAGATACACAAAATATATTATAATTACAATCAATATGATAATGAACTTTGATAGTAGTATTATTAATTTTATCTACAGGAGAATTAAATGTCAAAACGAATATTAATTGTGAGTGAATACTTTTATCCTGAAGAGTTTAAGATAAATGAAATAGCCTTAGCATGGAAAGATAAGGGCTATCACGTTGACGTGTTGACTCAAAATCCTACCTACCCTTCAGGTAAAATATTTGACGGATATGAAAATAGATGGTATACAAAAGAGGTCTACAAAGGGATTAATATCTATCGACTGAAAGCGGTCACAGGGTACAAGAGTAGTCTTTTTAAAAAACTGCTAAAATATTTTAGCTTTATGATATTTGGTAGTCTTGTCAGTTTAAAAATAGGAAAAAAGTATGACTATGTTTTTGGTTTTGATATTGCAGCGTTAACAGGGATGGTTCCTGCTGTCGTGTTGAAAAAGTTTTACGATAAACCAGTTACACTATGGATACAAGATGTATGGCCAGACAGTGTCTATGCCTATGGTTTCAAAAAAACAAAAATCTTACAATACTTTTTAAATCTATTTGTTAAATTTGTCTATAGAAACAGCTCTAATCTTGCCGTTTCGGGAAAAGGTTTTATCGAAAAAGTAAAAGCCTATAGTAATAAGGAAAAGAAAATTGTATATCTGCCAAATTGGGCAGATGATTTCACCAAAAATGATGAAACTTTTAGCTTTAGTAGTGATACAAAGATACATTTCACATTTGCAGGGAATGTTGGAAAATTCCAGAACCTAGATACTATTATTATAGCATTTAGTCAGCTAGATAAAGAGCTACTTAATCTAGCCCAGCTAAATATCATAGGAGATGGGTCTGATTTAGACGAATTACGAGAACTCGTTAAGAAAAATGCTATACCTAATATAGTCTTTTGGGGTAGAAAGGCGAGGAATGATATGTATAAGTATTTTGAAGCAAGTGATTTTCTTATAGTTTCATTGATTGATAAGCCTATATTTTCACTGACTGTACCAGCAAAAACACAGACATATATCGCGATGAATAAGCCCATTCTAGCCATAATAAATGGCGATACTGCAGATATTATCCGCGATAATAAGCTTGGATTTACTTCAGAACCAAACAACATAGATGAAATTAAAAATATATTTGAAAAAAGTATAACGTTGAGCGATGATGAAAAAAAAGATTTTACTCGTAATTGTAAATACCTCACTGACACCACGTTCAATAAAGAAAAAATTATTGATTCATTGCTCGAACTATTGACAAAAGGGAACAAATGAAACTTTTATTAACCGGGAGTCGTGGATTTATAGGGAATTATTTTCAAAATAAATATACCAAACAATACGATATTAAAACCTTTTCCTTTCAAAATGACTCCCTAGCACCCCTTAAGCTTGAAA
>Ga0256840_1003657_pt1 | contig 12204 bp, 10 predicted proteins | sample 355202metaG_FD_185969 | JGI IMG/M metagenome (GOLD analysis project Ga0256840, IMG submission 185969) | Hydrothermal vent microbial communities from Mid Atlantic Ridge, Atlantic Ocean - 355-202 | ecosystem: Environmental > Aquatic > Marine > Hydrothermal vents | place: Atlantic Ocean: Mid...
GATTTTATTTTAAAAACAATAAGGTAAAGTTATTAAAAAAAACGCTTCCTACTCTTTTTTAGCATTACTGTTCATCAAAATATAATTGGATTTTATCAATTTAGTTGATAAATTTTTGCCTGATTTCTGCATTCGGGATTTCGCAATTAGTGTTTTTGATGATTTTTTTTCGATGTTTTGCAATAATATCGTAAATAAAATTAGAAAATACGGTAGGAGATAAGTACATAAGCATTCCTGCAAATTTGAATTTCGGAAGTTTAAGAAGAATTTTTCTAACAGCTAAGCTTTTAACTGAATAGCCATCATTTTGCAGTAAAATAATTGTGGAGTCTTCTAATCCTGATATTTGATACTTTTCCAAAAGGCTTTTGCCTTTTTCCGATAAACTTGATACAAATAAAAATTGATTTTTTGAATCGTTTTTGGCTACAAACATTACCATTTTATTGCAAAAACCACAAGCTCCGTCATAAATTAGATATTCCATAACAAAGTGTATATATAAAAAGCAAATTTACTGAAAGTATTCTACTGAAAAATTTAATAATTTAGACAGAATTTTTATTTTTGGGTTTAACTAAAATAATGAACCTGTTTATCTCTAAAGTAACTATGAAAAAAGTTTTTTTGATTATTTTATTTTTTACACTTTTTAATTACGTTTATGCTCAACAGTCAAAAGTTGACAGTTTGAAACATGTATTATCAGAAACAAAGGTTGATACGGTAAAATTATCAACTTTAATAGCTTTAACAAGCAGTTATCTTGGTTTATATCCTGATACAGCAATGATGTACGGAAAGCAAGGTCTTGAATTAGCAGATAAAATAAATCACAAAAAAGGAAAATTAAATGTTATTACTAATTTAGGTATTGCCTATATATATCTTTCAATGCCTGACTCGGCTATATTTTTATGGCAAGAAGGTTTAAAGGAAGCTGAAAAAGCCGGCTATTACAAAAAACAGGCAGATTTAGCCAATAATTTGGCAATTGTGTATAGTGTACAAAACAATTTTGAAAAAAGTAGTGAGTATTTAAAACAAACGATACAAATAGCAGATAAAATTGCTTATAATAGTAGAAAATATTCAGCGCTTAATACCTTGGCTGTAAATTATCGAAACAAGTCGGCATACAATATTGCTTTGGACTATTTTTATCAAATAATTCAAAACGATAGCATTGGTAAAGAACTGCAAGCAGATGTATTGAATAATATTGCCATTGTTTTGGCTAAACAGAAAAAATATAAACAATCGAATGAATATTTTATAAGAGCAGCTGATGCATATAAAGACCTGAATAACATAAATCGAGAACTAATTGCAAATATTAATCTTGCACAAAATTATATTGATACAAAACACTATGACGAAGCTGAAAAGTTAGTGAATAAAATAATGTCCACTGCAAAAAAAAATCACTTACCATTTATACAAGAGGCTTTTTATAAAAAAGGGATTATTGAACACCAACAAAAAAGATATAAGGGTGCATTAAATTATTATCAAGAAGCTTTGAAATTAGCCGAACAAAAAAATAATACATTAAGTGTTTTCATATACAGTTTAGCTTTATCAGAACTAAATACAGATATGAGTAACTTTATAAGTGCAAAAAAATATCTTGATAAAGCTCAAAGGATTATCCCAATATTAAAAGATAAAAGTCTTTTCAGAGACTTTTACAAAATAGGTTCTGGATATTATGAGAAAAAGGGTGAATACAAACCAGCTTTAAACTATTACAAACATTTTAAAGCAATGTCTGATTCATTATCGGATGTAATAAAGAACGAACAATCAGAAGCATTATTTATAGCTTACGAAACCCAAAAAAAAGAACAAAAAATAAAACTTCAAGAAAAACAAAATCAAATTCAAAAAGCTGAAATAGAAAAGCAAAAAGCAATTATTTGGATGATTGTTTCTTTTGCGGTAATATTCTTAATTGCAATTATTGCTTTCATCGTTTATCGTAATCAAAAACAAAAACAAGAAATTCTAAAATTAAAGATTGAGGCACAAGAAAATATAAAAAAAGAAATTGCCGGTGAGTTGCACAGCGGAGTAGGTAGTGAACTCACTGCTACCATTTTGCAACTCGAAAACAAACTCGGTAAAAGCCCCGAAGTAGAACATATAAAAAATATTTACCGCCACATACGAAGTGCTTCGCATTTATTATCCTTACCTGATTTTGTGCTTTCTACCATAGAAGATGAAATTAATAATATGGTAACTAATTTCAAAACTGATAGTTTGGAAATAGAAACAGGGATTTACTCAAAAAAAGGGTGGAATGATATTCCGCCATTTATTCAGCAAAATATTTATCGTATTGTTCAAGAGTTATTTACCAACTCATTCAAACATGCCGATGCCGCTAATATATTCATGCAGTTAATTAGGCACGATGATTATATTAATTTAATGTATGAAGATGACGGGAAAGGCTATAATCCCGAAGAAATAAAATCAAGTCATGGATATAAAAACGAAATTATCGGTAGAACCCAAGTATTAAAAGGAACATTATCCGATGAGAGTAAAAAAGGCGTGGGAACAATATTGAATTTTAAATTTCCTGTTTAAGCTAAGTAAAAGTTATGGCTGATAAATTGAACATTCTTATAGCCGATGATCATGAATATTTTTTAGATGGTTTACAAATTGGGATTGAACAACACTTGCAAAACCATAAAATATTTCGTGCAAATAATGGTTATCAAATTATAGACATAATTGAAAAAAACGACATTGATATTTTGTTTACCGATATTCAAATGCCAAAATTAGACGGCATAAAAACTTTAATGAAACTACAATCAACAAATAAGCATCTGAAAATTGCCGTTATCACTTCTTATTATGATATTCAACACATTAAACCTTTGATAAGATTAGGTGTTAAAGTAATTCTGGATAAAGAAAATGTAAAAGCAGAAATTGAATATGCACTACAAGCATTGCTAAATAAGCGTTCTTATTATACACCGTTGGTTGAAAATACGATAAACGAAATTTTACAGGGTAAAAAAAAATCGAAACCAAAATCTGCCATACCTGTTTTAACCAAGCGTGAAAAAGAACTTTTCGGTTACTTTATTAAGGGCATGACCAATAAAGAGATTGCTCAAGTTGTTCCTATTGACCCTAAAACAATTGATTCGCATAGAAGTAATATCTATTTTAAGTTTGATGTGAACAGTGCTGCAAAACTTATTGCCAAAGCATTGGATTACGGAATGATTGATTAATTATTGAATTATGCCCGGATTGAGCGATTTTCTTTATTCATAATCGCTCAATTTTGCTAATATTTTTTTAAAAATGGGGTAAATACCTGAAAAAAAATTTAAGCGTATTATTTTACTTTGTATCAAGTTTATGTTGTACCTTAAATTTTTGCCTTATGAAGACTGTTTATTTTTTTGTTATCGTATTAATTGTTGCATTTATATCAAGTATTTCCAAACCAAAATTTACAGACATGCAGTTTGAAAAAATCATCAATATTCAAAAACCCGTTGATGACTCTATGCCCTATTTAATTAATGAGTATGAAAGAACTTGTTTATTGAAAAGTCCTTTGGACGACTCAATGCCGGTTGTAAACACAAATACTGACTTAAATTTATAAATATTTTTATCTTTTTATCATCAAATAAAACAATGATTGATAGTGTTTTCCGTACCGAAAGCTTTGGCTGTTTCAAAGTTTTCGGTTTTTTATTTTCTTAAATTCGGTACATTAAATCGCTCAATTAGAGATTTTACTTTTACTTTTACTTTTTTTATTTCTTTATCAGGATTCCCAAGATTAAACCACACGGTTTTTACTTCGTTTGGCAATAAATCAAAATAGTTATCAGAAAATACGCCTTTATCATCATGATAATCAAGAAAAATATTTTTCACAAAAACATCCGTAGTGATTTTTATGCCGTATTTCCCTTTTTCTTTAATAATATTGGTTTGGATTTGTGAATGAGGCAGCACCAAATCTTTTACTTTTGAAAAAAACAGATTGTTTTCGGCAATTATTTTGTCGTTTTCATTAATTGCAGTATGTAAAAATATTTTACTTGTATCGTAGTGCGATAAAATTTCTTTAAAATATTTTTGATAGATTAATGCACTTTTATTGGCTTTCATGGTTAAATCAATAGATTTTTGCCATAGAACTTCGCCGTAAAAATCCATTAAAGTAATTTCAACTTTAACATTTTTATCTTTTAATAAATCCGAGATTAAAAATACTTTTAAATTTTCATTATCATAAACAGGCGAGACCAAAACCGGTGCATAAAGTTTACGCAAATAATAATGAAAGGCTTTCCATCTGCCGTAATAATCAATGCTTGACCACGAAACCACAGGCCAACAATCGTTTAATTGCCAATACAAACTGCCCATACAGTAAGGCATTGCCCGGCGATGGGCTTCAATGGCTGTTTTCATTCCTTCGGCTTGTAATAATTGACTCACAAATACATAATTATTAAAATCTGCAGGAATACGATAATCTCTGCGCATATATTCATCTATGGTTTCAAAACCAATGGGGTGTTTGTTATGAGCTTTTAATATCGGCGATACCAAATATAAACTACTGTCGATGGTAATGCTTTTAAGGGTGCTCATTGCCGGCAAGGACTGAAAACCATACTCACTCATAAATCTTCCGGTATATTTTATATATGCCGAAAAAGGCTCTTTGCCCCACCATACGCCCCAGTAGTGCATATCGCCGCTTCGGGCTTCTTCTTCCCAGCCGCTTGGCGCCGAGTTAGGCGAAGATGCCCAATAAAACCGCCCGCTGTCTATGCTGCTTACTACCTTTGGTAGTAAACTGTCAAAAATCTTTAAATAATCATTATAAATTTTTGCAGAATCTTGCTTGCTGTAGCCGAAAGTTTTCTGATACCCCCAGCGCTCCCATGCAACTTGCATCTCATTATTCCCGCACCACAAGGCAATACACGGGTGGTTTCGCAAACGCTTTACATTATCAATTGCTTCATTGCGTACATTGTTCAAAAAGGCTGAATTGCCCGGATACATACTGCAAGCAAACATAAAATCTTGCCAAATTAAAATACCGTTTTCATCGCATAAGTCATAAAACAAATCGTTTTCGTAAATGCCGCCGCCCCAAACACGCAACATATTCATACCAACTGTTTTAGCATCAGCAATTAACTTTTTATAGCGAGCTGAATCTACACGTGGTAAAAATACATCTTGCGGGATATAGTTTGCACCTTTCATAAAAACGGGCATCCCGTTTAATTTAAAATAAAAACTTTTTCCTGTGGAATCCGGCTTTTGCACAATTTTAATACTTCGTATGCCAAAACGAGTAGATTTTGTATCAATTATTTTATTTCCTGATTTTAATTTTACGGTAAATTTGTAAAGATTAGCTTTGCCCAAACCGTTTGTCCACCATAGTTTGGGCTGTTTTATTTCAAAATATTGAGTGATTCGGTTTTTGCCTTGTTTTGCTTTGATGCTTTTTTCAGCTATAAGTTTACCCAATGAGTAAATAAATAAGGTATAGTCGTTTTCTTTGTTGTTCTCTATGTCAATTTCCGCTTTTAATTTTGCTGTTTTTTTGCTTAGAGATGTTTGATAAATTTGAAAATCAGTGATTTTTGCCTTGTCCCAAGCGATTAATTCAACAGGTTGCCAAATACCGGAAGTTACAAATCGCGGACCCCAATCCCAACCAAAATGATAAGCCGCTTTACGCGTAAAAACACTGACTTTTTTTTCATGTCGGTCATTTCCGGCAGGTAAATGATATGGCAAACTATCTACCTTGGGAATATTTTCTTTCATTGGCGAATAAAAAACAATATGCAAAACATTGTCTTTGGGTTTCAGGTATTTTTTTACATCAACTTGCCAAGTGCGGAACATATTATCCGTTTGTAAAATCAATTTGTTGTTTAAATACACATCGGCATAAGTATCTAAACCTTTAAAATTTAAAAATAAGTTGTTTTTTTTATATAAATTTTCATCAATATTAAATTTTGTACGATATTCCCAATTTTCATTTTCAATCCATTGTAATTTTTCCTCGTTTAAATCATAAAAGGGTTTCGGAATTAAATTATTTGATAATAAGCCTGTATGCACGGTTCCCGGCACCTCAGCAGGATACCAAACACTGTCGGATGTATTTTTAAATTCCCAATTTTGTATTAGTAGTTGATGCTTTACATGGTTTTCATCAGGCTTGTTACAAGAAAAACTAAGCATTATAAAAAATAATAGGTAGAAAAAGATATTTGTTTTCATAATTTGGATATTTTCCATAAATTTAAAATAATATCATGTGAAAAATGTAAAAAAATGGTAATTTCGTAAAAAAAATAATGTGTATATAAGATATGAGTTTAAAAGAATTGGTTTATAAAAACCGCAGTTATCGCCGGTTTTATCAAGAACATGAGATAAATAGCACACAATTGGTTGATTTGGTTGATTTGGCACGTATGACTCCTTCGCCCAAGAATTTACAAGCTTTAAAATTTATGATTTTTAATGAGCGGGAAATAAATGCAAAAATATTTGATACACTTGCTTGGGCAGGCTATTTAAAAGAATGGAAAGGACCTGATGAAGGAGAGCGCCCAAGTGCATATATTTTTATTTTGGCAGATAAAAAAATCAGTCCGGATATTGCCAAAGATTATCTTTATACGGCATCGGGTTATGTGGCTCAATCCATCTTGTTAGGTGCCGTAGATATGGGTTTGGGAGGCTGTACTATTGCGGCTTTTAAACGACAGGAATTAAATAAAGCAGTTTCTTTACCTAAAGATTTTGAAATTATGCTGGTTTTGGCTCTTGGCAAACCCAGAGAAAATATAATTATTGAAGATGTGGAACAAAACGGCGATATAAAATACTATCGTGATGAAAAAGGAAATCATTACGTTCCGAAAAGAAAATTGGACGATTTGATTATTTGATGGGAAGGTTGCCGGTAACTAGTAACTGGTATCTGGTTGTTCATAGTTGTTTAAGTACGTGTTTGACCTTTGGTGGATTGTTAATTTTGAAATAAAAAATTATGGTAATAGACTCCTTTACAATTACAATTGTTGTAATATTAACCGCTGCCTTAATTAGTGCTTTCTCACGTAGAGTAAAAAGAGATAAGTGCTTGTATGATTTTAATAACGATCCCGTTATTATTGAGAAAATAAATGGCGAAATTGTTGGTGGAGGAATTTTGCGTGTGGAAAATACAGGATTGGAGTTTATTTATGCCGAAGAAAAAAAAGACAATAAAACGCAAAGTGTTTTATCGAGTTATATATTTTACAAATACGAATATCCACAAATACAAGCATTAATCCGCTTTCATGATAAATTAAGTGAAGAAGGCAAAAAGGCTCGTGAAAAAGAATTAAGGCGAACTTATAATCCTTCCATTTTTAAAAAAATAAAACGCAAAATTCAAAACTTTTTTAAGACCATTAGCGATTCACTTACCGAACTGGCAAATGCTATGGTCACGCATCTTCAAAAAAGCGGTGCTGCCGGAGCATTACTAAAATCGCAAGACAAATATTTAAAACAGATTAATCAAAATATCATAGAATCAGTTGGTGCAGCTTTCGACCCGATTTTAGAACGCTACATTGGTCACAAAGTGGTTTTTGAATTAATTAAAGGAGAAAACTTAGAAAAATATTCAGGTATTTTAAAAGAATACACGGCAAACTATATTGAAATATTAGACGTTTATTATGACCTGAATACCGGTGAAAAACGAAAGGCTGATATTATTATTCCTCAAAAACTTGGAATTATCAGACATCTTGGCGAAAAACCGGAAGAAACTTCTATATTCTCAATCAAGGAACTTAAAAAATGGATTAAAAAATAAAGTCACTTCACGTATATTCGGACAGTTGAAAAGTATATACTTTGAATACATTACCTAAATAAATCTATTTATCATGATAAAAATTTATAGAAGCTTACTTTTATTCATAATTATTTTCAATTATTCTTGCGAACAGCCATGCGGTGAATGTTTTACCCCACCTGAACCTTTTATTTTTGAAATTGCAGATAAAACAAGTGGTGAGAATTTATTTACCAAGGGTATTTACAAAGCTTCAGAAATTGAAGTTATTGATTTAAGTGACAGCAGTCGTGTTGATTATACCTTTATTGATGAAAATGATATTAATTTAATTCAAATACATACAATTGGTTGGAAAACGGAAACCGTTAATTACTCCATCAATATTTCAAATAAAAATATTTTTAATTTATACGTAGATGCCGAAAGAATTTCCGAAGATTGTTGTTCGTACACAGAATTTCATGAAATAAAAATAGAAAATACCGAATATGAATTTAATCAAGAAACGGGAATCTATAAAATATTGATTGAACTATAAATATTTTCCCGTGTTTTGGAGCAAAGTAGTAAAGAACATATTTTTAGAATGCAACCATTATTAAAAAGAGCAGGTCATTATTAATGATAGCGCTATGAAGAACGAACAAGAACTAATTGAGCAATGCAAAAAACAAAACAGCAAGGCACAAAAGATACTTTATGACAGGTATGCCGGCTTGTTTTTGGGTATCTGTATGCGTTATGTTTATGAGCGTTCGGAGGCAGAAGATATTTTACAGGAAGGTTTTTTAAAGATTTTTACAAAAATCAAAGAATTTGAAGGAAGGGGGTCTTTTGAAGGATGGATGAAAAGGGTAATTGTAAATACGGCAATAACCCATTATCATAAAAATTTAAAACACAACAAATATCATTATGATATTGGTGATGTTCAGGAAACAAAGTTTGAAAATGAAACTTATAAAGATTCGGAATTTACCGGCGATGAATTGTTAAAAGTCATTAACTCATTGCCCGAAGGCTATAAAATGATATTTAATTTATATGCAATTGAAGGATATAAACATAAAGAAATAAGTGCTTTGCTCAAAATTGATATAAATACGTCAAAATCACAGTATTCAAGAGCAAAAAAACTTATTCGGAAAAAGTTGGGACAATTAAAACGTGAAGCTAAAAAAGAAAAAGATACTAAATCAGCATAAAATGAGTAAAAACTCATCTTAGAAATTTTCAAAATTTTATGGAAAAAGAATTTAAAAATATTGAAGATTTATTTAAATCAAAATTTGAAGACTACCAAGTGCAGCCTTCCGATAAACTATGGAATAATATTGATTCAAAGTTAAAAATCAGAAGGTTTTTAAACTCCGGTCTTTCTAAACTTTTTGGACTTTCTGTTACGGTAGCTATTATTACCTTAGCAATTATTAATTTTAAAAGTAATGATATTGTAAACAATGTTTCAGAACAAAAAAACGATAAAAAAAGTATTTTAACAAAGGATATTTCTGCTCAAAACAATAAGAATAAAGATATTGGTAATCAATCGTCTAATGCTCCTTTTGTTGATCAGGCACTATTGAAATTGGATAAAGCCGGGCATAAAAATGAAGCTGAAAGAGAAAAAGAGTTTGCTCCTATTATTATTTCTAAAAGTATTAAACAAATTGAAAATTCAGATGCTCAAATACAGGATGAACAAATTAATTTAGCTGTTCCGTCACCGCCGGTGCCTGTTTTTAGTTTAGATGCGAAGGATGGCTGCGCACCATTTACGGTTAAAATTAAAAACTTAAGTAAGGCTGCGTTTACCTATGAGTGGGATTTTGGTGACGGAAATCAATCAAATGATTTTATGCCGCAACATACTTACCGTTATCCCGGGATTTACAGAATTAGTTTAAAAGCGAAAGGAATTGGAGGAACAGCTGTTAGTTATATCGATTCTGTAATTGTTCATGAGCAAGCGAATGCAGATATTCAATGGCCCTATGAAAATGAGCTCTTAACAGGGCAAAAAATTCAAATACCTAACTACTCTAAGAATATAGCAAAAGTTGAATGGAATTTTGGTGATGAGCACTTTTCACACGATAAAAACGGGCAACATATATTTAAACAAAAAGGAGAATATACTATTTGTATGAAAATATGGTCTGAAAATGGCTGTGTTGATTCAGCTGTAATAAACAATATAAAAGTTGTTGATATTAATGAAAAAATAGTATTTCCTAATGCATTTACGCCCAATATGGACGGTCCTGTATCAGGATATTATAATCCGGCAGATGTTTATAATGATGTATTTTACCCGAAATATAAAGGTGAAATAGAAGAATATGAGTTAAGAATATTCAGTAAGTTTGGAGTAGAAGTGTTTAAAAGTAACGATGTTTCATACGGGTGGAACGGATATTATCATAACCGCTTAATGCCGGAGGATGTATATGTTTATATAGTGCATGGGAAATTTGAAGGAAATCAAAAATTCAGTTTTAAAGGAGATGTAACTTTATTACATAAAAATAAATAAATTATCCCGATAATCGCTTTTTACGAGCAATTACCCCTAAACGGAGGATAGCCACGAACTATTCTCCGTTTTTGTATTTTATCCATAAATTGTTATTGCCTAAAAGCGATTATCTACTTCAATAAGCACCAATCTATTGAGTTAAAAAGATTTACAAAAAAAGACTCAAATACCTAAAGGTATTCTTACTTTTTTCTAAACTTTTTATTATCAGTGTCTTGGTGCTTCTTTTTGTACATGATCACTCAATTTAGGTATTAGTCTATTACTTTAAAATATGCAGCTATCTTTTTTAGATTCTCCGTTTGCTGAGCCAATTCAATAATTGATGCAGATATTTCTTCGGATGCAGCAGCATTTACTTGCGTAATATCGTTTAGTTGCTGTATCGAATTGTTAATTTGTTGAGCTCCCGAAAACTGTTCAATACTTGAACCAACAACCTCTGTTATTAAAGAAACCGTATGTTCAATCTCCGGCAATATTTTTTCAAGCATTTCTCCGGCAGCTTGGGCTTTTTGTACACTCGATTCTGATAATGTTTCAATTTCAATAGCTGCTTGTTTGCTGTTTTCGGCTAAAACTCCTACTTCACGGGCAACTACACTAAATCCTTTACCTGCTTCGCCGGCATTAGATGCTTCTATGGAAGCATTAATTGCCAAAATATTGGTCTGAAAAGCTATGTCGCTGATAATTTTTACTTTTTCAGCAATTTTTTGCATCGCTTCAATATTTTCCTGCATGGTTTTATTACTTTCACGAATACTTTCAGCTGTTTTTTGAACGGTACTTTCCGTTGTCAAAGCCATATTCTTACTTCGCTCAATATTTGCCGTAATTTCTTCCATTGTTGCCGAAACTTCTTCGGTAGAAGCTGCTTGCTCAGAAGCTCCTTGCGAAACTTGCTGAACATTAGCTTTCATCTCGTTGGTAGAAAGCGCAATATTACCCGAACTGTATAAAATTTCTTTAATTATTTTAACAATCCGGTTATTCATTTTTATTATTGAACGATAAACACCTTTTGTATCCTCGTTATCAATGTAATTTTGCAAATTCCCTTGGGCTATTTTATCGGCAATTTTCTCAATTTCTTCGGGGCTTGTTCCTATTTGTTTATATATCTTTAATAAATTATAGATAAGCAAAATAATTATTAATATGGAAACCAATATAGTTACAAAAATTAACACCGAACTAATATTCTTTAATTTATTAAATATACTATGTGTATAATCAAAGCTTTCTTTATTAAGTTTAGATAAAAAATCGTCTAAACCTTTATTAATTATATTATCTAAATTATTTTTTCGTTGCAGGTTTTTAATATACTTTATGCTCAGTTGTTTAATCTTTTTATTTGATTGATATGCTTCAACCGGCAATTTTTCAAAAATAGTTCCTTTTAAGTTTTTAATATCTTCTTGTGCATTTGCTAATATAGTTTCTAAATATCGCAAGTAAGTATCTTTATAGGACAAATCAGTTTGTAATTTATAAATACCTTCCCTGATTTTATAAACAGAATTAGTATTTGTTAAAGCCCCACCAATAACTAAACGTTCTATTACTGAAATATTCTTACGTAAGTCTTTATCTGCTAATTTTTGAGAAATACTAAAAATGTAATTATTTGAATTTTCAATAGATTGGTTGGTTAAATCAAATATTTCTTGCTCAATTTTTTCATTTTCAACGGTTAGGGCATGATAAATATCTATTGAATTCCATATTTGATTAATCACCTCATGATTGACTGTAT
>Ga0256840_1003658_pt1 | contig 12202 bp, 17 predicted proteins | sample 355202metaG_FD_185969 | JGI IMG/M metagenome (GOLD analysis project Ga0256840, IMG submission 185969) | Hydrothermal vent microbial communities from Mid Atlantic Ridge, Atlantic Ocean - 355-202 | ecosystem: Environmental > Aquatic > Marine > Hydrothermal vents | place: Atlantic Ocean: Mid...
AAAATTATTAGGATAATCAAAATATAATCTTCTTTTAAGATTATTTGTAGTATAATTCTAAAAATTATTAGGATAATCAAAATATAATCTTCTTTTAAGATTATTTGTAGTATAATTCTAAAAATTAATAGGATAATCAAAATATAATCTTCTTTTAAGATTATTTGTAGTATAATATCATTATAAAGGATAGATTATGACAGAATTTGAATTAAAAAGTAAAGTTCGTGAATTTTACAAAAGACCTCTTACATTAGATAAAGCATTAAAGTTGTTTAAAATGGAATATGGTTATACACCAGAAATTGAAAATGACACTCAAATTATAAGTATAAATATTCCACCAAATGCTCCCGATATAGCAACGAAAGAAAACTTAGCTTATATGAAAAAACTTCAAGAGTCAGGAACAGTAAATATGTTTGCTTCAATAAATAGAATATCATTGGATTTGATAATTGATACTAAATCAGCCCAAGAATTGCTTCTATTTTATATGAAAAATTATAATCTCATATATTTTCCAGAGACATTGATATAAATATCGGAAATCGAACAAAATCAAAAGGATAATCATTGCATAATATTAAAGAACTTACTGATAGAGAGCATATATTAAAAAGACCAAATATGTATATTGGTGCTATTAATCTAACAAAATCAAAAGAATATATACTTAAAGATAATCAAATAGATTATACTGAAGTTGAATATATTCCAGGGCTTATAAAAATTATAAATGAAATTATCGATAACTCATTAGATGTTGCAATAAAAACAAACTTCAAATCTTCAAATATTATATCTGTTAAAATGGACAATAAAAAAATTCAAGTCCAAGATAATGGAACAGGTATTCCTGTACTAAAAAATGAGCAAAATAGATACTTACCAGAAGTCTGTTGGAACTCTTCAAGATCAGGATCAAACTTTGTTGATGATGAAAATCATACCCAAATCGGCATGAATGGTGTTGGTGCTTATGCTACCGCGTGTTTCTCTAAAAAGTTTATTGGAAAAACAGATGATGGAAAAAATCACTACACAATAACTATTAAAAATAATGCAGAAACATTTACTGAAAATATTACAGAAACGAAATCTCAAGGAACAGATGTAACATTTTATCCTGACCTTGAAAAATTTGGAATTACAGAAATAGATGAAATACATAAATTAATTGTAAAACAAAGATTACTTAATCTTGCTATAAATTTTCCTCTAATAACATTCAAGTTTAATGGTAGAAAAATAAATACAAGTACTTTCAAAAAATATCTTTCATTATTCAATCCTATATCAGTATCTTTTGAAACTGAGAAGTATAAATTTGCTATTTTACCAAATGCTGATGATGATTTTAGGCAATTCAGTTATGTAAATGGTTTAAGAATACCAGATGGTGGAACACATATAGATATTATATCTTATAAAATAACAGATGGTATTAGGAAAAAACTTCTAAGAAAATATAAATCAATAAAACCCGGTGATATTAGAAATAAATTATTCATAATTGCATTCTTAAAAGATTTACCAACTCCTAAGTTTTCATCACAGTCAAAAGAAAAAATAACTAATTCAAATACAGATATCAATAAGTATTTTGAAACTATTGAATGGGATAAGTTAGTAAATAAAATATTGAAAACACCTGAAATAATCAATAATATTACAGAAATTTATAGAATTAAAGAAGAATTTCAAAAAAGAAAAGAACTTCAAAAATTAGATAAGGTAAAGAAGAAACCAAAATCTGATAAATTTATGCCACCAATAGGGCAATGGAATAATATTTTTCTTGCAGAAGGAGACAGCGCAAGTAATAGTATTTCTAAAATTTTAGGAAGACAAGGAAATGGGTTCTTTGCAATGTTTGGTGTTCCACCAAATGCTTATGATAGTTCTATATCTGATATTATAAAATCTAAAAAAATGATAGAACTTCAAAACATTTTAGGATTAAAATTTTCACAAGATACCCAAGATAGTATAAATTTCAAAAATATTATAATTACTACAGATTTTGATCTTCCTGGGCATTTTATAGCAGGTCAACTCCTAGGATTATTTTACAGATTTGGTAAAAATCTTTTTGAAGAAAAACGAGTTAAAAGATTTGTAACTCCTCTTATAATAGCACTTGATAAAAATGATAATATCAAAGAATGGTTTTACTCGTTTGATGATTACACAAATTTTCAAAAGAAATATCCTGGTAAGTATAAGTACGACTACAAAAAAGGTCTAGGTTCTTGGGATCCTGAAGAATTAGAAGTTGTAATCCAAAAAGATGGTCTTCAAAATATGTTAGAAACTTTTGTACTTGATGAAGGAACTAAGGAAGCATTTGATAGTTGGTTAAATTCAAAAAATGCAGATAAAAGGAAAGCACTTTTAGAAGGATTTGAATTCAATATTATGACTGCATAATTCATTAAATAAACATTTAAGATATATTATAGTATAATATCTATAAAGGATAAAAATTGAAATTAAGAAATACAACGAATTTTTTTGAAACAGAATATAAACAACAAGCACAAAATGCTAACTTCACCAAAATAGGTGGGTTATTTGGTCTTAAGTACACTGCTAACAAGGTTGCATTTACCGTTCTTAAAAAGAATATAACAGCATTTCAAAAGGTTGAGGTTATCTCAAATACCACAGCATTAGAAACACTATATATGGGAGGTTCAACAAACATAGATGGTGTTATTGAAACAATGGCTTGTACTTATGTTGGTACCAATAATTTATCTATCTTAGAAACTAAAGGTGATTTTGGTTCAAGATTAAAACCAATTGCTGCAGCATCAAGATATATTTTTGCAAAGAGAAGTAAATATTTTGATATGTTATTCAATAAAGATGACTTAAATATTTTACCAAGATATGAATTTGAAGGTCAAGATATAGAGTACAGATTTTTGACATTTAACTTACCTCTTTTACTCATTAATGGTTCAGAAGGATTAGGTTCTGGTCATGCACAAAAAATATTACCTAGAAATCCTAAAGACACAATGAACTATATTAAAACATATCTTAAATCTGGAAAATCATCTCCATTACCAGTATATTATAATGGATTTAAAGGAACTATTAGTCAAGGTGAAACACCAAAACAATGGATTATCAGAGGTTCATTTAAAAGAATTTCTCACTTAAATCTTGAAATTACAGAAGTTCCTGTTAATGAAACTTATATTTCATATAATAAAAAACTTGAAAAGTTAGTTGAAAATGGAACTATTAAAAGTTTTGTAGACCTTTGTGACCCTAAAAAGGATATATTCTTATTTAAAGTAAAGCATGATATCAAATTTTCCAAATTATCTGATGAACAAATTATCGAAAAATTAAAACTTAAACAAACTATTACAGAAAATTATACTATAATTGACGAAAACAATGCTGTTAAAGTATTTCAAACTGCAGATGAATTGATTATGCACTATATTAAAATAAGACTTCAATATCTCACTAAACGAAAAGAATACTTAATTGCAAAATCTTTGAATGATATCAATAATTTGAATTCAAAATATATATTTGTTAAAAGTATCATTGAAAATAAACTACAAATCAATAAACGAAAAAAATTACAAATTATAGAAGACCTTAAAAAAATAGATGGTATAATTTCTATTGATAATTCATATGACTATCTTCTGAGAATGCCTATATATTCATTAACTGAAGAGAAACTTCAAGAACTTCAAAAACAAATTGATGAAACAAAGCAAATATTAGAAAAAAATAAAACAATCACAGAAAATCAAATGTGGTTAGATGATTTGAAGGAGGTAAAAATTTCTTAATTTCTTAATTTCTTAATTTACATTTTATAAATACTATAAAACAGAGAGGATTATGAGCAAATTTAAGAATTATGTCGAGAGCATTAAAATTGTTAAAAAGAATTGGAAATTTGATATCCCAAATTGGGAAATCGAAGTAAATGATAATCTAAATCATGATATAATTTCCAGGATAGCCGATAGAACAAATAAAGGTTCAAATTTTGTTAAATCTAAAATGGAAGATGGACTTAAATATATTATCAAAAAAGCAGATAATGGATTTTTCAAAAGAGATAAAAACTTTGTTGCTATTAAATTTACAAAATCTAAGTTTGCTATTTTATATCTTGTAAAACTTAAAAATAAGTATATTAGAATTTCATCAGTTCTTGAAGATCATATGGAAATAACGCATGCTCTTATCTGGGATTTAAATGAATTTAAAGAAATGTTCCCAGAACTTGACTTATCTAAGGAAGTTAAAGCTGACTTCAGCACAATTTCTCTAACTCCTCATGATTATATGTTCAGTATGGAAATAAATGAGTCCCGAAGTTATATTAAAGAAGTATATATGACTGATCCAAATGATTTGATAACTTTTGAAATATAGGAAACAAATTGCTAATAACTATTGATGAATATTATGATATTGATTTTTATAATGAATCCATTCAAGCATTAAAAAATAATGGTGTAGAATATAAGCAATATATTTTAGCAAAGCCACCTTATAGCTGGTATATTGATCTTCCTGATAATCCATTAATGATAAATTATGATAATATCACATCATCAATGAAACAATTTTTGGTAAATACAGTAGAACCTGCATATGCAAATGAAGCATATTTACTTCAAAGAAGACCTTCTGTAGGTGCTAAAAAATCTATTGAAGTTTATATATTGAACAATGCCCTTAAACAAGCAAATAATTCAGATTATGCTTGTTTTTTCAATATTCGAAATAAAGAACAAATAGAATCATTAAGCAAAGACCTCGGGAAAATCTATTTCTTTGGAAGATATTACAATAATAAATTCAAAATAGGTTTATGTACTAATAAAATGATTCAAAATTTTGTACCTAAAGAGGATATTCTAGTAACAAAAACTCGTTCTGTATTACAGATGGAATTAGATTTGAATTATAAAGTATTCAAATTAAAAACTAGACTCAGAAAATTCTCACAAACTCCATATTGGGAAAATGGTAATTTACATCAAGTTAAAATTTCACAATTTAATTTGAATTTATAATCTAACAAGAATTTGATAACTTTTGGGAAAATGATAATTCACAAGTTAAAATTTCACAATTTAAATATATAATTTAGGTTATCAAAATATAAATAATTTAAAACTAAAGGATTAAAATGATAACTATTGAAAAGGATTCAAATCCCGAAATAGAAGATTTTAAGCAAAAAGTTCCCACAAAAGTTCCCACAAAAGTGGTTATAGATACTAACATATTAATTGATCACCCAGAAATCCTAAATGATAAATCCTTATCACCTGTTATTCCATATATGGTATTATCTGAATTAGATAATCTAAAAAGAAACCCTGATCTAAAAAGGTCTGCTCAACAAGCCATTAAACTACTATATAATGGAATTAAAGAAGAGCGAATAACAGTAACAAATATTCCTACTAGCATTACAACCCCGGATGAAAAAATAATAAAGGCTGCGAAGAAGGCTCAAGTTCCATTTATGTCCAACGATATTGGTGCTAAAGCAATAGCAATGTCAAGAAATGTAAAATTAATTGAAGCATTTGAAGATGAAACAATAAATTACAATTACACTGGATATTTTCATATAAATGCTGACCTAAATTACGAAAACGATACTGTTCCAATAAAAGAAATGCAAAAAGTAGAATTTGAAAATAAATTAGATGTAAAAATTCATGAAAATGAGTATTGCATAGTGGATAGAGTATCAGGAAAATCAGATATTTGGGTTTGTAGAAATGATAGGGTAAAAAGAATTTCTCAAAGTATGAAACCATTTAGAGATGCAGGAATTATGGACAGCCCTCTAGACCCAGAACAAATGTGTGCTCTGCACTCGGTAATGGATAATGAAGTTCCATTGACAGTAATATCAGGAGAAGTAGGAACTGGAAAAACTATATTATCATTAATGTCAGCTATAGCATGCGTAAATGGTCAAAAAAGATATATGTATTATGATAAAATATATGTTACAAGACCTCCAATATCCATTAATAATAATATGAAATTAGGATATCTTCCAGGAACATTATCTGAAAAATTAGGAGATTGGATGGGAGGTATTCAATCAAATCTTAAATTTTTACTTGAAAAAAATAAAAAAGATGCAGATTCTGAACTAGCAAGTACTATTTTTCAAGAAAAATTTGATCTTATCAATATTGATAGTATTCAAGGTATGAGTTTACATAGAGGTATTTTGCTAGTTGATGAATTTCAATTACTAGATGAAAATCTTCTAAAGCTTATTTTAACTAGAATGGCAGAAGGTTCAAAACTGGTCCTTATTGGAGATTTTGAAAATCAGACATATGGTATCAATAGAGCAAATGAAGGATATAAAGTGCTTCTAAAACATTTAGGTGAGCACCCAGAGATGTCATTTATCAAACTTAAAAATATATACAGAAGTTCATTAACTAAATTTGTTGCATCAATATATAAGGATTAATTTTGAAAGCATTACAGCTGCTTAAAAGACATAAAACCGAAAAGTATATTTTTAACTACTCTAAAGAAGAAGATGAGGATTTGTTATTTGAACAAATTCTCATTATGGTTGAAGATTATGAAATTAATGGGGATAAATTTGATGAAAATTATAAAAAAATTGATGTTGAATATGCTATAACCTTTGTTCAGGAAAAAATTGAATATCTTCAAGGACTCCAGGATTCATTTGGTCTTAATAATGTTATTGATAGATTTAAGGATATATCTAAATACCTTGATGCTCTAACTGTTGAAACACCTCAACATAATATTTATGGAGATTTTGAAACTAAGGTATCATATACATTGGATTTGCTCAGTAATACACATATATTATTGGTAAATTTATACAAAAACAAATATACTTAATCACTTAGGTTCTTTTAAATGTATTGATAAATTTATACTTTATCAATGAGGTTCTTAATTGTATTGATAAATTTATACCAAAACAATTATTTTTAAGTTCCTTTTAAGCATATATGTAGTATAATACTACATAAAGAAAAATAAAGGATAGAATATGAAATCATTTAAGAGTTTAGAACCAGAGTTAGAAAGAGCAGAGTCAAAAGGTACTTCATCAGTATTAGCAAGAAAAAAAGCAGAAGAAGCACTTAAACAAGAAATTAAGTTAGACCCAAATTTTGCAGAAGCAATGAGAAAAAGAATTTTTGGTCTTTAGACCTTCCATCATCTTAAAAAAAATAAAGGATAAGAAATGAATATGAACACTAAGCAAACAAATTCGGGAAAATCAAAAACATCATCAATTGGATATTGGGATAAAGCACTAAATAAAGGTGAATCAAAAGTAGGATTTAATCAAAAATATAGAGTAGAACTTGACCTTATTAGAAAAGAATTTGGAAATGATGTAATGACAGATTTGGTATTTGGTAGAGAAACAGAACAAACCAAAGCACTAAGAGCAGAACTTGATGAGGTAAGACAAGATTTTCTAGGAAAACTTCCAGAAGACTCACTCAATGAATCTGGTACAGAATATGTATATACCGAAGAAGAACTTCAGGGAATAAAAAAATATAGGTTACAAAACCTACACTAATAAGGAAATTATATGGTTATAACAATAGAAGATGCTCCTAGCATTAAACATATTTCAATTGATATCAATTTTGATGGAAGTGAAACACCTGAAGTAGAATTAAAAACTTCAGGGACTTCTAAAATTCAAAAGAAATCTAATACAAATATAGATACATTTAATGATAGTCTTGATCTTGACGAAAAATTTGATGCTAGTACTGAAATTGTAAATAAACCTAAAATTGAAGAACCAGATAGAGATGTAAAAGTTTCTGAAGATATGATTAATTCTGAATTTTAATGATAGAGTTATATAATGAGGATTGTAGAACAGTAGATTTAATTGTAAATGACCCACCATATAAAGTCATTGGTGGTGGGAATAAATCACCCGATGCACCTAAAGGTTGTTTATCTAAAAATGATGGTAAAATTTTTGAATTTAACAACCTTAAAGAGGAATTATGATTTCCCAAAATATTTAAGGTTCTAAAAGACCCGGGCCATGCTTATATAATGACAAATACATTAAACTTAGAAAGGTATCTAACATTATCAAGACAAGCTGGTTTCAAATTACACAATATTTTAGTTTGGGAAAAGAACAATGTACTTCCAAATAGATGGTACATGAAAAATGTTGAATATATTCTTTTTCTCAGAAAGGGTAAAGCATTTTCAATTAATAATAAAAGTTCAAAAACTGTTCATAAATTTAACAATGTAAAATCAAAAGAGCATCCTACAGAAAAACCAATTGATCTCTTAGAAATGTATATTTTGAACTCATCAAAGGAAAATGATACAGTTCTTGATTTTACTATGGGTTCAGGAACTACTGGTATTGCTTGTAAAAATTTGAACAGGAATTGAAATCGATAAAAAATATTTTAGAATTGCCGAAAAAAGGCTATCTGATAAAAAAGAACAAGATAGTAGGAACTCTTATAATTCCAAAGAAAATTATGACTACAATTCAAATGAATTAGACGAATGGTAAAAAATTAAGTAAAAAAAATATATAATAACATATAAAGGATAAATATGAAATTAAAAACTGTTCTAGGAATAGACGTTGGGTTAACAAAGGTTATATAATCTAGGCTCAATTAAAAGATGTTAAACTGCGGGAACACCCTTAGAGATTTTAAGTACTAACCTTATATAGAGATATATAATGGGGCTGAACTAACCACTCAGGTATAGTAACAAGCTTAAAATATTGGACGATCCGCAACCAAGTATCCTACCGTTAAGATTTGTTTGTGAAAACAATTTAAGGATAAAGGCTCAGAGGCTATAATACATCCCTTTAAAAAGGTAAGGTATAGTCCAGACCACAAACAGAAATGGCGTCCGAAAGGCGTAGTGGTAAGTTGGAGATGTCAAAGCGACATTCGGTACATCTGATGGAACTATAATCAAACAATGGAAATTTCCATCAGCTATAGGTGTAACTAAGAGAAATGAGCATATTCCAGATAATCGGATATACGATTTTAAGGAACATTCCTACTATGTAGGAAATAATGCACAGCATTTGCCTTCAGACAATCGTATAGATATAACAAATTATGCTAACTTAGAGTATTATTCGAGCTTACTTCTATATCATGTTCTCAAGGAAATTGATACACCAGATATTATAGTAGCAGGATTATCAAAAGCACAAATAAATAATTCTGGATATTATAAAGAATCACTTCAAAAATTCACTGTTAATGATAAAGAGTTCGTTTTTGATGAGGTTTATATTCTACCACAGGGTGCTGGTGCTAAAATTACAATTGATAAATTTGGTAATCATTTTCCTGTTGAACAAGATGAATTCTTAGGTAAGAGCACTTATGTTGGTTGTGATATTGGTTTCAATACACTAGATATGTTTATGGTAACCAATGGAAAAACTTCACCAGCACTTTTTGAAGGAATAGAAAAAGAAGGTATAATGAAAGTTGCAACATTGGTGGCAAAAAAAGTTCTTGATCTTCATTCTAGAAAAATAGGATTACATGAAGCAAAACAAATAATTGATACTGGTGTTTATAAACTTAGAGGTCAAACATATGACTTCAAAACCTATATTGATGATGTTAAAAAAGAATATCTCAAAGACCTCCTTAAATTGATTGAAGTTAAGTATGGAAAAGTTCTGGATCAATGTGATTTTGTTTCTGTTTCTGGTGGTGGCTCTGCTTTATTCAAAAGTACATCTGATGGTTTCATTAGAACACCACAGTCACACCATGAGTATTATAACAGTATTGGGCAATATGTTTGGGGTTGTAACAAGGCAAAATGAAAAAACAAGTTCTAAGTAAAGAAGAATTTATAAAGTTATCTGAAGAAAAATTTGGAAAATATTTAGATTATTCTTTACTTCCAAGTACTTTTTATGCATTAGATATTATAAAATTAATTTGTCCTAATCATGGCATATTTGAAATTGTTGCAAGAAATCATTTAGATAATCAAAATCCTTGTAGCCAGTGTTATTTTGATAAAAATATTTATACTTTTGATAAATTTGTTAAAAAAGCAAATAAAATATTTAATTTTAAGTATAAATATGAAAATTTTAAAAAAATGAGTAAAAAGGTAACAGTTATTTGTCCTGAACACGGATCATTTGAAATTATGCCTCATAGTCATTTAGGTGGTACAGGATGTCAAATTTGTAGAAAAATATTTAATATACGAAAATACACAACAGATAAAATTATAGATTTGGATAAGGGTATTGTGTTTTGCGAAATACATGGAGAGTACAATATAAAAAAATATCATAAGTGCTTAAAATGTGAAAAAGAAAATAAAATAAAGGAAAAAATTGATATAAAGGTAAATCTATTAAAGAGTAAATTTCCAGAATATGATTTTTTCTATAAAAATTATAGATACTATACTATTTGTAAAAACCATCCAGAAGCAAATAAAAAACCAAGAACATTTAATAGCATTATCAAGAGACCTTGTATTTTTTGTAATCCTATTAATAAAAAATATGATACAGAAAAATTTATTGAAAAAAGTAAATCACTGTTTTCTAATTTATGTTATGATAAAACCATATATACTGGAAGTCATGAAAATGTAACTTTATATTGTTTGATTCATAAACAATATTTTGATATAAAAGCATATTCCCATATAGGTGGGCATTCATGTCCTTTGTGTGGTCAAGATATGTATTTATCCAAATCTTCGTCTAAACCAGAAAAAGAAATTCAGAAAATTATACCATATTCTGTAATTGGAAATAAATCATTTATATATCCTTATGAAATTGATATATATTCTGAAAAATATAAATTTGGGGTAGAATATGATGGATTGCTATGGCATTCAGAAGGTATTACCTTTCCAATAAAGGAAAATCTTAAATATATTCATATAAGAAAAACTAAAATGTGTAATGAAAAAGGATATCAATTATTTCATATTTTTGAAAATGAATGGCTTAATCCAATTAAAAAGAAAATATGGATTTCAAAAATTGAGGATAAATTAAAACAAAATACCGAAGTAAAATCTGTAAATTGTACTATTAGAGAAGTTCAAACTAAAATCACTAGAGGATTCTTTAATAAAAATTGTTTAGAAGGATATAGTAAAAGTTCTATAAATATAGGTCTTTATAAGGATGATGAATTAGTACAAATTATGTCATTTTATAAAAAATATGATAATTATACTCTAAAAATATGCAATAAGGTGAAATTTAGTATTTTAGGTAATGACTTGTTAAGGTATTTTGAGAAAAAATATAAGCCAAAGAAAATTACAATAATTGCTAACATAAGATGGAGTAGTAGCTCATCATATATAGAATTGGGATTTAAGTTAAATAAAATAACAGAACCCAACTTTATGTTTTTTAAGAATACTATTGAATTATCAAAAAAGACAGTTTGTAAAAATTATAATCATGAACTTTCGGAAGATCAGAATATATTTAACAATAGATATAGGAGGATATGGGATTGTGGAAATTATATATTTGTAAAGAAGTATTATGAATTCAAATATTAAGTATTTTGCCGATACCACGGGTGTTGTTAAAGTCGTTACGATCATTGTTGATGGGAAACAACATCTAGTGCCGTATAAATCATTATTTTATGCTGATGATGAGTGCTTATTTGAAACTAGGGAAGATGCATTATATAGTAATTTTTTGAAAAAGGTGATACATGGTAAAAAAATAGAAAACTATAAAAGTTCAAAATATTATAAAATGTATCGCAAACGATTATTAGTTGATCACCCAGAACTACTAATATAAAAAGGTTCATATATGAAATACTACGCTTATGTGTATCAAGATGGAATGTATTGTACTGAACAAATTATTCTAACTGACGAGTTCAAATCAAATGATGATCTTCCTCCATATTGGGGACTTATAGACTACTCTGATAAATCTTATTCAGAAATTATTTGAAGTATTTATGAATGGTATGGGCAGTGCTGTAAAATATATTGATTGTAGATTTGAAGATAGATATAAGATAACTTTTGAGGATATAAAAAATATAATTCCTGAATAATTCATATAATTTTAAGGACTTAAAACATTTTAGGAAATCATATAATTTTAAGGACT
>Ga0256840_1003659_pt1 | contig 12198 bp, 15 predicted proteins | sample 355202metaG_FD_185969 | JGI IMG/M metagenome (GOLD analysis project Ga0256840, IMG submission 185969) | Hydrothermal vent microbial communities from Mid Atlantic Ridge, Atlantic Ocean - 355-202 | ecosystem: Environmental > Aquatic > Marine > Hydrothermal vents | place: Atlantic Ocean: Mid...
ATTAAGCTGAGCGTTAAGGAGATTTTATGACCGATAGACAAAAAGCATATAAAAAGAGCCTTATTAAACAGTTGCATATCTCCAGACGGTATAGGGAGTATTACCGCGAGGAGCGTGAGGCGTATGAGGCACTACTCTTTAAGCATTTTAGCGTGAGTAGTTCTAAAGAGTTGCAGATAGATCAGCTTATCGCTCTTGTGAAGTACTTCAACTTTGAGAGGGAGACCTTGATGATACAACACTCTAGTGAGGAATCTAAGCACAAGAGTAGTGTGAAACAGCTCAATACCATACGAAGCATCTGGAGCAACTACGCTGATGATACAAGTGACTCGGCGCTTTTGAAGTTTATAAAGCGACAGTTTAAGAAGCAGTATTTACATGTAAAGAGCATATCACGAACAGAGGCGCAGACTTTGATAGCTGTTTTATTGAAGATGCAGAGACAAAAATCAGGAGTTTTAGATGGCATTGAGTAACTTTGAAGTATTTGAGGCTTTTGTAGCATTTACAAAAGAGAGCGAGAGTTTAGATGAAATTCTCAAAGAGTATGGAGGTTCACAACTCTATATACCGAGCTATAAGACTATCAGCAGAAACGATGATGTTATTAAAGACTATTTAGAGGGGATGAGCATTCAAGATCTTCGCAGAAAGTATGAGCTCTCTAACAATCGTATCTATGAGATCACAAGAGAGGTGCGAGAGCCGAAGCTATTTTAGATACTCTTGAAAGGCTTCTAAAATCTCTTCACTTACTCCTCTCTCTAGCTCCCCACTGCTATCCATAGGCAAAAAAGGACGCGCAGGCACTTTGGCATCTCTTGTGCCAAACTGGTGCACCGCTGGATATGGATATCCTTTTGCATGCGCATTTACTCCCACCTCCACACTTCTTGCATCCATCCCCACTGAGATATATAATGACTCTCTTAATCTTCCACTTTCGTAGAGCATCTTTCCTGTTGAGAGAGGGTTTAAAGCAGATGCTCCCTTTGCATCAAGCGTGCTTGAGGCGAGAGGGGTCCATGTTTTTCCCCAGGGCGAGACGCCACTTTCAAAAGCTTCTTCTGTAGAGTTTTGAATCACCTGAGCTGCTTCTAAAAGAGCAGGTCGCAAATCTTCAAGACGCTCTGCTAGCTCCGCTAACATCTGCTGTACCTCTTCTAAATTTTCTACTTTAACTCCATCTTCCATCACAACTCCTTTTAAAATCATCTATATATGGCTTCTTGGTAGCCTTTAGAGCTTCAAACTCTCTTTAGCAATAACATTCTCATCTTTACAATAAAAACGCTTTAGAGCCAAATATATGCTATAATTCTCTTATAGGTAAGTAAAGTAAATTTCAGCGGTAGAAAGGGTGGCTTTGTACATCAGCGTGGGTTCGATTCCCACCTTACTTATCTATTTTATCTTTTTTGCCTTGCTTAGCATATTTTTTAAGCCATTTAAGTCTTCATATTTTTGTCCACTGTAAATTTTATTATAAATCTCTTTTTTTCCTAAAAAATCTACCTCAAGAACAATTTTATTTTTCCCACTGTTAAAATCCCATATTAAAATAACACTCGCATCTACATATATCTCATCAGGTTTATGTATCTTGGTGATGAGCTCTTTTATCTCCTCTACCTCTAAAACCTTCCCCTTTTTTGAACCCTCCCCTTTTGCCCTTAAATTTCTTATGCTCCCTGTGTTAGCAAGGATGAGATCGCTTTGAATGTTTTGTTTTGCTAAAAAAGTCTCAAGCCCTTCTATCATGCTGAGATAGCCCACTCTCATACTTTTATGATGCTTTATATTTGTGTCTAGGCTTTCATCTATAAAATTGTTCCATTGTGTCTGAGATGGTAGCAGTTGAAGCATATCTTTTTTGTAATTTTCTTTCATAACATCGCCGTAAGGACAGAGGATTTCTCTCTTTTTAGAGAGTGCTTTTTTGCACTTATTTGAGTACATTTTTTCAAAGTAAGTTTTTTCTGCGACATAACTGCTATCTCCAATGTCATACGCCCAATCTTTAGATGCTATATTTGCGGGGGTCTCTTTTGTAATCTTCCAGCCTCGTCGCTCTAACTGTTTTTGTGAGTAGGCTCTTACTTTGCATCTACAACCCCAACCGTTTGGTGGATAGTTTATTTTCCACCATGGATCATCACGGTGAAGTACAATGCCGTGACGCGCAGCATGATCATCTCTTGTGTGTTTGTCGAGGATGGCACTATATCTCCAATATGTCATGGTTTTGAGTTGGCTCATCTGGCGGTGACGCGCGACATTCATAGCAACTCTAAGATTTGTGTTGAAGATGTTTCTTAAGCGGCTTGCGTTAATGTGAATGGTTTTTACTTCTCCTGTCTCTGGGTTTACAATATCGCGTTCGCCCCACCATCCTTTGCGCTTGAGAGTTGGACGGAGTTGCTCTTTAAACTCTGTAAAAGTTTTTCCCTCTCTCATCGCCTCAAGGAGTGCTTCATGCACATCTGCTAAGAGATCTGTGCGCATTATCTTTGCTACTGTAAAGGCTTTGTGATGTTGCTCTTTGCTCACCTCGTTATAAAAAAAGCTTAGTAGATAGCCTTTATTTTGGAGATACTTGAGCGCCTCTTTAGGCTCAAGGGCGAAGTTAAGTTTCATCTTCTACTTCTGCACTGCCTAAGAGGTCGGCGTTTATCATCCACTTCTCTAAGAGACCCTCTAATGAAGCGGTTTTCATATCTGGATAGAGCTCAGTGAGTGCTTCAATCGCCTCGTCGAAATTCTCTATCCCTGCAAGAGTCTCTTCAAGCTCTTGCATAAACTCCTGTTCTATCTCACGAGTAGAGAGTTTTAAAAGATTGCGGTCAATCTCGTCAAGTTTTGCTCTGTTTGAGAGAGAGAAAGGGGCTCTTGCCTTGAGTGCGTGCTGATTAGAAAGAGGATTCACCTGTATGTTGTAGGTCTTCTCTATATACTCTTGTGTTGGTGTGTAGCCCATATTTGCTATCTTCTCATCACGCTCTGCGAGTTGATAGTTTGGATCATCTGCATCTTTAAGCTCTATACTGATATCAAGGGTGAGAGCATTCACTTCTTTGAAAATTGTCACAACATCATTCAGAGCTTTTATAACAATATGCTCATCGCTCATGGCTATATCTGTACGAATCTCGTTGTGTGTCTGCGCTGCTGCAAAGGAGCCAGTTTTGACTTCGCTTGTGAGATTGCCTCCTAGGATAACCTTTGTTATCTGTGTATCACAGTAGCTGACCATCTTATCAAAATCACCTACTCTTGTATTTGAGATAGTCTCTATCGCGTCATCTTCTTCTATAACTGCCGCATCTCCTGAGAGCATATTAAAGAGCTCTTTTGCCATCTCATCTTTATCACCTGAGGTTTTTCCAACCGCCCAAGGAACGCCATACTTCTCTAAAAACTTATGCCAAAATGAGAGTGAAGCACCTTTAAGTTTTACGGGCCAATAGAGTGCATCATAGAGTGCAGTTCCCATCTCTTTGTCATGTTTTGGATTAAACAGAGCATAGATAGCCTTGTTTGCGGTGATACGCTCTCCTACTCCAGAGCCAATAGGGTCATAGCGCAGCTGAGACTCTTTGATAACAAAGTCTCTATAGTTTCGCTCAACTATAAGCGGTGCGTAGAGACCAGAGGGCGACTCTATCCAGTTGAGCTCAAAAACACTCATGCCTTGCAAGGGAGTATCTAAAAGCTGATTTAAAAAATTACGACTTAGTGCATTTTCTAGAATCTCTTTAATGTTGCCCTCTTTATACCCCAAGGGTACTTCCTCGTTCCTCACAGCGCATGTAATAACGAGCTCTTTTTTGAGTGTTGCTGCTTTTCTGCTACCCATAGATGCTATCACCTGATCATCGCGCTCAATTCTTTTTACTACCTCTTTGTCGAGCCAATGTCTGTGAACAGGAAGAGAGGTGAAGATACCTGTTAATATATCACTCATTGGTGCTGATGCGGCGCTTCTTTGTGTTTTTTTTCTTCTTTGTGGTGTTTTTTTTCTTCTCATGGAAGCCTCCCGTAATGTATCTGTCTGTTTGGTTTAGGTGCACGGTTGCGTTTTGAGCCGCGAGGACGTTTTTTTGATAGCTTTGTGAGCCTATATGCCCCACTGAGTCCATCAGGCGCGTCGTCATGCTCTCCCTCGGGGAAATCTTCTAGCTGATCTAGGAGGATTGTTTGAGAGAGATGATAGAGAATCTCTGCGCTTTGAGATGGAATCTCCAGCTCATCTATGCGCTCCTCTTTTGCCTCTGTGTTGTTGACCTCTTTGAGGGGCATGTGCACACCGCGCTCAAAAGCCTCTTTTTTAATATAAGAGACTAGATGTGCTTGTCCGCCATTTGTCTCGTAGCCGAACTTTTTACAGTTGTAGAGTTCTTGTAAAGAGACTATAGTTTCTACAATCTTTTGTGAGGGGATTACCTTGTTTATGGACTCTACAACATAGGCTCTGCGCTCTTGCTCAGAGACACCAAGGATAGTGAAATTTGTGTAGTCACTCTTCTTTTTGTTTCCAGCTGGATCACACCAACCGAAATAACGAAGTTTTGAAGGGAGTTTTTTATAAAAATGGAGATTTTCACGCTTAAACTTTTGTGCCTCCGCGTTTGGATTGTTCTGCTGCTCTTTATTGAAAGAGCGTGGATTTTCTGCGCGTTTACGCATTAGCGTCTCTATAGGAACAGCCTCAGCCCAGAGTACTTGTGCTCCTTTATCCATTAGAGGTTTGTTTGCCTTGTAAAAGCTCTGCGCACTCTCTAGTCCCTGATATTTATAGATATTTCCATACTCTTCCCAGAGGTGCATATGCGTAGGAAACTGTATCACAGCTCGAAAGATGTGTGGATTCCAAAAGGCAAGTTTAAGTTTTCGAGCAAGTACAGAGTCACGGTGCAAGAGTGTGCCTATATAGATGATATCCATACTATCATCCACGCTCCCAAGATTTGCCACGGCTTCATCAAGCCACTTCTCTAATTTGTCCCTTTGTGTTCTTGAGCGTACGTTTTCATCATTTTCAAGATCATCTATCAGCGTGAGATCAGGGCGATGCACTCCATGTTTTACACCACGCACACGCTTGCCTGAGCCGTAGCCTTTGATGCGAATACCGTTACATGTAACAATATCGCCTATCTTCCAGATGCGACCAACTCCTGTAGCATGCGCGAAGTCGGCTCTAAGATTTTCATTTTCTTCTAATTCTGCTTTGATAGATTCTATGAGTGTCTCTGTAAGCTCTATCGCGTCAGAAAAGAGCGTTATAAAGTGCTTGAGATTATTGACGATACACCAGATAATGAAGACTACAGAGACATCTGTTGACTTTCCATGTCCGCGTGGTGCAGCTATGGCAAACTTCTCTCCTAGCTCTGTTTTAGGGAGTGTTGTACTCTTCTTTGCGATGCGTAAGTAGATAGTCTCTAGCTCTTTTTGTAAGAGCGACTTCCCTGGAAGAAAGTAGTAGTGAGGGAAGTATGTTTTTCGGAAAAAATGGAAGTCGTTACGCTGTTTCTTAAGTCTTGATTTTCTTAAAGATGTAGGCAATGCCTTGTTTGCAGAGATAGTGAGTTTTAGCTCTGATGTATAGAGCTCTAACCACTTTTGAAACTCTTTTCGTGTGAGTCGTTGTGCAAGGGCTTCACTTTTTCCGCTTGCTAATAACTCCTCTTTTGTCTCACTTAAAAGTGAGTGTAACTCCTCTTTTTCAAAGAGAGACATCTAACTCATCCTGAACGCTATCAACAACTTCTATAAATGCCTCAAGGAGTGCCTTGTCTTTTGATTTTATAGCGATCCCTATAGTTTTAATAACATGCTTAATGATACCTCGTTTGTATGCCTCTGGGTCTTCATGGCGTGCGATGGTTTTCATCTTAGAAAAAGCATCAGAGAGTTTGACTATCTTGTCTGCTTTGTCGCTTGAGCTAAGATCTTTGTCTTCTCGTATCTCTTTGAGTGTATCGTACATATAAGCGACAAAGTCACTATAGAGGTGCTCTCTTCTGTTAGAGTCTTTTGTGATATGCCTTTCAGCTTTGAGCATATCCCAATCGTTTTGCTCTGTTGCGTCTTTTGATTTGTAGTTTTGTATCGTGCGAACACCTACTCCTAAGATAGAAGCAGTCTCTTGAATGGACTTTCCTGAGACAAAGAGTACTCGTGCTATCTCTCTCTTTTTTGTACTTGTTCTCACGGCATCTCCAGTGTGCTTGTATCTAGTCGTCTGCGTGCATGCTGAAAAGATGCTGCACTTTTTTGTGGGGAGGGTGTTTGAGTGATGGATTTTGGGATAAGCCCTCTTGCCATCTTGAGTAGATATGATTCACTCTCTCTGCGCGCCTCTTTCTCCTCTTCGCCCACTAGAGCATTCTTGCGTCGTAGCTCATAGATAGCTAAATCTACACCAATCTTTTGCAGTAGTGGTGTGGGTGATGCTGGCAGGGTGAAAAAGCTCTCAATGAAAGCGAGTGTATCTTCAATAGCGTCATCAATAACTATAAGATTTATAGCTCCTGTTGCGTTGATGTCACTTAGTTGCGTCAATTCGATTTCACTCAGCTCTTTACGAAGGTCTTCTAGGGTGATTGTCATTTTTACTCCTTAAATATTCCCACGCGAAGCATGGGAATGTGGTGTGTGCTATGTCAGCACAGTTGCTTTATTCATCGCTTTGACGACTGGGATAGGCAATGGTGTCGATTTGAAAAAGACTCTATACCCGCTCGGGTCTTGAGAGAGAATCGTTTTTACAAAAAGAGGCAGTGCCGCTAAACCAGCTTCTACATCATCAATAGCCAAATAACGAAAACGAAAACCAGCATCTACATCAATAGCTTGAATGTCATTATCTGCGATGGCATTTACAAAGGCTTTTGTCTGCGGATTGCGGTAGCGTCCTTTGAGCATCTTGATTTTATGCTTGCCAATAACAATGAACTCTTCAGTTACTTTAGAGACGATACGTGTATCATTTTTGATTTCACCGATAAGATTGACTAAAAAGCTCTCTACTTTTGCACCACAACGAAACTCTGTTTTCATACCAAAGCCGTTATCTTCAATCTTCTCTGCCATCTTATTGAGTGTATCGTTTACATCAGCTAGAGTTGCATCAGTTGCATCCCAGGCCTTTGTTGGAGTGATAGTTGCTACTGTTCCAAAGGAGAGCGTATAAGTGTCATAGCCACCATCAATCTTCATAGGAAAATCAAGTTTTCCTGTTAGTGATTGACAGGCTAGTGCTTCTGCTGTTGCACGAAGTGTTTTGCGTCCGTACTCAATCTTTTCGTTCAGCCAAGACTGTTGTCCGTCAGCGCTAAGGAGTTTAAGATCATTGAGCTCTTTTGCCGTAATGAATTTATTTACATCGATAGGTTGTGGCTCGATAAAAGAGATCTGACCTGAGCCATTGCCCAGAGGGATACTCTGTGTACCACGACGTACAACAGGGACCGCGTGAGCTATATCAGTAAGCTCTTGTAGAGAGATCTGTGCAAAAGGGTGTGTTGCGCGAACAGACTCAGGATAGAGATCATCCATAACGCGTGTTTTAATATCTGCTAAAGTAGCCAAGGCCGCAACAACACTCTGTGCGCCAAAAAGTTTTAGTAGTAATTCATCCATTATGTCTCCTTTATAGAGGATAAACAGTCATCGCCTCAAGCGCTGCTGTATCATCTGCACTCAGTGCACTCGTGTTTACATGTAAGTTTTCTGCGACAACTGTTCCATGCTTCAAAAGTGTCGCTACTTTTATCTCTCCTGCTGTATCAACTGTGTTACAGAGGACTCCTTTGACATTTTGTGTTCCATCGATAGCTGTTGGGTTATAGGCTTCATGCTCATCTGAGCCAGTTACTGTTGCGACAAGAAGACCACGCTCAAGCGTGCCGTTGTCTGCTTTAAATTTTACACCAACTAAAACAGGATTATGTGTTTTATCTATAATCTGTTTCTCTTGGTATGTGCTTGTATTTAATACTGCGTTCATCTTCTACACCTTACTCATTGCGATTGCAGTTGTGCTTGCATTGCCACCGTTTTGACTAGCCGCAAACTGATTGTTTGGTGGCACCTGTGTTGGAGCTTTTGTATTTTTGATAAAGTCTGCAAAGCCTTCCGCATCATTTTTGCAATATTTCAAAGCCCACTCTTTTTGATCTGTAGTAATTTTTTTTGCGGCGATAGCACTCTCAATAGTTGCTTGAACGCTATTTGCTAAGAGTTCTTCATTTTTTTCTTTGAGCGATTTGTTTGCATCTTTGAGCTTTTGTAGCTCTTTTTCCATATCGTCTAATCTCTTTTGTTCCTCTTTTGTCATCGGTTTTTCCTCCTGTGTGTTTGCTTGGTTCTTAGCAGCTTTTACCTCGCCGAGTTCTTCTAAAAACGGCTTGTTTGTGAGTGCTGCACTATGCAGTGTCCATCCTATATCTTCTCCTGTGACCTGATCTTTGTAGTGTGGTTCAAGCACAGGAGAGATATAGCGATATTCCCCTTTTTGAATCTGTTTTTTTGCCTCCTTTAGCCACATCACTTCTGCAAGTAAGGTGTTTTTGCTGATTTCAAGTGATTTGATCCAACCCGCAGCTGGAGCTTTCTCGCCCCAGAGTGTCATATGCTCATAATCAATCACTACATCAATTCCAGAGCTATCAAAGTTCTCTTTTATCTGCTGAAGATCCTCTGCAGTGATTTCAAAAGCACCATTGGAGTGCCCCTCCCACTTACCGACTATTGCAATATCTATCTTGACACTCTTGTTATCTTTAACATCTACCTTAGCATCAAAGAGAAGCGAGAGCGCAATTAAGCTGTGTTTCATTGTTTATATCCTTAATTCTACTTGGAGTGTTCTCATAAATACGCTCAAGTAAGCTCTATTTGATTTTCCATCAAAGAGTTTTCTTGCGCGTTTAAGCTGTATATATTGTGATCCAGCGAGACTTTGTGAACTGATCGCTTCATCTACTCTCTCAAGTAGTTCTATCAGCTCTGTCTTTGTCTCTTCTCTATGTTGCGTGTTGCTTGAGTATGAGATGTGTACTATATAGAGATTAAACTCAGCTACTTTTTTAAGTGCGCCTATATGCGTATCTCCGACGAAGTCAACCATAACAAGCGGTAGCTCTGATGAGAGCATCTTTGCATTTTCTAAATTAGAGAGTTCGCCTTGGTACTTTCTCGTCTTTGCAACATGAGAGATCTTCTCTATAAGTGCTTCTTGAAAAGCTCTAAGCATCTATAATCCTAACTTTCTTTGATTCCTTGCGAATTGTGCCGAGTAAGTTTCACGATAATATAGAACAAGTTTTAAAAAATTATTCATCTTTGATTTTCGGTTTCACTAATGATTATTATTGCATAGTTTGAAAATCAAAGGATAGAGCTTGAATATCGAAATCGGCGTAATTGTGCAAGTTATTATCGTTGTCTCTGGTGTTGTTGCAACATATGCGACAGTGCGAGCGCAATTGGCAAATAACACAAAAGAGCTTAGTATTATGCGTAAGCGTGTAGAGAAGCTTGAAAAAGAGACTATGGCACTGCTCTCAAGAAAAGAGGCAGAGGAGCACTATGTCACTAAGATTGAACTTGCACTTACTATAGAAAATATCAATATAAAGCTCAAACACATTGAACACAACCAGAGTGAGATGCTCGAAATTTTAAAAAGAAGAGGTAAAGAGAATGAAAGCTAAATTTGTACTTGCGATAAAGCAAGAGAGTAATCCTAATGTTCGCGAAGATGATGCGAGCATGACTACAGCCATTCCTGTCTATGCGGAGGGTGATGTTGTCATCCCTAACCCTGAACTTACAAGACGTGAGTACCAACCCCTTAGCGCATTTTCTGGTTATAAGGTTGTGGAATTTTTTAAGAGCTGGGGTTCGATGAAATTTAGTATCAAACGACCGCTTCCTCTTGAAGTGCCTAATTTTGATGGCAGTGATATAGATATTATGCTTCAGTGTAGCGGGCACTCTCGCACAACTTTATATGAGACTTCAGGTGATAGCAGTACCCCAATTGTCGGATATGAGTATATGCCAGACACAGATAATAAAGAGACAATGTCGATAGACATTATCGGCGATGAATTGAAGTATGAGGGACATGGAGCCAAGTCAGCTTTCTCACTCTTGGCTCAAGTTGGTGAGCCTATTATGACTGAGTTTGCACTAAGCGCTGCATATGATGATGTAAAGAGTGGTACTTTTATTGTTCCTTTTCTCTCTCCACCTAAGGCCTCTATGATTGATGAAAATGATATATATGGTCATGTGAAGATAGGCGCAACTGAAGTGACTGCCGCACGCAGTGAGATTGACGAATTTTCGCTTGATATGGGTGCTGATGTTGTACAGCATAAAACATTCAATAAAAATGGTTTTCGTATAAAGGAATTTTTTCCGAGTATATCACTCAAAGGCGATGTTGATAGCGAAAATCCTTATAGTATAGACTCTGTTCTTGATGGTGACACGAAAGCGCTTGTTGTTCGCATTAAAGACAAATCGACTCTCTCAGATCCAGCAGATGAGAGATCTGGAAAAGTGAAGTGGGAGATTGTTGTCTCTAGTATGAGAGCTGATAGTGTGCCAAGTCTGAGTGACAAAGATGGTCTAGGCTATTTGGATCAGACTTTTAATGCAAACCCAACTGCGGGCAATGATAACTATGTGCTTCGTTATTTTATCTAAGGGGAGATGATGGAAGATATTACACTAAAACATAAGGTAGAGCTTAGCATAGGCGAAGAGAACTTCTCTCTTGAGGTTCATGTTGCAAATGCGAGAGAGAAGAAGATTTTAAAAGCTCTTTTTAAAGCGGAGCAGAAAAAAGCGCAAAAGAGTGACAAAGAGCGTAAAGATTTTGAGAAAAATCAAAAAAAACTCGCTTCGCTTCAATCAGAGCTACAAGATAATCAAGAGCTCTATATACTCGAAAAAGAGGACGAGGTCAAGCGCGAACTGCTTTTTGAGAGAAAAAAACTTAGAGAAGATATAAAGAGTCTTGAGACGGTGATGCCTGATATACAAGAGCCAGATTATGAGCAGATGATTCGTAGTTTTGATGTTGTCGCTTCTAAACGCTTTGAGTTGCTTGTAGCTGAGGGCGACGATAAAGAGCGTCTTGAGAAATTTTTAAAAGAGTATGAAATCTCTTACAGTGAGATCTTCTCTATTATTGATAAAAAAATTACAAAGAGTAGAGAAAAAAAGTAGAGCGCCTTGTTGCTTATGCAAGGCAACAGAGAAGGAGAGGCGGGAAGCCTCCCCCTCGTCCAAAGACACAAAAAGGGCTTGAGGCGCATAAGAAGAGAGGGACACTCTATCTTGAGGACAGCTGGGAACAGACTGTGTATTACGCCTGTGTTAAGTCGCAACGTAATACAGGGATGGGCTTGAGTATCTCAGATATCTATCTCCTTGAATTTGCCAAGGAGTACTCTTTAGAGTATCTGGAACTTTGTGACATAGCTCAAGAGATTTTAGCAGTTTTTATGGAGAAAAAATGAGAGATAATACTATCAAAATCACTCTTACAATCGACAAAAAAACGGGGGAACTCAAAGAGGTAAATAGTGAACTTGATGAAACTTCTAAAAAAGCCTCTCAAGCAAAAAAACAGGTGGAGGGTTTTATCGAAAGTATTAAAAAGATTGCTATTGCAACTGGAGCGGTGTATGCGCTTAAAACTGCCTTTGAAGCTGTTATAAAAACAGGTTTCGCATATAACAACTCCATAGAACAATCAAAAGCAGGCTTAGCATCTCTAGCAGTTGCTACAAGTTCAAATATTTCTGCAATGGGTAAACACTTATCTATTACAGAGAAATATGCACTCGCAAATCAAGAAGCTGCTAAAACTATGGCAGAACTTGAAAAGATAAACGCGCATACTCCACACACGCTCGAACAGACAAATCAAATCTACAAAGCGATGTATGTCTCAATGAAAAATGCAGGCGCATCGACTGAGCAGATGATAAGCCTCACTGAAAAGATAAGCATAGCCGCAGGAAGTGCAAATATAGACTTTAATAGCCTTTTAGCAGGTGTAGATGGACTCGCAAATGGTACAGTCCTTGCAAACAGCGACCTTGGTCGTTTTCTTGGTGGCTTAGAGCTTACAAATGAGACTATAAAAGAGAGTTCTGATGTTATAGG
>Ga0256840_1003660_pt1 | contig 12194 bp, 7 predicted proteins | sample 355202metaG_FD_185969 | JGI IMG/M metagenome (GOLD analysis project Ga0256840, IMG submission 185969) | Hydrothermal vent microbial communities from Mid Atlantic Ridge, Atlantic Ocean - 355-202 | ecosystem: Environmental > Aquatic > Marine > Hydrothermal vents | place: Atlantic Ocean: Mid...
ATTGTTGCAGTTGTTTTAATTGTTTTTGCAATTATTGGTAAAAAAGCCGGCTGGTTTGGTAAAGAAGATGCTGTTAAAGTAAGTACCGAAATAGCTCAGAGGCGAACCATTGTTGAAATAATTACCGCAAACGGTAAAATACAGCCCGAAACCGAAGTTAAACTCAGCCCTGAAGTTTCCGGAGAAATTATTTTACTGAATGTAAAAGAAGGGCAAGAAGTTAAAGCCGGAGATTTATTGGTAAAAATAAACCCTGAAATCTATCTTTCTACCATTGCACGGGTTCAGGCAAGCTTAAATTCGGCAAAATCTAATTTGGCTAATGCTAAGGCACGATTGGCACAAGCAGAGGCACAATTTACTACTGCCGAACTCTCATTTAAAAGAAACGAAAAACTTTGGAAAGATAAAGCTATTTCCGATGCCGAATACGAAACGGCGCAATCCAATTATCAAGTGGCAAAAGCAGATGTAGACGCTGCCCGCGAAAGTGTTAATGCTGCCCGCTATAATGTGATGAGTACAGCAGCTTCGTTACGTGAGGCACGTGAAAATCTTGCAAAAACTATTATTTATGCGCCCATGTCGGGAACGGTTTCAAAACTTAATGTTGAAGTTGGCGAGCGCGTGGTTGGTACTATACAAATGGCGGGTACCGAGCTTTTGCGTATTGCCAATTTAGATTTAATGGAAGTTAAAGTAGATGTAAACGAGAACGATATTGTACGTGTAAAAATAGGTGATACTGCGCTTATTGAAGTAGATGCTTATTTGGGCGAAAAATTTAAAGGAGTGGTTACTGAAATAGCTAATTCTGCATCAGTAACCGGTGCCGGAACCGATCAGGTAACTAATTTTGAAGTAAAAATTCTGATGTTGAAACATTCTTATGCGCATCTCATTCCCGAAGGGAGTAAAAACTTCTATCCGTTTCGACCGGGAATGTCTGCAACAGCCGATATTCAAACAAATACAAAGTATAATGTTCTTAGTGTTCCCATTCAAGCAGTTACTACAAGGAAAGATTCAACCGGTGTAGTAAAAAGTATTGCTGCCGGAACTTTAGAAAAAGTGGATAACTTTGAGGATGAAGATAAAAAACAAGACGATAATAAGAAAAATAAAGAGCCTTTAATCGTAGTTTTTGAATATCTTGATGGTAAGGCACTTCTAAGAGTGGTAAAAACCGGTATTCAGGACGATAATTATATTGAAATATTATCAGGCTTAAAAGATAGTGCCGAAGTTATTACAGCTCCTTACAGTGTGATTTCTAAAAAATTAAAAAACAATTTAAGCGTTCAAAAAACCGATAAAGATAAGTTGTTTACAGTAGAGGAAAAATAAAGCAAGAAATTTGTCAGGCAATCGCTTTTAAAAGTGATTTATATATTGCCACAGATTTTCAAATTTTCAAATAATTTATTCATTTTTTTTAATAGCCGTAGGGTTTACCCTACGGTACAAATTAAAACCTTGAAAGAAAGGCTTTAGCCTTAGATTTTATTTTGGAAAAAACCATTATTTATAGCAAATTTCCGGTATGCAAAGTGCTGAAATTTAGGAAAATGCCCTGAAAGAGTTATTTAACAATCCGGTCCATAGCCTTTTCAAGCGTATCAAATGGTTTAGATTTGCTTTTTGATAAACGGTTTAAAGCATCCAACAGTTTTTTAACGCCGTTGGTACCCACATAAGCACTTTTTTTAAGATATTTTTTTTGTCGTTCAGCCGATTTTTGAATTTCCGGTAAGATAGAAATCATGGCAAATAAACCGCGCACATCATTAATTTTTAATATTTCTGTTTTTCCCGATGAAATAAGCAATTCATCAGAATACTTCATGTGATTTATTAACTCATCCTCATTTAATTCCCTGAAATCACAATAAAGTATTTCTTTTCCTTTATATGTAATCCATTTTATTTTTTCTTTCATGATTGTTGGCGAGTTTTGCTTGTTTATGTATTGACCAAATATAATTAAAAGCCTGTGTTCAATAAATTTTTTTGTATTTTATTGATGAAATGCCTTTTTTTTTGGTCTATTTGTTTATTTATTAACATAAACAATAGCTAAGATAAAATTCAAGGAAATAATTCTTGGAAATAACATAAAAAGAATAATTTTGTATTAAAAAATAGATGCAAGAAAGTCAGAATGTTGAGTGGAAAGAAATTTGGAAAGATGATTATTTGAAATGGATTTGTGGATTTGCAAATGCAAGTGGAGGAAAAATATACATTGGAAAGAATGATAAAGGTGAAATTATTGGATTATCCGACTCAAAAAAACTTCTTGAAGACATACCTAACAAAATTCAAAACCATCTTGGAATTTTATGTGATGTAGTTTTGCACAGTGAAAATGAAAAGCAGTACATTGAAATAATTGTTAAACCTTATGAAGTGCCAATTTCCTATCATGGAAAATACTATTATCGTAGCGGCAGTACAAAACAAGAATTAAAAGGAAACGTTTTAAATGATTTTTTACTCAAAAAAGCGGGTAAAACTTGGGATGATATAATTGAACCCAAAGCTAAATTAGAAGATATTGATATAAAAGCAATAGAAACCTTTAAAGAAAGTGCCTTCAATAATAAAAGAATGCCATACATTAAAAATGAGGAAAACACAAAAGTCATACTTGATAATTTATTACTTGTAGAAAATAATCACTTAAAAAGAGCTGCTGTATTGCTGTTTGGAAAAAAGCCTAACAGGTTTTACATTAATGCATTCGTGAAAATTGGAAGATTTGGCAAAACATCAGATGAACTTCTATTTCAAGAAATTATTGAAGGAAATATTTTTGAATTAGCGGATAAAACTCTTGATATTCTTGATAAAAAGTTTTTAATAGCCAAAATTTCGTACGAAGGGTTACATCGTGTAGAAAAATGGGAATATCCATATAAAGCAATTCGCGAGACGATTATAAATGCAATAGTTCATCGTGATTATATGGGAGCACCTATTCAAATAAGTGTCTATGATGATAAGATTATTGTTTGGAATGAAGGAGTTCTTCCTGACGATTTGACCATTGAAGACTTAAAAAGACAGCATTCTTCCCGTCCACATAATCCAATTGTAGCCAGTGCATTTTTCAAGGGCGGGTTAATTGAGGCTTGGGGACGAGGAACTGTTAAAATAATCAATGAATGTATAAAAGCTGGATTACCTGAACCTCTTATTGAAAATGCTTTTGGTGGAATACAAGTTACATTATTTAAAAATCAATTGGATAAATCAAAACTTATAGAATTAGGTCTTAATAACAGGCAAATTTCAGCAGTTGAGTATTTAAAAGAAAACCTGAAAATTTCAAATAGTGAATATCAAAAACTTAATTCAATATCTAAAGCTACTGCGACAAGAGATTTAACAGAGTTAGTGGATAAATATAAATTACTGAAAAGGCATGGAGAAGTTGGAGTAGGAACTGTTTATGTTTTAATTGGCTCATAATTGGCTCAAATGGTTCATAAAGGACTTAATCTATCCTAATTTGAGCAATTCTTGAAGTAGATAATTGTTAAAATCGCAAATAACTAAATATTATTATGTCAAAATTAAATTACATTTTTGAAACAAGCTGGGAAGTTTGCAACAAAGTAGGGGGTATTCATACCGTGGTATCCACAAAAGCAATCAGCCTGCAAAAACAAGTAAAAGACGGACTGATTATGATTGGTCCCGATTTGCATCGTGATGAACATACTAATCCGGAATTTCAAGCGGATAATAATCTTTTTCCCGAATGGAGAAAAGCTGCTGAAAAGGAGGGTTTAAAAATAAAAATCGGGCGTTGGAAAATTGTAGGCAAGCCCATTGTTGTATTAATTGATTTTAGCCCTTTTATTGCGCAAAAAAATGATATTTTTAAGCATTTTTGGGAACTTTACCGTTTAGATTCTCTTTCAGGGCAATGGGACTATATTGAACCCGCTGTTTTTGGATATGCCGCCGCAAAAGTAGTAGAAAGTTATTATAATTTTTATTTAAGTAAACAGGATAATGTTGTTGCTCATTTTCATGAGTGGATGACCGGTACGGGCATTCTTTATCTGAAAGATAAAGCTCCGGCTATTGCCACTGCTTTTACTACACATGCAACCACTGTAGGACGCTCCATTGCCGGAAACGGTCAGCCTTTGTACAGTAAGTTGCATACCTATAGCGGAGATGCTAAGGCACGTGAATTTAATATTGTTTCTAAACAATCCTTAGAAAAAATATCGGCACAACAAGCAGATGTTTTTACTACCGTTAGCGAAATTACTGCCGAAGAATGTAAACAATTTCATGAAAAGGAAGTAGATATTGTTACGCCAAACGGCTTTGAAGACGATTTTGTACCCACAGGCAGCGATTTTGAAAATAAACGTGCAGCAGCCCGTGAAAAATTACGTAAAGTCGCCGAAACGTTACTCGGATATAAATTGCCTGAAAAAATTAAATTTGTTGCAACAAGTGGCCGCTATGAATTTTCAAATAAGGGGATTGATGTTTTTATTGATGCATTAGCTAAAGTTCAAAAAGATAATTTGAATGCGCAAACTACAGTTGCTTTTGTTTTAGTTCCGGCAAATAATTACGGAGCACGTAAAGATTTGCAAGAAAGTTTAAACAACAATACGCTTTTAAGCGATACCGATAATCGAGTACTTACTCATTATTTGCACGATGCCGAGTACGACCCCGTTTTAAATAAAATTGCTGAAAATAGTTTGCAAAATTCCGAAGACCAAAAAATAAAAGTCATTTTTGCTCCGGTTTATTTAAACGGGAACGATGGTATTTTTAATCTCAATTATTGGGATTTACTTATTGGCTTTGATTTAAGTGTTTTTCCTTCATATTACGAACCTTGGGGATATACACCGCTTGAAAGTTTGGCTTTTCATATACCCACGGTAACGACTACATTATCGGGCTTTGGACGTTGGATTTTAAACGAAAAAATTCCCTTGAGCGAATGTCTTAAAGTAATAGAACGTACCGATGATAATTATCAATATGTAGTTGATAAAATTGCCGAAACAATTGCTCTTTGCAGCCAAAAGGACGATAATTTCTTTGCGGATGCCCGTAAAAATGCTTTTGAAGTTTCGCGCATTGCACTTTGGAAAAATTTAATACGTTATTATTTTGATGCTTATGATATTGCACTAAAAAAAAGTGCATTGCGTAGCAAAGATATTATTCCGCAAGAAACAAAACTTACATCTATAGTTACGCATAAAAGTAATAAACCGGTTTGGCGGCATATTCAAGTAAGTTCAAAAGTACCCGATAATTTTTCCCGTCTTGAAGAATTGGCTAATAACCTTTGGTGGTCTTGGAATTTTGATGCGCAGCATCTTTTCAGTTATATTAATCCAAAGCGTTGGAATGAACTCGAAAAAAATCCGATTGCACTTTTACATTGTATATCCTACGACCGTTTTAAAGAATTAATTAACGATGAGTATTTTAACAATTTGTACAAAAAAGTAATTACTGATTTTGATGCCTACTTAAATCGTCCGTACGATAAAAATTTACCATCAATTGCCTATTTCAGTATGGAATACGGTATTTCCAATGTGCTGAAAATATATTCGGGTGGCTTGGGTATCCTTGCAGGCGATTATTTAAAGCAAGCTTCCGATTCAAATATTGATATGGTAGCGGTAGGCTTGTTGTATAAATACGGATATTTTCGTCAGGTTTTATCCATGAACGGGGAGCAACAAGTAAGCTATAAAGAGCAAAATTTTGCACAAATGCCTTTAAAACGTATTCAAGACAGTGAAGGAAACCCTGTTTTTGTTGAATTAGCTTTGCCCGGGCGTGTGGTAAAAATTCAAATTTGGCTGGCTCAAGTCGGTAAAGTGCAATTATTTTTGTTAGATACCGATCTTCCCGAAAATCAACAAGAAGACCGTGAATTAACATGGCATTTGTATGGAAGGGATAATGAATATCGTTTAAAACAAGAGCTGATACTTGGAGTAGGAGGTATTCGTGCACTATCTAAGATGAACATTCAAAAAGATGTTTATCACCTTAACGAAGGACACGCCGCTTTTGCAGGAATTGAACGCATTAACCAGTTGATAAATAAAGAGATGCTTGGATTTGCCGAATCTTTGGAAATTGTAAAAGCATCCAGTTTGTTTACTACACATACACCGGTTCCTGCGGGGCACGATACTTTCTCCGAAGATGAACTTTTACCCTATTTGGGGCATTATCCCGAAAGGTTAAAAACTACTTGGGAAAATTTTATGGATTTAGGACGTGCGCGCGCAGGAAACCAATCCGAAAAGTTTTCAATGAGTTTTTTGGCAAGTCATCTATCGCAAGAAATTAATGGGGTAAGCCGTTTACACGGTGAGGTTACCAAAAAAATGTTCAATAAACTTTGGGAGGGCTATTTCCCCGAAGAATCACATATCGGTTATGTTACCAACGGGGTGCATTTGCCATCTTGGGCATCGGAAAACTGGCTGAACATGTACAAAAAGCTGTTTAAAGATAAATTTATTGAGGAGCAATCAAATCCGGCTTTATGGGAAAAATTAGATGAGCTTTCCGATAAACAAATTTGGGAATACCGAAAATCCGAAAAAAAGGCATTGTTTGATTACATCAAAAGCTATTTAGACGAAAAAGGTACCCGATTGTTCGAAAATCCTAAATATGTTGCTACGGTTCGTGAGCATTTGAACGATAAATACTTAACCATTGGATTTGCCCGGCGTTTTGCAACTTATAAACGCGGTAATTTGCTCTTAAAAGATGTGGAACGGCTAAAAAAATTATTAAATAAAACCGATCAGCCCGTGCGTTTTATATTTGCCGGAAAAGCGCATCCGAACGATGGGGGAGGACAAGCCATTATTAAAGAAATTGTTACTTTATCAAAACAACCTGATTTTGTAGGACGAATTATTTTTCTGGAAAATTATGATATAGAAGTTGCCAAAAAATTGGTACAAGGTGTTGATATTTGGCTCAATACTCCAACGCGTCCGCTCGAAGCTTCAGGTACCAGCGGCATGAAAGCCGTAATGAACGGAGTTCTGAATTTCAGCGTGTTAGATGGCTGGTGGGTAGAAGGTTATCGCGAAGGTGCCGGTTGGGCATTGCCCGAAAAACGAACCTATGATAATCAGGAATTTCAAGACCAATTAGATGTGGAAACCATCTATAATTTGCTCGAAAATGAAATAATCCCGATGTATTATAGTCTTAATAAAGATGGCTATTCTGAGGATTGGGTGCAAATGATACGAAAAAATATAAAAGAAATTGCTCCTGAATTTACAATGAAACGAATGCTCGATGATTATATCCATCGTTTTTACAAAAAACTGTATGCGCGTAAAACCGAGATTAATGCAAACGATTATCAATTAGCCAAAGAGTTGGCTACATGGAAAAAACGTGCCGTTATGCTTTGGGAACAAATTCATGCCGAAGAGGTTCAGATTTCCGAAGCACTTAAAGACAGTATTGAAATTGGAAAAAAATACCATGGTAAAGTCATCTTAAGATATGATAATCGTTTGAATATTGATGTTGGGGTTGAAATTGTAATTACCATGCAAACCGATGATGAATTAAAGGTTTTGGATATAATTCCTTTAAAATTGGAAAAACATGAAAATGGGAAAGCCTATTATTCGGCACGGTTTATTCCTTCAAAGCCCGGTAATTTTAATTTTGGTATTCGCGTATATCTTAAACATCCGAAATTACTTTACCGGCAAGATTTCAGCTATTTAAAATGGATTTAATGATTTTAGTAAATACTTGGAGTGCGACTTTCTTAATTTGTCGCACTCCGATTTTTTAAACAATCAATAATCCGCCGCTACTTAGCTAAACTTTAACAATTTAACCATTAAACAATTTAGCAATTCAACAACTTATTTAATTTATAATGTATCCAATTCTTTCATCATTTCTTTAATTTCTTCATCTTCCTTAGTAGATTTTTTGATTATTGTTCCTGTTTTGAGTTCTACGTCCGGTATTGTTTCGTTCAGAGCTTTTAAACCGTCTTCGGTCATTCTGTAAAATTGATTGTCTTCGCTCCAATCTATTTCAGCACTTATATTGTCAAAACCTTTGCCGATATATACAATTTTCCCTACGGGAATTTTCAAATCAACAGATACTTCCTGGTCTCGAACTTTCTTTTTTCCTTTGATGTCGAAATACCGGTTTAGAAAAAGTAAAGAATCATCTTGTTGCCAATCATATTCTAAGTTTTTAGCATATTTCAAAGCATCATTATCATTTATTCCGTGCGCTCTTTTTGTTATGGATAATTCATAATTTTTTCGATTAGCCGGAATAAAATGTAAATATATTTTTCCTGTTAAATCCAAATTGTTTTCAAAATCAACAATCACACGGTTAAAAATTTCTTTATTTCTTGGTGATAATTTAGCTTGCGCCAAATGAACATATAAAGTATCGTAATTACCATAGAGTTCGTAAACTTTCTTTTTTTCGGCGGTAGAACGATAGTTGAAAGCAGTGCGTGTGCCGGCGCCAATAATTATCATTAAACTTACAAACCATACAGCTGTGGCTATTATGGCGGCTGTTCTGCTGTGTGCTTTAAATCGGAATAAAAGTTTCAGGCTTACAAATAATAAAGCCAGTATCGGAATAATTATGAATAAGTATAAAGCAATCATTCCCGTTATACTCACAAAAGGGTCTGCAAATAAGCCGATAAATTCACGAACCGAGAAATTCATATTATTCCAAGAAAGCGGGGATAAAAATGTATCGTTAAAAAACCAAATACCGGTAAATGAACTAATTATCCCTATACCTGAAATAAATAACCATACCGAAAAAACAACAAGGAATACTTTTAAAGCGATGAGTCCGATTTTTCCGGCAAATTTGAGTATTTCGCCTATATTATTACGAAATCTTTCGTAGCTTTCAGTGTTTTGCCATTTACTGAAACCTTCTTTTACATCGTCGTACTTATCTTTTATTGTTTTTTCTATATTTCCCAGATTTACGGGTTCGCCGCGCATTTCTAATTTTTGCGTAGTGGTTTTTGCTTCGGGAATTATTATCCACAATAAGATGTATATAAACATGCTGGCACCGTACATCATGGTAATTATAATAAACACTACCCTTACAACTACCGGGTCAATGCCAAAATATGCACCCAATCCGGCAGCTACCCCGCTAAGCACTTTTTTGTCCGGATCACGATAAAATCTTCGAGCTGATTTAAACGAATAATTATGTGTATTTTCCGTGTTTGAACTTTGTTCGGTATCGTCATCAATATATTCGCTGAAATCATCGGGTTTTCCCATGATTTCAATAATTGCTTCTATATCCGATAGGTTAATAACTTCTTTACGGCTGCTTACTCTTTGTTGAAACAATTCGGCAATTCTTGATTCTACGTCAGAAACCACTTCGTTTGCTTCGTTCGGATTTCGGAACATACGGCGTATTGCATCAAGATATTTGCTTAATCTTTGGTAAGCATCTTCATCCAGATTAAAAATTAAGCCGTTTATATTTATTCTAACTGTTTTCTTCATTTTTGCTGATTAAAAATGTTGGTTTAATATTCAATTATCCTAATTTTCTTCACTTTCTCGAGGAAGATTTTTTACCATATCTACTGCTTCTACCAGTTCGGTCCATGATTTATCCAGCTCATTTAAAAATTTTTCACCCTCTTGGGTAAGTTTGTAATATTTTCGTGGAGGACCTTGTGTCGATTCTTCCCATCGGTAGCTTAAAAGTCCTGCATTTTTTTGACGGGTAAGTAAGGGGTACAGTGTTCCCTCTACAACAATTAATTTTGCTTCTTTCAAGCGTTTAATTATGTCCGATGCATACGAATCTTTTTGCGAAAGTATTGATAAGATACAATACTCCAGCACTCCTTTTCGCATTTGTGCTTTTGCATTTTCTATTTTCATCCTTAAAATGTTTTTAATTTCATAAATTTTTATTGACACCTAAGTTCTGCGCTCATTCCCACATCTTCTAAAATCCTTTCATTTCCATTTTTTGTTCCAATGTTTTTGCTTGCGGAATTACAATCCAAAGAATAATATAGGGCAATAAGCCTATTCCCGTAAATATTACTGCCAGAATAAACAATACCCTGAAAAGTACGGGATCCACATTAAAATAGGTTCCTAAACCGCCGCATACGCCACTAATAATACTATTGTCCGGGTCGCGATACAGTTTTTTTGTTTTGTTTTGAAAATTAAAATTCGTTTTATCTTTCATTTTTTCCTCCTTTTCTACATCTTCCATAAAAATTTCCGGTAAACCGATTATTTCGATTATTTTATTCACATCTTCCATGCTGATTACCTCCTTTTTTTTATTCAGCATGGTTTCAAAAAGTTCGGCAATACGGCTTTCAATATCCGTAACAATTTCTTTTTCCTCTTCTTTTCCTTTAAAGTACCGTTCTACTGATTTCAGATATTCTTCCAATTTCAATAAGGCATCTTGGTCAATAGTGAATATCCTGTTCGCCAGATTTATGTTTTCCGTTAATTTCATTTTTGTAAATTTTAAAGTACCTTGTTATGCATATTATTATATGGTACAAATATATGACATTTTTTAGTACTATGCAACACATAGTACTAAAAATATAAATATTTTTTGATATTTAGTTTATTTACAGTGTGTTACATTTGTGTGTTTTTATCCTATACTGTCTGATTATTGAGTAATTTAGTATATCAGCAATAATTTGCCGGTAGTTATTGTTTGTTTTGAACATAAATCAATGTTGGTACTACTGCAGATTTAGTGGGAAATAAAAAAAATATTCAATAAACAATCCGCCGGTAGTCGGACAAGTTATTTGATATTCATCTGGTTTACGAATACGGAACACCGATTTACGTACTTTTTAATTTACCATCAACAATCTGCCGGTGCATGGAAAAGTTTTAAGCATAAACAATTCAAGCTCGTTTAATTAAGGATAATTAGTAATGTTCTGTATTGAAACAAATTAATGATATATTTAGTATCATTAAGCGAAAAAATGATTTTTAAGGCTGAAAGCCTTAGTTAATTTAGCCCAAGGGCAGCACCTTGGGTCCAGTACGAAAATAAAATTAGTATTCGCACTGTAAGTGTAATTTAATTTACCCTTTCAGGGTGCTTTTATATAGTATTTGATTTATCCCAAGGCGTTCCCTTGGGTTAGGATAAATTTGGCTTTCAGCCTGTTTAGTATTAAAAAAACAGAAAATTATACCTAAATTGAGCGCTTATTAAAGTAGATAATCGCTCAATTTAGCTTAAATCTATATTATTTGACTTCAAACGTTACTGAGGCAATTTCAACTCCTTTAGTTGCATCATCCGTATCATTCATTCTTATATCATATTTACCGGGCTCATTAGGGGCGGTAAATTCAAATGTTCCGCTTTCGGCTCCTTTAATATATTGATATGCAATATCGTAAGAGTCGTTTTCGGCTTCTTTACCATGCGCTACATTTGATGGAATAATACCTATCCAAGCATTTTCTTCCCATTTAGGAGAGGCTTTAAAACTTACTTTAATGGTTTCACCCGGAGCATAAACTTTTTTATCCAGTTTTAAATCTTCGCTGCCGCATGAACTAAAAATTGTGATTCCAAATAATGCAATAATTGCAAATAAACTTAATTTTTTCATAGCTTTAATAAAATTTTAAATGATTAATATTCTCAAATGTACGAATAAAATTTTTTTTTCTAAATATTTGATTATTAAAGTAAAAAATTATTTGTAATTTTATATTTAAGTTCAATCTAAATTACTTTTTGTCATTTAAGAGACATTTGTCGCCACACAAATCATATATTTTTGCCTACAAAATGCTTAATGACCCTAAACCCTTAACAGGGATTATCAAAATATAAAATATGCATACATACAATGAACTTACAAGCAGTGAACTATTTAACTTGCTTGATAAACCCCATGTAAAAATTATTGATACGCGTCCTGTAGATGCATACAACGGCTGGAAATTACAGGGAGAAACATGTGGCGGACATATTAAATCTGCAAAATCTTTACCCATAAAATGGACAAACTATATGGATTGGATTGAAATTGTTCGCTTTAAAAATATTTTACCGGAAAATAAAATAGTAGTTTACGGATATACACC
>Ga0256840_1003661_pt1 | contig 12185 bp, 12 predicted proteins | sample 355202metaG_FD_185969 | JGI IMG/M metagenome (GOLD analysis project Ga0256840, IMG submission 185969) | Hydrothermal vent microbial communities from Mid Atlantic Ridge, Atlantic Ocean - 355-202 | ecosystem: Environmental > Aquatic > Marine > Hydrothermal vents | place: Atlantic Ocean: Mid...
GATCTGGAAGGTGACGCGCTGCGCGATTTCTATGTCTATTTCGTATAAGGAAAAGCGATGAAAGTAATTTGGAAGGTAGAAGGCGGCGACGATTTTTCCGCCGAAGTCGAGGCGGGCACAACGCTAAAGGATGCCGCGATGGCGCAAAATGTGCCGTATATTCTCGGGGAATGTGGCGGCTCGATGAGCTGCGCAACCTGCCATGTGGTTGTCGCGCCCGATTGGGTCGCAGCCACGGGCGCGCCCGGCGAATTCGAGGATGCGGTGCTGGACGCAACCGAAGCCCCGCGTCAGGACAACTCGCGCCTGTCCTGCCAGATCACCATGCGCGATGATCTGGACGGGTTGGTGTTGATTGTCCCTGACCCTAGGCCGCTTTAAACCCTGCGGCCAGCGCGGACAGGATGGTTTGCACATCTGCACTGTCCAGAACCAGCGGTGGCGACAGGATCACATTCGGCCCCGAGATGCGGATCATCGCCCCGGCGCGATAGGCCGTTTCCTGAATGGTTGCGATCGTGGGCTTGTCGATTGACGCCTTGGTGGCGCGGTCCGATACCAGTTCCAGCGCGCACATCAACCCGTGCCCGCCGCGCACATCGCCGATGATATCGTGTTTTTCGGCCAATGCTTGCAGCCCCGCATACAGTTCCGCCCCGCGTGCGGCGGCGTTTTCATTCACCTTCAGACGCTTGGTTTCCGCCAGACAGGCGAGGGCGGCAGCGCCCCCCACGGGGTGGCCGGAATAGGTATAGCCGTGCCCGATCGCGGCCTTGCCGCTGCTGTCGTTTTCAAACACCTCGGCCATCGCGTCGGCGATCATCACCGCGCCAAACGGGAAATATCCGTTGGTGATGGCCTTGGCCGTGCACATCATATCGGGCTGCACCCCCCAATGGCGCGAACCGGACCACGATCCGGTGCGCCCGAAGGCTGTGATCACCTCGTCCGCAATCAGCAGGATGCCGTTCTTGCTGCAAATATTGCGCACCCCTTTCATAAAGCCGGGATGCGGCGGGATCACCCCGCCCGCGCCAAGGATCGGCTCCATAATGAAGGCCGCGATGGTGGAGGCGCCTTGAAAGGCGATCTCGACCTCTAGCGCGGCAAGGCATAGCTGGGCAAGACGTTCCGGATCGGTTTCGTTGAACGGGTTGCGATAGGTATAGGGCGCGGGGATGTGGTAGCAGCCGGGCAAAAGCGGCTCGTACTGGGTGCGGAAATTGGCGTTGCCATTGACCGAGGCCCCGCCGGTGTGGGTGCCGTGGTAGCCTTTTTTCAGCGACAGGTATTTCACCCGCCCCGGTTCGCCCTTGATCTTGTGATATTGCCGCGCAAGGCGCAACGCGGTTTCCACACTGTCCGACCCGCCCGAGGTGAAAAAGGCGCGGCTTAATCCATCGGGGGCAAAGAAATCGCGCAGTTCTTCAGCCAGTTCAATCACCTTGTCGTTGCTGGTGCCGCGAAAGGTGGAATAATAGGGCAGAGTGCCCAGCTGCGCGGCTATGGCGTCTTTGACGGGCTGGCAGGAAAAGCCAAGGTTCACGTTCCACAGACCGCCAACCGCATCGACCACTTCGTGGCCGTCAATATCGGTGATCCGCACACCGGCAGCGCCCGTGACAATGGTCGGCGGGTTGGCGCGGCTGTCGGCGGGATGCGCCATCGGATGCCAGATCGAGCGGGCGTTGTTTTCTTTCAGGAAGTTGGAGTCCTTCATCTAAAGGCACCTTTCTGTTGATCGTATCTGGTCATGTTGTTGTCGGAAATGACGGGGGCGCAAAGCCGCCAAGCAGGCGGGTTAATCGTGTGGTGTGGCTCGTGACTTCGGTCTGGATCAGTGATTGCAACGCATCGTCCATCCGCGCGACAGGGGCGGCCACGGCCACAGCCCCAATGCAGGCCGAGGATGAGTCAAACACCGGCACCGCGTGGGAATGCACGTCCTGCTCGAACCCGCTGATCGAAACCGCAAAGCCGTTCTGTCGGACCTGCTTTAGTTGCTGGCGGATCTGCGCGGGGTCGGTCACCGTATCGGGCGTGCGTGCCTTTAGCGGTTGCGACAGCACCTGATCGACAAAATCCGCTGGGCTGAAGGCCAGCACGGCCAACCCCGAACTGGTGGCGTGAAGCATCAGCGTTTCGGCGTCTTCCATGCGAACCTGCGTGCCGTGTGCATCGGAATATGTATAGGCGACCGTGGTTAGCAAACCGCCTTGCAACAGAGACATATGCGCGGTTTCGCCGGTGGCTTTGCTAAGGTCATTCAGCACGCCAAGCGCCACTTCGCGCATCGGAACGGCAGCTTCGCGCAGGGCGGACAAGCGCAGGAATGCCGGCCCCAAACGGTATTCGCGCCCTGATCCGGTCTGCTCGACAAATCCGTGCGCGGCCAGTTCGGTCAGCAAACGATAGGTCGTTGCCTTGTTCATGCCGGCCCGCCGCGCGAATTCGCTTAGCCCGATTTCGGGCGTCGCGCGCGAGAAAAGTTCAAGCAAAGACAGGGCCTTGGAGGTGGTTCCCATAAGTGGTCCGTTGTGTTTGAGGGTGCCGTTTTCAGCCAGCAAACCCGCGATTTGAATTCGAGTCGTTCATTTTACTTGACGGAATCACCTACCCTCTGTCAATCTAAAACAGAACCTTTGGTTCAAATAGCGAACCGATGATAAATCGGGTGTAGAACAGGGAGAACATCATGAAGACTACCAGCCTATTGGGCGGCGCGCTGGCCCTTGCCATTGCAACGCTTGCGGGCCCGGCATTCGCCGAGTACCCCGAGAAACCCGTTTCATTCATCGTGCCATGGCCGCCGGGCGATCTGGAGGATGTGCTGACACGCATGATCGCCGAGGATTTTCAGGCCGAGTACGGCGTGCCCGCAGCAGTGGTGAACAAACCCGGTGGCGGCGGTGGTCCGTTCCCCGGCGCGATTGACGTGGCAACGGCCGATGCCGATGGTTATACCATTGGCTCTTTCGTACCTGCCGTGGCTGTGATCGGCCACGAGATTGGCATCGACGAATTATCACCCGAAAAATTCGACCCGGTCGGCATCTTTCTAACTTACCCTTTTGTAATCGCCACCTCGGCGGATGCACCTTATTCCAGCATGGCAGAACTGGCCGCCTATGCCAAAGACAACGACGTGGCGCTGGGCCATTTCGGCGACGTGCTGACACCGACACAGGTGACCAAGGCCTATGCGGCGAACGCGGGTTTCGAGTGGGGCTCGGATGCTGCGTTTGACGCGCTGGATTGCAATACGCTGGCCTCGGGTGATGCGGATGTGATCAACACGACGCTGCAACTGATCCTGCCTTGTCTGGATAGTGTCAAGGTTCTGGTGGCCGTGACCGATCAGCGGATTTCGCTGGTGCCCGATGCACCGACCATTGGCGAGTTGGACCCGACTTTGGACATTGCCCTGTGGAACGGTTTGTTCGTGCTAAAGGACACACCGCAGGACGTGCGCGACAAAATTGCAGCCGTTGCCGCCAAAACGGTGATGAGCGAACGCGCCCAGAAAATCGCGGCGGAAACCGGTGCGCTGGTTTACTGGATGAACGCCGAGGACAGCGCGGCCCGTATCGCGACCGATAAGGAAACCGTTGCCCGTATCACCAAGATTCTGGAATAAACCAAATGGAACGGGCCGGGGCGAAACTGCCTTGGCCCGTGAACCGCGCGAGGCTTACCGATGAGTGATGACCCACTGGAAACCGGCGGACACCGCAGGGCCGGACAGATCGCATTTGCGTTGGGGTTTGTTGTGTTGGCGGTTGTTCTGGTGGCGTTGCTGGGGGATCAGACGGTTTGGAAAAACAAAGTCAAGTTTTTCGCCCAGCCGCGTTTCTGGCCTGCCGTCGGGGTGATCGGCATGGCGGTTTTCGGTGCGCTGCATCTGAAACACCTGCCCCGTTGCCGCCTAAGCCGCTATGACCTGCGCGAGGCCCGCGTCTGGTTCGAAGCGGTGGAATATGCGTTGTGGTTTCTGGTCTATGTCTGGGTTGTGCCGATTGCCGGATATCTGCCGACCACGCTGGTTTTTGCGCCGCTGCTGACATGGCGGCTGGGGTATCGCAGCCGCAAAATGCTGTGGATTTCGGTGATATTCGCGGTGGTAGTGGTAGTGGTGTTCAAAAGCGTGCTTCAGGTCAAAATCCCCGGCGGGTTGGTCTATGAATACTTGCCCGGCGGTTTGCGCAGCTTTTTCATTTTGAATTTCTAGGGGCGGTTGATGGATCTGATCTTTTCCAGTCTTGATATTCTGGCCTGCTGGGATGTGGTGCTGGCCCTGCTTGTGGGGTCCGTCGGTGGTGTGCTGATCGGGGCGATTCCGGGGGTGGGGCCAGCGGTGGCGATTGCCATCCTGTTGCCCGCAACCTTTTCGATGGACCCGATTGTCGGGCTGACGGTTCTGCTGGGGATTTACGGCAGTTCCATGTATGGCGGCTCGATCCCGGCGATCCTGATCAACACACCCGGTACAGCGGTTAACGCGCTGACCACCTATGACGGCTACCCGATGACCACCCGCGGCGAGGCGCGGCGCGCCATCGCGCTGGCCTATTCCAGTTCGTTCTTTGGCGGCATTTTTTCGGTAATCTGCCTGATCCTGTTCGCCCCCGTTCTGGCCAAAATCGCGCCGATGTTCGGATCGCGCGAAATCTTTCTGGCGGCGCTGCTGGGCATCATCCTTGTGGTGACCGCGCATCACCGCCAAACCCTGATCGCCGCCGCATTGGCCGGTTTCGGTATCTGGCTGAACACCATCGGGCTTGAGCCTGTGAAATACACCAAACGCTATACCTTTGATCAAAGCTGGCTGTCGGGCGGGGTGAACCTGATTGTGGTGGTGCTGGGCCTGTTTGCCCTGTCACAAGCGTTTATCCTGTTGCAAGGCGAGGACGAAAAGGTGCGCCTGACCAAATTGCGCGGCTCGTTCTTTCAGGGGTTTCGGGAACTGGCGCGACATCCGCGGGTGGCGGGGGTCTCGGCGACCTTTGGGGTGATCATGGGGATGGTCCCCGGTGTGGGCGAATTTACCGCGCAATTCATGAGCTATACTTACGCCCGGAAAACCAGTAAACGGCCCGAGGATTTCGGGCATGGCTCCAGCGAAGGATTGATCGCTGCCGAAACCGCCAATAACGCCGTGCCCGCCGCCGCGATGGTGCCGCTGCTGGCGCTGGGCATCCCCGGCGAGGCACTGACCGCGATGATGTTAAGCGTTTTTTATGTGCATAACGTCATTCCCGGCCCCGGGCTGTTCCAGAACCGGATGGATTTTGTGGTGGCGCTGTATATCGCGCTGCTGATCCTGAATGTGCTGGTGCTGGTGTTCCTGTTGATGGCCACCAACCAGTTGATCAAGGTGGTGAAAATTCCCAACCGCTTCCTTGGCATGTGTGTGCTGGTCCTTAGCTTTGTCGGCGTCTATTCCTTGCGCAATTCTGCCACCGACTGCGCGCTGGCCGCCGGTTTCGGGGTGCTGGGGTTCGTGTTGAAACGCCTGAACCTGCCGATTGTTCCGATCATTCTGGGCATGGTTCTGGGTGGCATTATGGAGGTCAAGCTGCGCGCCGGAATGGCGCGGGTCAAAACCCCGTTCGATTTTATCGACAGGCCCATCGCAATGATCCTGTTCATCATGATTGTCCTTGTCCTGATCCTGCATTTCCGGCGGGTCTGGCGGGACTATAAACAAAGGAAAGCCAAACAATGGTCGACCAGTCACGCATCAATCAGCTTCGCAACCACGATGTACCGCCGCAGAAACTTTTTATTGAAGGCGCGTGGCAGGAAGGTTCGGGGGAAACGCTCGAGGTATTATCCCCGATCGACGGGCAAAAACTGACCACGATCTGTCGGGCGACACCGGCGGATGTGGATCGGGCTGTGGCTTCGGCGCGGGCGGCGTTTGATGACGGGCGCTGGTCGCGGATGGCACCGGCGGGGCGCAAGAAGGTGCTGCATCGGCTGGCTGATCTGATCGAGCGTGACGCGCTGGAACTGGCGGTTCTGGGCGTGCGTGATAACGGCACCGAGATTTCGATGGCAATCAAGGCCGAGGCCGGTTCCGCCGCCGCCACCTTCCGCTATTACGCAGAAGCACTGGACAAGGTCTATGGCGAAATCGCCCCGACGGCGGACAATGTTCTGGGGCTGGTGCATCGCGAACCCGTGGGTGTGGTGGGCGCGATTGTGCCGTGGAATTTCCCGCTGATGATCGGATCGTGGAAACTGGCCCCTGCCTTGGCGGCGGGTAATTCGGTGGTTTTGAAACCGGCCGATAGCGCGTCGCTTACCCTGTTGCGGATTGCCGAATTGGCCAGCGAGGCGGGATTGCCCGATGGCGTGTTCAATGTAGTCACCGGCCAAGGGTCTGTGGTGGGCGAGGCATTGGCGCTTTCGATGGATGTCGACGTGATGGTGTTCACCGGATCGGGCGGTGTCGGGCGGCGGTTGCTGGAATATTCGGCCCGCTCGAACCTGAAGCGGTGCTATCTGGAACTGGGCGGCAAATCCCCCAACATCGTTTTTGCCGATGCGCCCGATCTGGAATTGGCGGCGAAAACCTCGGCGATGGCGATATTCCGCAACGCGGGGCAGGTCTGCGTGGCCGGATCGCGCCTGTTGGTCGAGGATAGCATCCATGATGAATTCGTTACGGCATTGGCAAAACACTCGGCGGCAATGAAGGTGGGCGACCCGCTGGAATTGTCCAGCCAGATCGGCGCGGTGAACAATCTGACCCAGCTTGAGGGCAATCTGGCCTTTGTCGCGGGGGCTTTGGAACAAGGGGCCGAAATCGCGCTGGGTGGCTCGCGTATCCTGCAAGACTCCGGCGGCTGGTATATGGAGCCGACGATTGTTACCGGCGTAAAACCCGACGATGCCATCGCCCAGCAAGAAGTGTTCGGGCCGGTGCTGGCTGTAACGCGGTTTTCCACGGACAAGGAAGCGGTGGCGCTGGCCAACAGCACCGATTACGGGCTGGCGGCAGGGGCCTGGACCAGCAACCTGAGCCGCGCACACAGGATGGTGCGTGATGTGCGGGCGGGGATCATTCATGTGAACACCTATGGCGGCTCGGATATGACAGTGCCGCTGGGCGGGGTCAAACAATCTGGCAACGGGCATGACAAATCCTTGCACGCGATGGACAAATATTACGATCTGAAAACCGCTTGGATGCAGTTGTAGGGGGTGGGGCAAATGAGCGACAAAACCATTCTGGTGGTGGGCACCTATGACACCAAAGATGCCGAGCTGACCTATCTGGTCGACCGTATCCGTTCCCAGGGCGGCGAGGTGCGGACCATGGATGTCAGCGTGCTTGGCGACCCGCAAGCGCCCACGGATTACTCCAAACATGACGTGGCCAAAGCGGGCGGCAGCAGCATTGCAAAGGCGATTGAATCGGGGGACGAAAACACCGCGATGCAGACCATGGCGCACGGGGCGGCGGCGCTGGCGCTGGACCTGTGGCGCGACGGGGCGTTTGACGGGGTGATCGTGCTGGGCGGCACCATGGGCACCGATCTGGCGCTGGACCTGTGTCAGGCGCTGCCGCTGGGCGTGCCGAAATATGTGGTTTCCACGGTCAGCTTTTCACCGCTGATCCCGCCGGAACGATTGGCGGCAGACATCCAGATGATCCTTTGGGCCGGTGGGCTATACGGGCTGAACTCGGTCTGCAAGGCGTCCCTGTCCCAAGCCGCCGGCGCGGTATTGGGGGCTGCACGGGCGGTCGAGGCGCCCAAACGGGACCGCCCCCTGATCGGCATGACCAGCTTTGGCAAAACCGTTCTGCGCTATATGGTTTCGTTGAAACCCGCGCTGGAAGAACGCGGGTTCGAGGTGGCGGTGTTCCATGCAACCGGCATGGGCGGGCGGGCGTTTGAAAGCCTTGCGGCCGAGGGCGCCTTTGCCGCCGTGATGGATTTCGCACCACAGGAATTGACCAACCACATCATGGGGTCCAGCATTTCTGCTGGCCCCGACCGGATGACCAACGCAGGGGCCACAGGCACGCCGCAAATCATCGCGCCGGGTTGTTACGACCTGGTGGATGTGGTCGGTTGGCAGCCCTTGCCGGAGCGTTTCAAGGATAGCGAAGTGCATGCCCATAACCGTCTGCTGTCCTCGATCCTGCTGGGCGCGGACGAACGGCGCGAGGTTGCAATGGCGATATGCGAACGGCTGGCAGGTGCCGAAGGGCCGGTGACCCTGATCCTGCCATTGCAGGGCGGCAACGAGTGGGACCGCAAAGGTGCGCCACTGCATGACGCCGAAGGCATGGCGGCCTTTGTCGATGAGGTCCGAAAGGCCTGTCCGGCGAATGTGACTTTGCTGGAACTGGACGCGCATATCAACGACGCCGAATTCGCCGATTGCGCGCTGGCGGTGTTTGACAACTGGATGGACGAGGGCACAGTCCCGCGTCCCTGATTGCGCGGGGGATACACTGGCGCTAAGGTCATGGTTCAAGGAGGAACCATGCCGCATCTACGTTTCGAATATTCCCGGGGGCTAGAGGATCTGGCCGATCTGGACAGACTGGCCGAAACCCTGCGCGATGCGCTGGTTTCGAGTGGTCAATGCCCGCTGGGTGGCATCCGCGTGCGCGGGTTTCGGGCCGACCATCAGGCGATTGCGGACGGGGCAAAATCCTATCATTTCCTTGATATGGTGCTGCGGCTGGGCGAGGGGCGCGATGCCGCCACCCGCGCAGGAATCGCCGATACGCTGTATGCTGCCGCCGAAACCGCTCTGCGCCCGCAGGTTGGCGACGTGCCGTTTATTCTCAGCCTTGAAGTGGTCGAGATCGACAGCCGGTTTTCCCGCAAAAGCTGGAGCACCATCCACGCCGCCATTAAGGATCAAAACGCATGAAGAACTATGATCGCGCCCTGCCGATTGCCCTGTTGCGCGCCCGCGAGGCCACGTTGCGCCCGTTTCGCAAGGAACTGGAGCAAATCGGTCTGACCGTGCAGCAATGGCGGGTGATCCGTGCCTTGGCCGAGGGCGAGGCATTGAGCGCCAGCGCCTTGTCCGAAATGTGTGTATTGATGCCGCCATCCCTGTCGCGGATCATGAAAAACCTGACCGAACGCGGGCTGATTGAGCGGGTTGAAGACAGTGACGCCCGCCGCCGGATGGTCCGGATCACCGCCATAGGGCAGGCGAAATATGATGCCATGTCGGGGCGCGCCGTCGAGGTTTATCAACGGATCGAACAGGCCTTTGGCGCATCAAAGATGGAGCAGCTTTTAGACCTTCTGATCGAGCTTCGAGAAGCGGTAGAGCACGACGGGGTTTAGGTGACTTGACGGGCGGGGTTCATTTAATTAACCTGTTAATTAAATGAACCAGCACCGGAACCTGTCATGACTTCACTTCAAAGCAATATTGCTGCGGCTGAAACCTATCTGGAACACTGGCGCGATAGCGGGGTGCAGAACCATATTGCGGGCCGGTCGGTTCCGGCATCGGGCGGGGAAACCTTTGAAAACACAACGCCGGTGGACATGTCCCGCCTGTGCGATGTTGCCCGTGGCAAGGCTTCGGATATTGATATTGCGGCGCTGGCGGCGACGCAGGCTTTTGACACGTGGCGGGATGTAACGGGCAAGGACCGGCGCGATATCCTGCATGCCATCGCCGACGGAATCGAGGACCGCGCCGAGGAAATCGCACTGTTGGAGAGCCTTGATACGGGGCAGGCGATCCGCTTTATGTCCAAGGCTGCCATTCGCGGGGCCGAAAACTTCCGCTTTTACGCTGACAAGGCAATCGAGGCCCGCGATGGAAAATCCATCCATGCGCCGGGGCAGATGAACGTCACCTCGCGGTTTCCACTGGGGCCTGTCGGGGTGATCACCCCGTGGAATACGCCGTTCATGCTGTCCACATGGAAAATCGCGCCGGCCTTGGCCGCTGGCTGCACCGTGGTGCACAAACCGGCCGAACTGTCGCCGATCACTGCGAAAATTCTGGTGGAAATTGCCGAACTGGCGGGCTTGCCCACGGGCGTCTGGAACACCGTGAACGGTTTTGGCGAAGAGGTGGGCAAGGCGCTGTGCGAACACCCCCTGATCCGCGCCATCGCCTTTGTCGGCGAAAGCGCCACGGGGTCGGCGATTATGGCGCAAGGGGCGGCGACGTTAAAACGGCTGCATCTGGAACTGGGTGGCAAAAACCCCGTGATCGTCTTTGAAGATGCCGATCTGGAGCGCGCCGCCGAAGCCGCGATTTTCATGATCTATTCGCTGAATGGCGAACGCTGCACTTCATCCTCGCGATTGTTGGTGCAGTCGTCGGTCTATGACGACCTAACCGCGCGGATTGCCAAAAAGGCCGCGGCGATCAAGGTGGGCCACCCGCTGGACCCTGACACGGTGATCGGCCCGCTGATTTCGCAGGGGCATCAAGCCAAGGTGATGTCCTTTTTTGATACGGCCCGTGCCGAGGGCGCAACGATCGCCACCGGCGGCGAACGGGTAGGCCAAACCGGCTGCTATGTCGCGCCAACCCTGTTCACAGACGCCAACAACGATATGGCGATTGCACGGCAGGAAATTTTCGGCCCTGTGCTGACCGCCATCCCGTTCAAGGACGAGGCCGACGCGTTGCACATGGCCAATGACACCGACTATGGCCTTGCCGCCTATCTGTGGACCAACGACCTGACCCGCGCGTTGCGGATGACCCAGCAGCTGGAAACGGGTATGATCTGGGTGAACTCGGAAAACAAACGCCATCTGCCAACGCCCTTTGGCGGGGTCAAGGCCTCGGGGATCGGGCGGGATGGCGGCGACTGGTCGTTTGATTTTTACATGGAAACACGGAATGTTTCCTTTGCCACCACAGCGGGAAAAATCCCGCAACTTGGCGGCTGAAACAGGGGGGATTCGCTGATGGGACAAATCGTTCAGGCAGCCAAGGTCACGCATGTGCCGACCATCTGGATGTCGCACACAATGGAAAAATACCGTGGCATCCGCCAAAGCGCAATTGACGGATATGCGCGCTTGCGCACCGAGGCGCAGGAGGCGGGGGTTGAAACCTTCATCGTGTTCGACACCCACTGGATCGTCAATCAGGGGTTCCACCTGAATGCCAAACCGCGCCATGCCGATACCTTCACCAGCCATGAATTGCCGCATATGCTGGCGGGGCTGGATTATGATTATCGGGGCGATCCGGAACTGGCGGAACTGATTGTAAAAACCCTGCAAGGGGCGGATGTGCGGGCGATGGGGCAGACGGATGAAAACCTGGGGCTTGAATACGGCACACTGTTGCCGATGCATTTCATCAACCAAGGATCCTTTGCGCGGGTGCTGCCGGTGGCGGTGAACCAGTTTGCCTCGATCGCCGAAAATCTGGAATGGGGGCGTCTGCTGGCACAGGCGATCGTCGCCTCGGGGCGCAAGGTGTCGGTGTTGGCGTCGGGTTCCCTTAGCCATGCGTTTTGGCCGAATGACAAATCCGCCGAAGGGATCAATTCGATCAACGGTGAATTCAACCGCCAGATGGATTTACGGGTGCTGGAATTGTGGGAGCAGGGCCGCTGGGCCGAGTTTCTGGACATGCTGCCCGAATACGCCGAAAAATGCGCCGGCGAATGCGGCATGAACGACACCGCCCTGTTGTTCGGCGCGTTGGGGGCGGCGGATTATGCGGGGCAGATCACCACGCACACGCCCTATTTCCCCAGTTCGGGCACCGGACAGGTCAATATTTCCTTTAGCCCTGCGGGGGCATCATGACAGTGCGGTTGGCGCAGTTCAGCGCGCAAGGTGCGGCCCTGTGGGGGGCTGTCGCCGATGGCGGCATGATCGCCCTTTCCCCCGCCTTTCCCGAATTCCCGACCCTGCGCGAAGTGATCGCGGCGGATGCGTGGGATCAGGTGGCGCAAGCGGCCGAGGGGCGGGATGTGACCCATGCCAACGGCAGTTTTACCTGGGATATACCGATTCCCGCGCCGGAAAAGATCATTTGTGTTGGCGTGAATTATCCCGACCGCAATGCGGAATATAAAGACGGCAAAGACGCCCCGCCAAACCCGTCGCTGTTCATCCGCTTTGCGCGCTCGTTTGCAGGACACGACGCACCGCTGATCCGCCCACCGGAAAGCCCGCAACTGGATTACGAGGGCGAGATTGTGATCGTGATCG
>Ga0256840_1003662_pt1 | contig 12183 bp, 5 predicted proteins | sample 355202metaG_FD_185969 | JGI IMG/M metagenome (GOLD analysis project Ga0256840, IMG submission 185969) | Hydrothermal vent microbial communities from Mid Atlantic Ridge, Atlantic Ocean - 355-202 | ecosystem: Environmental > Aquatic > Marine > Hydrothermal vents | place: Atlantic Ocean: Mid...
ATATGTATTAGCAGTTGCAAAATATAAAAATTTCACATTGGCATCAGAAAATTGTTTTGTAACTCAACCAACTTTAAGTATGCAGATACAAAAATTAGAAGATGAGTTAGGTATTGTTGTTTTTAACCGAAAAAAAAAGCCAATTCAGCTTACAAGTATTGGCGAAAAATTAATAGAGCAAGCAAAAATTGTAATTAACGAAAGTAAACGTATATCAGACATTGTAGATCAACAAAAAGGCTTTATTGGTGGTGATTTTAAAATAGGAATTATACCTACCATAATGCCGACATTACTACCTTTATTTTTAAAAACATACATAAAAAAGTTTAGTAATGTAAATTTAATCGTAGAAGAATTAACAACCGAAGATATTGTTAAAAAATTAAACGATGGTTTTATTGACGTTGCTATTGCAGCAACTCCACTTGAAAACGAATCAATTAAAGAACGTGTTTTGTATTACGAACCATTTGTTGGCTATGTCTCAGACAAGCATCGTTTATACAAAAACAAAACAATAGCCGTAAATGATTTAGAAATTGATGATATTTTATTATTAGATGATGGGCATTGTTTTAAAGATAATATATTAAACCTTTGCGGAAGCAATCCCAGTAAAAAAAATACAAATTTCAGACTACAAAGCGGAAGTTTTAACACCTTAATTAAGCTATCAAAAGAAGGTTTAGGCATGACGCTAATTCCATATTTGCAAACTTTAGATTTATTAGATGATGACAAAAAAAACCTACGAGATTTTGAAAAACCAGTTCCTGCAAGAGAAGTAAGTTTAATTTATCATAAGTCACAATTAAAAATGCAATTAATAGAGTCTTTAAAAACAACTATCGATTCAGTTATTAGAGGTGTAATTGCTTTTAGTGACGTTAAAATTGTAAGTCCGTTAAAAAAATAATAGACTTAGTCATCTTCTTCTTTAAAATTAATACAACGTAATTCTTCCAGAGAAGTATACAATTTTTCGTAATCTTTTTTTCGTACTGAAATTAAAAAATCACAATCATATTCCATTTTTCGTTGAATAATTTCGGCTTTATTTTCTTTAATTACACGTAAAATTTTATTTTGATCTTTATACGCAAAATTAATTTCAAATTCTACATTAATAGTTTTTACCTTAATAGCAGCAATTTCTAAAACACTATTTGAGGCGGTTTTGTATGCCGTTATTAAACCTCCAACGCCTAATTTTGTTCCGCCATAATACCTAACCACAATTAGCAACACATTAGTTACATCTTTAGACAATATTTGCCCATAAATTGGCTGTCCAGCACTATTACTTGGCTCGCCATCATCATTTGCTCTAAACCGAAATTTCTCCATACCCAAACGCCAAGCATAACACCAATGTCTGGCTTTATGATGTGCTGCTTTTAATTGTGCTATTTTTTCAGAAATTTCATCTTCGTTCTTTACTGAATATGCAAAACCGATAAATTTACTTCCTTTTTCTTTGTAGATTTCGCCTTCAAAAGAATTGTCAATGGTTTTGTAGGTATCGGTTAAATTTTGTTGATTACTCATTTAATAATTTGTACTAATTTACTATTTAACTTCAAATATATTATTGGTTAAATCAACATCAGCCATTAGCTTAGAAGGATCAATGCTTACTTTTTTAATTATTTTTTGTGTTGTAAATTTATAAGTTGGATAAGCCCAAGCCCAATCTTTTAGAGCCGTTGCCTTAGTACTTTTTGAGCCAAGCATCATTCGCAATGGAATATAAAAATTTTCAGATGAACCATCTACATATTCAACTTTTAAATCAATTGGCATTGGCATTTCTCCAAGACGTTTTAAGGTTATTTCTTTACCAGAAACAGACTTAATGCTATAATCAATATTATGTAAGGTTTTAGTCCATTCATCTAAATACCAATGTAATTGAATACCAGAGACTTTCTCAGCAGTTCGTGTAATATCATTTGGGTTTGGATGTTTCATTTTAAAATCATTATAATATTTATTTAATGTTTTAAGCACATTTTCTTTACCTATAATGTATTCTAATTGTGATAAAAACATCAATCCTTTATAGTACGAATTAATTCCGTAAGCCATATTAGTATGAAAACGATCACCATGTGTTGTTAAAGGCTCATTTTTACCTGAATTTACTAAATAGTTGTAAGTTTGATAAGTACGATCGTACGGAAATTCTTTTTTGCCGTCTAATTCTTGATCTGCCAATACATTTACATACGATGTAAAACCTTCATCCATCCATGGATGTTTACTTTCGTTAGATGCTAATACAAATTGATTCCACGAATGTCCCATTTCGTGTCTAACAACACCAATCATACTTTTTAAAGTTCTTTTACCAGTAATTAATGTACACATTCCGTATTCCATTCCGCCATCGCCTCCTTGAATAATTGAGTATTGTTCGTATGGATATTCGCCCATTACTTTATTATAAAACTTCATGGTTTTAACTGCATCGGTTTGCATTGTTTTCCAATTGTTTTTAAATTCATCACTAAGCGATTTTTTATATAAAAAATGAATGGTTGTATTATCGGTAGCTTTTTTTGTTTCGTGAATAAAATCTTTATCAGCTGCCCAAGTAAAATCGTGTACATTCGGAGCTTTAAAATGCCAAGATAATTTATCGCCTTTAGGTCTTAAAACTTGATAACCTTTTCGCTCATAGCCGTAACCAATATTTTGTGGATTTTGTAAATAACCTGTTCCTCCAAGAATATAGTCTTTGTCAATATTTATAGTAACATCAAAATTACCCCAAACACCATGAAATTCACGAGCAATATATGCATCTGCATGCCAACCTTCAAAATCATATTCGGCTAATTTAGGATACCATTGCGCCATTGATAGTGCAACGCCTTCTTTATTATTTCTACCACTTCGTCTAATTTGAACAGGTACTTGTCCTTTAAAAATCATATCAAAAGTAGCTTTATTTCCAGATGCAATAGGCTCATTAAGCGTAACTTTTAAAATAGTACCTATCACTTCATATTTTACAGGTTTCCCGTTTTGCTTTAAAGATTTTATTTTTTGAAATCCAATTTCATTCGGTTTTAATTTAGCTATTCTACTCTCAAAAACAGGGTTCTCTTTTGTACCGATGTTTGGTGCCATTCTGCCATCTGGATCTTCAATAGTTTGCACTCTTACATCCATTTCTGAATTAGGTTGAAAAGCATTAAAATACAAATGATAAAAAATTACATTTAAATCGTCTGGTGAATTATTGGTGTAAACTAATTTTTGCGTTCCATCAAATTGATAATTAGCTACGTTCATATCAATATTCATAGTATAATCTACATGTTGTTGCCAGTAAGTTGATGCAGGTTTACTTATATTTGATTCAACGTAGTTATAAGTTGCACTTTTAGTTGAATTACAAGAATAGATTAATCCTGTTAATAGTATAGTAAAAAATATTTTTTTCATTTTCGATCTTATTAATTTGCTGCAAGGTATTAAAAAAATGATTAGTTTTAGTTTTCAAAACTCATAATTTTTGGTATTTCGACCTGTACTTTTGTGAGGCAATTATTGAATATACGCTATTTGCCGTATTTTATGAATTGAAAATTTAAAATATGTTTGCAATATTATTAATCAATAAAATATTTATTATGAAAAATTTAAAAAAAGTTAGTATGTTTTTAATAGTTGTATTCTTAACCTTAGGGTTAGCTACTAGTTGTTCTAATGATGACGACGATAGTAGTGGAAGTAATTCTAGTGGCGAATTTGTATCTGTTAAAATTGATGGATCGGCATGGAGTTCATCTTCAAGTTACGACTTAGTCTCAGCATCAAAAGGAGGTGGATCTTTATCGGTTCAAGGAAGTGATGCTACAGGAAATGCTGTTCGGTTTACAATTACAAGTTATTCTGGAACGGGCACATATACTGCAGGTGATTTAGTAACAAATACAAATTCATTAAGTTATATTACAATCTCTCCGATAGCAACTTGGACATCATCAATGGATATAGGTTCTGGCACAATGGAAATTACATCAGATAGCAACGGAATAGTTGAAGGTACTTTTTCATTTGAAGGTTACAATGCAGATGATCAAACAACAAAAAGTTTTACGGTTGGTAAATTTAGAGCTAATGTAGATTAGTTTTTTTTTTGATTTAAAAAAAAACAACCTGAGTGGGGAAACTCAGGTTGTAAAATTTTTAATACTTAATTTATGAGAGATAACTCTACATAAATTTAGCTTAAAAATTTATTTAAATTTTATTAATTTTCAAATGCTTAATTTTTTTGTCTATAAATATTCTAAAAATATATGAGCCAGAAGAAACTTCATTTATGTTAATTTTAATATTTCTTTTTAAATTAAAATTGTATTTCTTAATTTGCGTACCAAAACTATTTATTAGCTCAATACTAATATCATTATAAACGCTGCCTAAATCGAATGTTACTACATTACTCGTTGGATTTGGATAAGCTCTAATTTTAGAATTATTTAAATTTAATAAATTTATATTTTTCAATATATCACCATCTATAATATTAATAGTATAATCTTCCACTTCACCAAAATTAAATACCTCACAAGGCGTTGAAACACCTCCACGCTTCATAGAAACTCGCATGTTTTTAACACCTAAAGTTACTGTACTTGGAATTGTAAAAGACATATAATTAGATGTATTGGAAGAGGTAACGCTATAAATTATTTCTGTACTTGATGCCGAATCGTCAAAAACACCATCATTATTGTAATCTATCCAAACTCTAAACCCTCGACTTTGAGAACTTGTTGTAGTGGCAAGAATAACACCTAAGTTTGTTTCGCCTTTAGTTGCTTGAAAAGTTGTACTAGTAAAATCACTATATCCACTTGCTCCAGACGAATTTGGCTGTCCGTTTATTCTGAAAAATGAAATGTATTCTTCAGACGAATCTAATCCTTGAGAACTACAATAACCTGTTTCAGGCAAGGTAGAAAAATTAATTGAAGATGAGTATCCAGAAGTAGAAGTATCAGGACAAAGACTCTGTACTTGAACTTCGTATTGTGTGTCAGGATTAAGACTTGTTATAGAATAGGAGTTAGAAGTAATATTTGGTATTATAGTCCAAGTACTTCCTGTCACTTCTTTGTATCTAATATTATACATTGCATTGGCTATTGCATCCCAAGACACTAATACGCTATTCGTTTGAATATTAGAAATAACACTATTAATAGGTACACTAGCAGTACAGATTGGAGTATTATTTATTATTACTTCTTGCATCTGTGTCGTAATATTTGTTCCATCTGTATACGTCCAAGTAATGGTTGTATTAACAGTAATAGGTAGCGTTGTGATAGTTGTTCCAATTATCGTACCAATACAATTATCTGTAGCAGTTGGAGAAGAAAGATTAGTAATATCATTTGAAGAAATAATATCAGGTAAATTTGCAACATCTACAATTGGTCCAGTTGTGTCGTTAATTACCACTTCTTGCGTTTGCGTACTGATATTTGTACCATCTGTATACGTCCAAGTAATTGTTGTACTAACAGTAATTGGCAGTGTTGCTGTAGTTGTACCTGAAACATTTCCTACGCAATCATCAATTGCTGTTGGTATTGTTAAAGTAGTAACTTCACATTGAGAATTAATCGTTGATAAAGTAGCCACATCGGCAACTGGTGCGGTTGTATCGTTATTGCAAGAATTTATATCAATAATATTAATTGTGTAATCTTCCACTTCACCAAAATTAAATACCTCACAAGGCGTTGAAACACCTCCACGCTTCATAGAAACTCGCATGTTTTTAACACCTAAAGTTACTGCACTTGGAATTGTAAAAGACATATAATTAGATGTATTGGAAGAGGTAACGTTATAAATTACTTCTGTACTTGATGCCGAATCGTCAAAAACACCATCATTATTGTAATCTATCCAAACTCTAAACCCTCGACTTTGAGAACTTGTTGTAGTGGCAAGAATAACACCTAAGTTTGTTTCGCCTTTAGTTGCTTGAAAAGTTGTACTAGTAAAATCACTATATCCACTTGCTCCAGACGAATTTGGCTGTCCGTTTATTCTGAAAAATGAAATGTATTCTTCAGACGAATCTAATCCTTGAGAACTACAATAACCTGTTTCAGGCAAGGTAGAAAAATTAATTGAAGATGAGTATCCAGAAGTAGAAGTATCAGGACAAAGACTCTGTACTTGAACTTCGTATTGTGTGTCAGGATTAAGACTTGTTATAGAATAGGAGTTAGAAGTAATATTTGGTATTATAGTCCAAGTACTTCCTATCACTTCTTTGTATCTAATATTATACATTGCATTGGCTATTGCATCCCAATTAGCAATAGCGGTAGTTTGCAAAACATTAGACAGACTAATGTTTGTTGGAATTATAGCGTTACAAACTACAGATAATGTATTAAATGTTAATGAATTTGTATAAGTCGATGTATTTGCATTAGCACATTTACTTCTCACTTGCACTTCATATTGCGTGTCAGCAGAAAGACTTCCTAATGTGTAATTATTCGTTGAAATATTAGTAATATTTATCCAAGTACTATTCGAAGTAGCTTTATATCTTAAATCATAAGTTGCACTGGCAACAGCATCCCAAATAAGGTCTGTACTATTACTTGTAATGTTTAAACCAGATAAGTTTGACGGTACAGTAACCACACATGACTGTGAAGTATATACTTCTAACCTTTTTAATATAGATTGTTTAGTTTCGGTAATAACACCTACATAATAATCGTAACTGCTGTAATCTGTTACAGTTAAATTATGCATTGTACTCAATGTATTTTGCCTAATTGGTGCAAAAACTTTATTAGCACTATTTTTTGCTTCAATATCAGCTAAAGTTTCCCCAACAGGCAATTTAAATAATACTAATTTTGTAGGTTGATCAGTAGTAACATCCCAATTTGTTCCGTTATTTGTTATTGTATTAATTACTGGTAGGTTATCATTTGCATAATTAGGATTTGTAGTGGCAGATAAGGTTATATTTACAGTTTCACTTACTCTATTAAATGGAACCTCTACTACAAATTTATTTGGAGCTGTTTTCCGTAAACTGACTGCTCCTATTGCTGTTAATTCACTACCTGCTAGACTGGTTCCTGTTACATCAATACTAACTGAAGCTGGTATGATAAAAGCATTTACAGGTTTAGAAGTAAAACCATCAAATGTCCACGAATTGTTCATCCAAAATGGTACTGTATAAGTAACTGACAAGGCTAAACTTCCTGAGTTATCCACTATATAAGTACTTGTTATTTCTCGTAACCACGCATGTTGTGCACGAGTGCCTGAACCAACAGTAACAATTTTTTTTTCTGGGTGAGCATCTATTTTAAGTCTAGACTCGTTATAAAATTCGTATAGTTTTCCGTTAGAAAATCTAGGGTTTGAATGCCAATGACAAAAATCTCTATACCATCCATTTGAATTAATGGCACTTTCAAAAACATTCATTGCATTAATAATAGGAGTAGCACCAGTATCATCTCCAAATCTAGTAGAAACCTGATAATACTTTGTTACACTAGATAAATTATCATCAGCCCAAATGGCAGGAAGCGTATTATAGTCTTGCATGGAACTTGTACGACCAGCTAACATATAATTAAAGAGTTTCCCTGTTGTAGAAGGAGCTCCGCCACCACCTTGATAAGCTACAGAAGCAGGTATGTGTCCATGCCTTTGATAAAACCATTTTACGTGTCTTGCATAATTTTCTGCTTGTACTGCTGGATCTGTTAAATCTGGAGTTGGGTCTGACGAAGGTATTTCAAAAACATTATGAAGACCCCAAGATTGTGTTTGGAAATAAATACCAAATTCACATCGACCTGTTTCTGAAACTGCTCCTGTAGCAAAAGCATGAGCAGGAGAATCATAAACAGTAGCTTCAATGTTATATTTAAATGCCAATGCTTCTCCATAATAAAAACCTGTTATTAAAGATGCGTCCGTACTTTGTGTATAACTAACATCTGCTCCTAAATAATGAGTAGATATAGATGCCGTTTGTGCATTGGTAAATAGTGTTACTAAAATAGTAATAAGTAGTAATCTTAATTTGTTTATCATAATTCCCCTTTTTTTATTTTTTAAAATTTATTTTAAATAAAAGTAAAACCTAAATATATAATTGTACCTATGGTATATTTAAATTTATACTCCATTCTATTAATTTCAAATATCTTATTTTAAATCAATATTTAAAATAAAATATAGTAACAATTAATTAATCACAACAAAGTAAGGTATTATTCGGTCAGTAAAACTTTAAAACTACTTACAATTTTCCTTGTAAATACTGAGCAGTAAAAGATTTATTATTATTAACTAATTTTTCTGGTGTTCCTTGAAAAATTAATTCTCCGCCATGTTTTCCACCTTCTAAACCTAAATCAATAATATAATCGGCTACTTTTATAAGGTCAATATTATGTTCTACTACAACAATTGTGTGTCCGTTACTAATCAATGCATCAAAAGATTTTATAAGTTTTTTAATGTCGTGAAAATGCAAACCTGTAGTTGGTTCGTCAAAAATAAATAGCGTTTTTGATGCTCGTGTTCCTTTAATTAAAAAACTTGCTAATTTTATTCGTTGCGCTTCTCCTCCACTTAAAGTAGATGACGACTGCCCTAATTGAACATAGCCCAAACCAACATCTTGCAATGGTTTAATTTTTTTTACTAATTTTTCGTCTTCCGTTTTAGTAAAAAAAGACATTGCTTCATCTATGGTTAAACTTAGTATGTCGTTAATAGATTTATCGTTATATTTTACTTCTAAAACTTCTTTTTTAAAACGCTTGCCTTTACAAGTATCACATATAAGATGTACATCTGCCATGAACTGCATTTCTACAACTACTTTGCCATCACCTTTGCATGTTTCACATCTTCCGCCATCTACATTAAATGAAAAATGTTTGGCTTTATAATTTCGAATATTAGATAATTGCTGACCTGCAAATAAAGTTCTTATATCATCATAAGCTTTGATATAGGTTATTGGGTTTGACCTACTCGACCTACCAATAGGGTTTTGATCGATAAATTCGATTTGTTTTATTTCTTTAAAACTACCTTCGATTTTAGTAAACTCACCAGCTTTTGAACCGTAATCATTTATAATTTTATGTACTGCTGGAAATAATATTTTCTTAACCAATGTGCTTTTTCCAGAACCTGAAACTCCTGTTACAACAGTTAAACAATTTAATGGGAAATTTACATCTATATTTTTAAGATTGTTTTCTCTTGCGCCAATTATTTTAATGTAATTTTTAATAGTTCTACGTTTAAGCGGAACTTCAATTTCTTGTTTTCCGTTAAGGTATTGTGCTGTGAGTGAATTGGATTTTAAAATATCTTTCCAAGTTCCTTCTGCAACTAATTCACCACCAAAAACGCCAGCTTCTGGACCAATATCAAAAATATAATCTGCCGCCGCCATAATATCTTCATCATGTTCTACTACAATTACTGTATTGCCTAAATCTCGCAAATTTTTAAGCACTTGTATTAATCGTTCTGTATCTTTTGGATGCAAGCCAATACTCGGCTCGTCTAAAATATACATCGAACCAACCAAACTACTTCCTAATGAAGTTGCTAAATTAATACGTTGACTTTCTCCGCCAGATAAGGTATTTGATGGTCTATTTAAATTTAAATATGCCAAACCTACATTGTTTAAAAATTGCAATCGGTTATTTATTTCGACTAAAAGTCTTTTTGCTATTTGAACATCGTATTTATTAAATTTTATTTTTTTAAAAAAATCTAATAATTCATCCAATGGCAATTGCACTAATTGTGATATATTCTTAGTACCAATTTTTACGTAATCGGTTTCTTTTCTTAAACGGTTACCTTGACAACTTTTACAAGTCGTTTTTCCACGATAACGAGAAAGCATTACTCTAAATTGAATTTTATATGATTTTTTTTCTACATAAGTAAAAAAATCATTTAGCCCTTTAAAATCTTTTGTGCCAGACCAAATTAAGTCTTTTTGCTCTTTTGTTAAATCGTAAAACGGTTTGTGAATTGGAATATTATAGTTAGCAGCATGTAAAATTAAATCTTCTTTATAATCTACAAAACGTTCTGTTTTCCAAGGTACAATTGCGTCATCGTAAATGGATAAAGAGGTGTTTGGAACTACCAAATCTTCATCAATACCTATAACCGAACCATAACCTTCGCATTTACCACAAGCGCCATACGGATTATTAAAACTAAAAAAATGTGTGTTTGGCTCTAAAAAAGTTATGCCATCTAACTCAAATTTATTAGAGAATTTTTTTATTTCCTTATCGGATAAATTTTCAATTTCACACAAACCATGACCTTCGTAAAATGCCGTTTGAATAGAATCTGCCAAACGATTATAAAAATCTTCTTCGTGCTTTACAACAATTCTATCAATAACTAATTTTATTGTTTTTGCTTTAGTAAATTGTTGAATAAACTCCTTTGAAAAAGGCGTTTTTAATCGTTCAATTGCATCATCCATTTTAATTCTGGAATAACCTTGTTGCAATAAAACATTAAGATAGACTTCTATTTTTTTACTCTTATCAAAATTTATTGGCGCAAGTAACAGTAGCTTTGAACCCTCGTTCAATTCCTTTACAAAGTTAACCACATCGGCTACTTTATCTTTTTTAACCTCTTTGTTCGATTTTGGCGAATATGTTTTACCTATACGTGCAAAAAGGAGTTTTAGGTAATCGTAAATTTCGGTAGATGTTCCTACTGTAGATCGAGGATTGGTAGAGTTTACTTTTTGCTCAATAGCAATTGCTGGCGAAATACCTTTAATATAATCTACTTTTGGTTTGTTTAGCTTGCCCAAAAACTGACGAGCATAACTCGATAAACTTTCTACATAACGTCTTTGACCTTCGGCATACAAAGTATCAAACGCTAAACTTGATTTACCAGAACCCGACAAACCTGTAATGACAACCAATTTATTTCTTGGAATTGCCATATCTATATTTTTTAGATTATGCAAAGCAGCGCCTTTTATTAAAATATAATCTATCGGATTTAGTTTATCTATGTTTTTTGACATGAACGAAGTTCTTTTCGCAAAGAAACGTATTTTTTTATTGAAAATACATTTGAATATTTATTTTTTTTATTCCCTAACTCATGTTAACTATACAACAAAAAACGCTTCAAAAAAATGAAGCGTTTTTAAATTATTATTTTTGTTTTTTTATTCTGTATAAGTAACTGTAAATGTTCCTTCGGTAAATTCTAAGGTTTCATTTGAATCATTTTTTCCAGAAAATTGAAATTTTCCAACAATTTTATTTTTATATGTATCGTGTGTAAACACATATAAAGAAGGTGTTGCAATATCGCCCGAAAAAGGAAGATAATTACTCACATCACTATATATTACTGTTGCATCGCTTTCTATATTCGTTACAGCGCCAACAAGCTCGAAATTTCCGTTTACTGAAACAATGGCTGGTATTTGTATGTTTATTTCTCTATTTTCGGCTTCGATTGTAGCTTTAATTTTTAATACATCTACATCATCAATGGTTATTTTTTCGACCGTTATTGCTGTTTCTACGAACTCTACATCTGCAATTTTTACAGAAAATTCATTTACTTCGGGCACTGTTTCTGGTTCAATATTAATGTCAATAGCCTCTATATTTGAATACGTAATGTTTGCAAAAATTCCGTTGGTGTAATTTTTAATTTCTTCTACATATTGTAAATTATCGTTTTCGTCTTTAACTTGAACTCCTGCGTCGTTTAATAATGGTTTTATTCTTGTACCTATGAAAGAGAAATTTCCTGAAATACGCATATTTGCTTCATCTATTGTTACTAAATCAATTCTACCTGAATACGCATTTGGCGATGTATAAAAAGTATCTTCTTCTTCTTTTTTATACAAAATTTCTCCATAATTTTTATATGGAGCAAAGGTATAAACGTCTTTTTGATCGTTATTTAATTGCAAAACAAAAACCTCGTTTGTACTTGTTTTTGTAGCTTTTAACAATGTTTTTCCGTTAACAATACTTGCTTCTATATAATCTGCTATAAAAGTTTCATTGTCAAAATCTACTTTAAAAACTGGTTGGTTTTCTAAAACTTGTG
>Ga0256840_1003663_pt1 | contig 12182 bp, 10 predicted proteins | sample 355202metaG_FD_185969 | JGI IMG/M metagenome (GOLD analysis project Ga0256840, IMG submission 185969) | Hydrothermal vent microbial communities from Mid Atlantic Ridge, Atlantic Ocean - 355-202 | ecosystem: Environmental > Aquatic > Marine > Hydrothermal vents | place: Atlantic Ocean: Mid...
AAGGGTATCAAAATTGTCAGATAATACTCTTGTTGCTCCACCAATAGACTGCGGAGGAAAGAAAACATTCACAAGTGCGATTTTTTGTTTAGACATTAGATCCCCTTTTGCTTAATGCAGTTTTAATGATGGTGTCGATATTTTTTGATAATGCCTCAAGGGAGTAGTTTTTTTCTACTTTATTATAAGCGTTTAAACCTATCTCATTGCGTACTTTTTTATTTTTTACTAAGTGGCTAAGTGCCTTGTACCACTCCTCCTCTGTTCCTGCGATTAAAGCATCCTTGCCATCTTCAATAACATCCAAATAATTTTGAGTATTGCTTACAACGGAAGGAATCTTAAAATTGGCCGCTTCAAACCACTTTAGTTCACTTTTGCAGTTATTGATGATATCGTTATGTAAAACTGCCAAACTTATGTCAGCACCACTGAGATAAAGCCAATATTGCTCAATGGTAGAAGTTTTTTCCAAAAGAATGAGTTGATTTTTAAATTGATTTATAAACTCTGTTGGTAAAGTTAAATGCCCTACAACAGTTAATTTTACATTTTTATTTTCAGTTAAAACACGTTCAATTGCACTTAATGTAAGTTCTATAAAATCAGAATTATGTGCCAAAGTGCCGCTACCATAAAAAATATTGATATAATCTTTTTCTTTTTTCATCATATCTATATTTAATGAGTCCAAGCCATTACGATGTAAAAAACCTTCTTTGGAAGTAACCAAAGGATCAAGCAAGGAAAGTAGTGGTTCAGTGGAAGCAATAGCGTACTCACACAAGCTTGCCGCACCCCTAAAAAGTGGCATTCCATAGGTTAAGTTGGAATACTCTTCTATTGAAATGCTATTCCCGTAAGTTTCATATGGAGAAGGGTAGACAGGATCGAAAATAAGATCATCTATTTCATAGAAAGTGATTTTCCCTAAAGCCCTTGCTTGTGTAATACTTTTTATAATAATTGGCATGGAGGGAACACGGTAATAAATAATAATATCATGAAAAAATAGTTCATCATACTTTTGAACAAGTTCTGTCCATGAAATTTTTGTGACCTTGTATCCTGCCAGAGCTAACTGTTCTTCTTTTTGATCAATTCGATACCTAATACACTGAGGTACATGAAAATCGCCAACAATCAAAACATTTCGAGTGTTTATACTTTGAGAGACATGATTCTCTTTTTGAGTAAAAATATTTTTATAAGATGTCGCCATATTTGAAACCAATTCATTTGTCTCAGAGATAAGTTCATTGCGATTCCCCGTCTTTGCTAACCCATGCAACTTCCCTTGTTTACTATTCCATAACTCTTCAATGGTTTCATCCAATTTCTTTAAAAGTTGGTTGTTTTGTGAAAATTTGTTAAAATGTAAACCGGAAACAAGGGTGGACAATGCATCCTCAGTTTTTAATAATTTTAGATAAACTTCAGATAAATTAACATAAAGCCAAAAGGATTCGTTTTGGTCTGTCTCAAGATTTTTTGCTAACTTGTAAAACTCTAACGATTCACCATAGCTCCCTTTTTCTAGATAAATGTTGCCTAACAATTCACAACACATAAAAGTATGTGAACAATAGAGAGAAAGTGACAGGATGCTTAATGCTTTTTCTGATTGCATATTAGTTAAATAGCTTTTACCAAGTTGTGCATAAAATTCTGTATCAAATTTGATATCGTCACTTAGACGGATAAATTCAATATTTTCCGCCTGTAAAATTTTCATATATATCTCTTCCTCTTTAAGACCTTTTAAAAGAGGGTTTAATTCTATTATTCTTTTTATATCAAGTTTGGATAAATCATATTGGAATCCAATTATATTGCAAAAGTCTTGTACTTTTTTATGATTTTCAGTAATGCTTGAACTCTGTTTAAGCGGAGACACCCCCCATTTTCTTTTTCCTGTGATAATTTCTTTATATCCAATTTGTTTAAAATGTTCAAAAGCAGAAGATATTTTTCCGGACTTTATCAACCGATTAATATCGGAGTTCAGTAGAAGATAAACATTTTCATCAAATGTTGCATGGTTAATATGGAACTTCCTTTTTCCCTCTTTAATTTCATTTAGTCCGAAAAGTTTTAAATGATGCTTCGCATCCTTAAATTGGTTTTTTTCTATTGCGTCAGCAATATCCGGATTTGCTTTTAAATAAGCTTTTTCATCAAAACCCATTATTGGAGTGGTATTGTTTTTTTTTATTTTTCTAAATATTTTACGCATCTTTGTTCCTTTTTATGTCAAAGCCCACATAGCCATTTCTTGGAAGATTGTGGTGCAATAAGCCTGATCTGAAATCTTTAGCAATAGTTAAATAGTTGTCAATTTCAATTTTTAAAGGAATATCATGCTGATATCGCTTGAATGCAATACCACGAACCCTTTCATCATTTTCATCTTGTATAAGTTGATATATATACTCTCTATTTTCTTTATAGGCAGTCCATCGTTCATCAAAAAGCTGTAAAGCTTTTTTGTATAGTGCGATATCTTTGCTGTTTTCTTTTTTGATGAGTGCTATGATTTTATCATCAATATTAAGTTTTTTGATTGCCTTATTTACATGTAAAGGCTTTAACTTCATTCTGTACATATGATTGAAAAGTGCAACAGAATCATCAAAACGCTCGGTAATACCTATAAAGCCAAAAAGTTCCAGCGGTTTTGCTTGAAGATATTTTGTCTGAATATTTTTAAACCTCTCATCTGCTACAAACTCTTCAATCGTTCCTTTGTAATTGTTATGTGCTATAAAGTGCTGATAGTGAGAAGCAACTTGTCTAACAGGATCTCTCAAAACTGTTGCAACATATAGTGTCGGAAACATATGCATATATTTTCCAATCGGAAAGTGCCCCATCAGAATCTTTTTTTGTGAGATTATATTTAAAAGTTTATATGGATCTTTTTCCTTATAAATATAATTCACTATTTCATTAGATGTCTCAACACTATTCAATGAATAATCACATAGAACACTATCTTCTCCAAAATAATTTTTCATCATAAATTTGAAACTTGTTCCAGAGGTTTTTGGTATGTGTACGAAAAGTATAGGCTGTTTATTCATCAATCATTATCCTAAAGTCCTCATATTGTTGTGTTAGGTTGGAATTATAGTATTTGTCACCTTTCAATATAATATTCCATTTCTGTTTCATAAAGGATACTTCATTGTTGAAGCGTTCGATTTTTACAGGATTGTCTTCCTGCCCTCTGCTTATAGATTCATGATGATAAAGCTCAACATAAGGTGTCCAGAGATTACGGTAGCCTTTTTCAAGTAATTTTAAACAAAAATCAACATCGTTAAAGGCAACAGTGAGGTCTTGTTCGTTTAAGCCGTTTACTTCTAAATAAAGTGATTTTTTTACCACAAGGCAGGCACCGGTAACGGCACTGTAGTTTTGAATGATTTTAAGTCTGGAAAAGTAGCCCTCTGAGTGACGCGGAAAGTATTTGTGTGAATGTCCAGCCACACCACCTATGCCTAGTATTACACCAGCATGCTGAATGGTTTCATTATCATAATAGAGCATGGCACCTACTGCACCGATATCTTCTCTTAGTGCATGCGAGACCATCTCTGTGAGCCAATGGTGAGAGATGACCTCTACATCATTGTTGACAAGTCCGATAATCTCACCTTTTGCATGCTGAACACCAAAGTTGTTAATGGCAGAATAGTTGAAAGGATAATGATACTCAAGTATGCGTATATGGTCATAGACTTTTAATGTTTCAAAATACGCCAAAGTCTGTGCATCTGTGGTTTCGTTGTCTAGAATAATAATCTCATAATTGGGGTAGATGGTTTTTTCTAAAATACTGGTAATACATTTAAAGAGTATCTCGTAACCATCACGTGTAGGGATAAGTAATGAAACCAAAGGAGGGGTATCTGGAAGTAGATAAGATACTTTATTGGTGTTGGGTAGCAAGCCTTTTTCTACGGTTACTTTTTGATGGCTCTCTTTAAAATAATCTTGTAAAGCATGCACCCCTGCAGCTGTGGTATAGTTTTTAGCAGAAGGGGAGAGTGCAGTAGAGCCTTCTATAGCTCTCCAATGATAGAGTACTTTTTCTATGTGGGCTATGGATGCAGGGTCTATTTGTTTGAGACATCGAAGGTATAAGTCGTAATCTTGGCTACCTTCATACCCTTTTCTAAAACCTTGCACAGCTTCTACAATACTTTTTTGGATGAGTGTGAGATGTGCAATGTAGTTTTGCGAAAAAAACATATCTGGGTTCCAGCCCGATTTAAAGTGCGGATCAAAACGTTTGTTATGTGCATCTATTTTGTCTTCATCTGAATAAATGAGTTTGAGATTTTTGTTTTCATTGAGTTTTTTTGCCATTTCATAGAGTGCATGGGGTGCAAGCATATCGTCATGATCTAAAAAAGTGACATATACTCCTGTAGCCAAAGCCAAAGCGCTGTTGGAGGCTTCTGATATATGACCATTACGTTCTCTGTAGATGATTTTTATACGTCTATCCAAAGCAGCATATTTTTTAAGGGTATTAAGGGTTTCTTGTGATGTTGAGGCATCATCTGCAATACAAAGTTCCCAGTGTGTATAGGTTTGTTTACGTACAGAGTCTATCATGTGTGAAAGATAGGTTTTGCTTGTGTTGTACGTAGGCGTGATGATGGAAATCAGTGGGGTGTAGTCTAATGCTTCAGTATATAAAATATTTGTTTCATTTGTGAGTATCCATTTTTCATAGGTAGACTTTTTTTGTGTATACTCTTTTTGTATACGTCTATACATCCCCTCTAGCCCATCTTTTCGATAGCTGTGTATAAGCCTGAAGAAGAGTGCAAAAGATTTTTCCTGCCATAGTATATAATAGTATTTGTATGTAGAGTCTATAAACTTTTTGAGCATTAGTGTAAAAGTGCCTTTGCTTCTTGAATCAGTTGATTGACTTTGCTTTCATACGTTTTGGCAAGTGCTTCATCGGTAGATTCGAAACGTGTGACCAGTACAGGGGTAGTGTTGCTAGCTCTTACGAGACCCCAGCCATGTTCAAAGTTTATACGTACGCCATCTACATCAATAATGTTGAGGATGTTTGGAAAATCTCTTGAAGGAGGTGCAAGTAGTTCCTTCACTTTATCGATAATAAGAAATTTTTCATCTTCGGTCGTTTCTACTTTTATCTCTTCTGTAGAAAACACAGAAGGAAGGGCATCTATCTCTGCATCAATGTCTATGCCATCTGCGATGAGTTCTAACATACGTAATGTAGCATAGATGGCATCATCATAACCGAAATAGCGGTGTTTAAAGAAAATATGCCCTGAAACTTCACAGGCAAGGTCTGCCTGTGTCTCTTTCATTTTAACCTTAAGATTGGAGTGCCCTGTTTTGTACATGATGGCTTTTGCACCACGACGCTCCAGTTCATCATACATGACTTGTGAGCATTTTACTTCACCTATGACTGTGGGATTTTCCATTTTCATCGCATACAGAAGTGCCATTTGGTCACCTTTGATGTTGTGCTTGTGTGTGAGTACGGCAATACGGTCTGCATCACCATCATAGGCAAAGGCGATGTCACCTTCTTTTTCGAGTAAAGCTTTTACATCTGTAAGGTTTTTCTCTTCAGATGGATCTGGGTGGTGGTTGGGGAAGGAGCCATCTGGTTCGAGATAGAGACCTTTATAGTTAAACTCAAGCGCATCAAAAATGTCGGTGATGACAGTATCGGCTACACCGTTGCCTGCATCGATAATAATCTTTTGAGGAAAGTTTTTGAGGTGTTGAAACTGATTTACCATATACTCGATATATGGTGTCTTGACATCAATATTTATTTTTGTTGTATTGTCTTCGATATTTCTGTCTTGATTTTGTATAATCTCATCGCCAAGAGCATAGATATCTTCTCCAAAAAAAGGCGATTTGTCTAAAGTAATTTTAAATCCATTGTATTCAGAAGGATTGTGTGAACCTGTAATCATAATAGATGCATCGGTATGTACACCATTATGTGAGATATAGTTAGAAAAATAATTGACAGGTGTGGCAACCATACCCATATCTAACACGGTACATCCAGCAGCATTGAGCCCTGAAGTAAGGTAATCTCTTAGTTTTGGAGAATGAGAACGTGCATCAAAACCTATGGCAACTACTTTGTTGCCTTTGACTTTGTGACCAAAGTAATACCCTAGTAGTTTAACAGAATGTTCATGTAGCTCTTTTTCGTAGATACCACGGATATCATATTCTCTAAAAATGGATTTTTGTATATTGTTCATATGTCCCCCGACCCTTATTGTGACGCTAGTATAACATATGTTTGTGACAGAAATATGAAAAAAATAATTTTATGATTATTCTCTATGATTTTTAATGATCGCTCCTAACATTGCTATAATGCCGTAAAGTAAAAAAGCGACTATGAGGATAGTAATAAACATCTTCGGTTTATCAGGATAGGTGTATCCATCTGGTAAATTTGGTTTGCTAAGTATGCTAAGTGTTTTTGCTTCTTTAAGTACATCTAATTTGGTACTTTCTAATTGGATTAGTGCATTTTTATATACTTCGGTATCAAATCCTAATTGTAGTTTTATACTTTCATATTCTATAAGTTCTTTATTGAGTGTATTGCCTGTTGTGCCAGTTAACTTTTCTTTTTCTTTATTTATGGCTTGGGTGATACCTTCGATTTCTTTCTTTAAGGTTTTTAATTCATATGTGTTTTCTTTTAAGTAACTTGACATGGTAGAATATTTTATTTTTTTTTGCAATAAAGAAGATTCTAATTCTGCTATCATTGTATTGGAACTAGAGGCTTCTGCTTTAGGGTCAAGTAGGAGATGTGTATTTTGGTAAGCCTCTAGCTTGGCAGAAGATGCATTCATTTTTTGTTTTGCTTTTTCAAAATTCAGACGTACAAATTTTAGTTCTTTTTTTGCTTTTTTTCGATTAAAAGTATTTATTTTCTCCTCTACTTTTTTTACTAAAAATGTTAATACTCTTTGTGCAGTATGTTTATCAGTATGTGTAAATCGAATCGTTAATATACCTGAGGTTTCATCATACAAGACATATAAATGTTTATTGTAAAATTGAAGAATTTCTTCTTCTTTTGCATTGTTAGAAAGTCGGCTGAGTAGATCTAAATCTGTACTTTTATAGTGTTGGGTAAGGTGAAAAATATTATCTAAATTTTTATAAATATCTAGTGACTTTAAGTAGGACTCAACTATTTTACTGTCTTGAAGTTGGGATGAAGCTCCCATACCTAAAAGCGATAATCCTAAAGAGTCAGCAGGTGTATTACTTTGCATGTCTTTCACAATAAGTTTTGTTTGTGATTCATAAAGTTCTGATTTTATCACAAGTGTATAGAAGAGTGTAGTAAGTAAAAGAATAACAAATATAATACGTGTTTTTATGGTTGTATATCGTGTGTCTAAAATACTTTTTGTGACAAAGTCATTTTGCATACGAATATAATCTTTGTCTAGTCTACTTTTCATGCCCCTTAACCCATGTTTTCGCAAACGTGCTCTATTTTTTCCAAAAGTATTTGGATTGTCTGTATTTGTTTTATCTTCGTACCAGTAGAGTTGTATAAATTTTTTTATCATAAGGTCTTCTTTATTTGTTTATATTATTGTATCTTTGAATGGCATCTTCTATAGTATCACAGTAATGTATTTTTCCTTTATGTATAACGATACCTACATCACAAAGTTCTTTTAATATAGGCATTGAGTGACTAACTAAAAGTATATTACATGTTTCAATTTTTTTACGTAGCGCTTTTTTTGATTTTTCTTGAAAGTTTTTATCTCCTACTGAAAGTGTTTCATCAATGATAAGATAATCAAAATTAAAAAAAAGACTAAGCCCAAAACTAAGACGTGATCTCATACCACTAGAGTATGTTTTAATGGGCATATCAAAGTAATCTCCAAGCTCCGAAAAGTCTTTGACAGAAAGGATGGCTTGATTTATTTCATAATCACTTTTCCCATAGATTCGGCAAACAAATTTTACATTTTGTCTGCCTGTCATTGAACCTTGAAATCCCCCCGCAAGACCCATAGGCCACGAAAAAGAGTTTGGAGAGCTAATAATGCCTTGATTAGGAAAATCTATGCCTCCTAGCATTCGAAGTAGTGTAGATTTTCCTGCTCCATTACGACCAAGGATACCAACGTTAACACCTGAAGGTATGGTAAAAGTAACATTATTTAGTACATAGTTTCGGTTATGTTTGGTCTGGTAGAATTTACTAACATTTCTAAGTTCAATCATGTAGAGAGAATACCCCTTTCTCCTTTAACATAAAAATACAAACCTATATATAAAGGAATAATTGTCCAATAAAAAATGTACTCATAATCAACATATCGAGTGTCTAACGTAATGAAATAATATCCATGTATCATTTCCATGAAATGAACTAAGGGATTATAGAGAATAATCTCTCTAGCAATAGGAGGTAAAGAATCTACAGTATACATAATAGCTGAGATAAATAGTAAAGGGGTTAGTATAATCTTAACCATTTTACCAAATGTTTCATAATAATGTGAAAATACGGCAGACATAAGACCTATACTAAAACCAAAAAGTATTAACCAAAGTATTGCAAGTATTAACATGTTGAAGTTTTGTACATGAAGATTAAACTGAAAGTAGAGACCAATAGCAATAAATACTAATGTAGCCATAATACTGACAAAGATTTCTAATAAAACTCTTGTAAAGATGGTATCAAAAGGTTTTACTTGTTTGTAGGCAAAAAGAGCTGAATTTGCAGAGAATGCACCGATGGAACTACTTACAATTTTTTTCCATAAAAAAAATGCTAAAAAACTGACAGAGATAAATACTGGATAATCTATACCATGCATACTATGCTTGGAAAGAACTGATTTTAAACCTGCAAAAATTAAAACCAAAAACATGGCATCAAAGAGTGCCCAAAAATAACCTAGCCTTCTACTACCAAAACGTGTTTGCACTTCTCGTAAAAAAAGTGCAATAACAACAGATTTGAAAATGGTAAAGGCACTACGTTTTAGCATATAAAGACCTTAAAATGCCTGTAACACGACAGCAGCACCAACAGCTACTTGGTATAAAATTTGTGTTAAATCTTTTGCCAAAAGTAGATTTTTTGTATCTGTCTTCCCTAAAACTAAAATAGAATCTCCTGCTTCAACATGACCTTTATGTGAATTTGTAACAGTACCATTGGCTTTTATAAGTAAAACATTATTTGGGTCTGCACGTTCCGTGAGACCTCCACATGCATCCAAATAGTAAGAAAGTGATTTCCCTTTTTTGTATGTCAGTGTATTTGGAATATTTATTTCACCTTGCAAGGTAACTAAATTACTCTTTTTGGGTATATATATTTTATCACCATCTTCTACAAGTGTTTGTCGTAAATCTTCTGTAGGTGTAAAAATGACTTGCCCTTTAAATTTTACTTGTTTGGCACGCGCGATAAACTGCATAACTAATTTGGATTCTTGATTACGTATAGTAGCTTCTTCAGGTGTGGCAGAACCAGAAGTAAATAAGCGTGATTCCAAATCTTTCAAACTTGTATCTAGTAAAGATTTTTGTTTTTTTGCTATTGACTTTCTAAAAAGTTGGGTACTGCGTATATCTGACAGTGCTGTAGGTTTTATTGTTTTCAATACGGTATAAAGTGATGTTCCTTTAGGTACAGATAAGTGATTAAGCCCTGCATGCTCTCCTTCTATTTCAATAGTATAACTTTGAAGATGACTGTTAGTATTAAATATTAATTTTTCACCATTTTTAACAAAGACACGGTTTGCATAACGCATTGAATATGTTTTACTGATTTCTTTCATACCTCTTCTTTTAATATGTGTAAAACGATTTACTCCAGGTTTGGGTAAAGCATATTTTATAATATGTTGCACTGTGTCAGTTTTATGTTTAAGTTCAAAGATAAATGGACGGCTAACATCTCCTTCTACTTCGACATAACTTTGAATAGGTTGAATTAAAATTGTATCATTATTTTTGAACCTAAAATCACTTTGATAACCATCTAGTAAGAAAGCATAAAGATCGATGTTTTTGATTACTTGATTATTTCGTAAAATTTGAATATGTCGGTAACTCCCTTCTCCAGGGATAATACCTCCTGCTTTATCTATAAACTGTAAAATTGAATCATTTGATACCCCATCATACAGCCCTACATTTTTAACAGAACCAGAAAGGTAAACAGAAAGGGCTTGGTAGTCTCTTACATTTGCATAGATAAAAACATTATCGTTAAATCTTTTTTGAAGGTATGTTTCTAATTTAGTTTGTAAATCAGAATTCTTTGTACCAGCCAGAGACATAACTCCAATCTTAGGCACAAATATATTTCCCCTTCCATCTATTGTTACATCTCCTTGAAAATCTAAGGCACCCCATATGCTAATATTGATGATGTCACCAATTTTAAGGATATAATTTGGATTTTCTCTAAATTGTGATTTATTGGTAAAATGCCCTTGAAAAAGCTGTTCTCCAAAATAAGTTTTATTGTTGTTTATGTGATCAAGAGTTGTATGATCTTGCACTATGTTAGATTCTACTTCAATACTTTGTCCAAATGAAATTAATAGGACAAAAATAAAAAAAACTTTAATATATTTCAACATTTAATATCCTTTATGTTGATAAGCATAAGCTATGCCATCTAAGCTATAAGGATTACCTGTGAAAATGGCATTTTTTTGTTTCTGTGAATTTATTTGTGGTTCGTGTGTGCATGCATTTATAAGTAATATAGTAAATATAAAAAATAGTAATTTTAACATAATGTGCAGAATCCTCATCATTTTTATTCTAAGTTGCTGTGTATGATTATAACACAATATTTTTTTCAGGATGATAATGAGACAGGTTTATGTTGGTTCGAGCAAGAAAAATATGTCAATTTGCAATATTTTTCTTCTATTTGTAAATTTCACGCTACACTTACAGCATGAATAAACTAGAAACCCTCAAACACTATTTCGGACATGATGCTTTTCGCCCTTTGCAAGAAGAGGTGGTAGATGCTATCGTTGGTGGTGAAGATGTACTGATGATACTCCCCACAGGGGGAGGAAAGTCTCTTTGTTATCAACTACCTACCCTACTTATGGAAGGTATAACGGTAGTCGTCTCACCACTGCTGGCACTCATGCATGACCAGGTGGTAGCCCTAAGAGCCAATGATATCTCTGCAGCGATGCTAAGCTCTATGCAAACACTTGAAGAGAGCCAAGCCATAGAGCAGCAACTACGCAATGGAGAGATAAAACTCCTTTATGTCGCACCCGAACGTCTCACCAATGCCTACTTTTTAAATATGCTCCATCAACTCCCCATTAACTTTTTTGTCATAGATGAAGCACACTGTGTCTCGGAGTGGGGGCATGAGTTTCGGGAAAACTATAGACGATTGAGCTTGCTCAAAGAACAATTTTCTACGACGCCTATCGCTGCCTTTACCGCTACGGCTACAAATGCAGTAGAACAGGACATCGCAACGAACTTAGGACTTATAAATCCTAAGCGTGTGCGTGGTTCACTCTTTAGAGAAAATCTGACGATTCATGCACGACACCGTATCAAAGATGGGCGACAGCAACTACTTGAATTTCTCAAACTACATACTGACGAGTCGGGTATCATCTATACCTTGTCTCGTAAGTCTACAGAGAATATCGCTAACTTTTTACAAGGCAAAGGCGTAGAAGCCAAAGCCTACCATGCAGGCTTACCCACAGAAGAGAAGAATGCCACCTATGCAGACTTCGTGGCAGACCGTGTGCAGATAGTGGTGGCTACCATCGCTTTTGGTATGGGTATTGACAAGAGTAATATCCGTTTTGTCGTTCATATGACACTACCCAAAACCCTAGAAAACTTCTACCAAGAGATAGGACGTGCAGGACGAGATGGACTAGAGGCTGAGACGCTACTGCTTTACTCTGCAGCAGACATTGTGCAACAAAAGATGTTTATAGAAGACCTACCAGAGACACCTTACAAAGACCACGCCTTTAACAAGCTTGACAGCATGGTACGCTTCGCCAATTCAGAAAACTGTAGGCATCAAAGCATTGCCGCGTATTTCGATGACCGTATAGAGTCTTGTGGTA
>Ga0256840_1003664_pt1 | contig 12181 bp, 8 predicted proteins | sample 355202metaG_FD_185969 | JGI IMG/M metagenome (GOLD analysis project Ga0256840, IMG submission 185969) | Hydrothermal vent microbial communities from Mid Atlantic Ridge, Atlantic Ocean - 355-202 | ecosystem: Environmental > Aquatic > Marine > Hydrothermal vents | place: Atlantic Ocean: Mid...
AATAACTCTTTTTCGTACATATTCTTTTCCCTAAAATAATAAACGTAAATAATTAATTAATGATAATTGAGATTATTTTAGTAGGTTCTTGCTTAAAGTATAGTGATTAGTCTCAGAGAGAATGCTTCGCTTGCAATCTCTGCTGAATTAAATATTTGTTCAACATTTTTTCTTAAAGTAAAAGCTGTTTTCCTATATGCGGTTTCCATTCAAATTTTTCTTTCTGATCTACTAAAACTTCTAATTTTGAAAAAGAATTCGTAGAACAATACAATGCAAAAAATTCATTTAATATAGAACTTAATAAATACGCCTCACCTAGCGTAGAAAATTTCTTAGAATTTAGAGTAATTTTATTATGAGTACCTCGCATTGGTAGCCCTTTAAAAATCATATCAATAGTATCATACTTAATATCTGTAAGCCCACTAAGTATTGTTTCTGTCTGTTTTTGTTGTATCATATCATTAGCACCAATAAAATCATACGCTTCTAAAACATTGCGTAATGTTTGTATATTGTCTAAGGCCAAGTAATTTAAGGACATATTAGAAATGATTCTCCATAAAAAATCTCCACGAATAGGGGGGATATAACTTTTAGAAGCTATCGTAATATTTTTAAATTCTATACCCGAAATAGTTGATTTTGCTGTAGGAAGCGATATACTTCCTACCTCTAAAGTTGAGGGTAAATCTCTATTTGTAATCAATATATTTAAAGAAATAGTGACATCTTCCTCATATTGAGTCGAAGATGAAATAGAAGAAGGATTGAATCGTACATATGTTTTAGTTCTTGTTTCATCAGTCGAAAGCTTTACACGGGTATAGTAATATTCTGTATTTTCTTTTTTATGCTGAAAAGATTCAAATGGACGATATTTATGATATTTATTAATTCTACTGTCCCATCCGCTTATTTCTTCGACAGAATAGACTTCACTATGCGCATAAGGATGTTCACTTGGAATAATTTCATACTCTTCTTCTAAACCTTTTCTTATAGGTTCACCCTCACCTTCAAATAAATTAACTATAGGTGTACAATATAACAAAAAATTGTCGCTCGTTATTTTCTTTGTTATAGGTATTTTTTTTGTAAAATTAATTTTAATTTGAAAAGTCTGTGTCCTATCTAAAAGTTCAGATGGAAAAGTATTGATTATATCGAGATTCTCCAAATCAAAAAAATAAAATTTTTCTTTATAACAAAAATATTCTTGTAATAACGTATACCCTTGAAATACATTTTTATATTTTGGTAAAATATTTTCCTCTTCTGAAAAACCAACTGGTTGTATAACATCAGAGGAAAGTGTTTTTTCTGCACTATTTTTTTTGATAATAATTTCAACATTTTTAACATAATTCATTAAAAATAAATATAAGTTTTCAGAAACATGTTCATGGTTACCTATATAAAATCTTAATTTTTCAAAGATAATTTTTGAAAGGGGTAAATTTTGTGTTGTCTTAAAACTTAATTCTATACTACTTTCTTCACCCGAAGTATAATAGTCAGCTTTTATAAGTTTCAGTGGTAGTATTTGCATATCATATGCAGTTTTAAATACGCATTTTATATTATCTTCATTATGTATAGCACAAACTTCCTCTCCCTTAGGAATATTTTTAATTATACTTACATTATCAAGTGCTTCGTACTTTAAAATACTATAAGAAGGGATTGGTCGTAAATAATTTGGCCACAAAAGCTGCGCCAGAGTATGTGAAACTTCAGGTAACTCTTCATGCATATATTGACGTAAACGTCCTGTAAGAAAGGAAAAACCTTCTAGTAAGCGTTCTACATCAGGATCTTGTCCTTTTCTTGCTAAAAAAGAGGAGAGACCTGGATTTTTTTCCGAAAATTCTGCACCCAAAATACGTAGTGCCTGAAGTTCTTGAATATAATAATCATTAATATTCATTTTTTAACCTCTATAATGCCATCTCCTAAAATCACTGCTTTATATTCCACTTTATGATCTTTATTATTGGCTCTCATATATCCTTTAATTGATATATGAATTTTACTTAAATTTTGTCTACTCGTACTTGCCTTTACTGAAACATCATAAAGGCGTGGTTCATATTTTAAAATACTTGTCATGAATATGTTATCAATATTAGATAGAGATTCCTCTAAACTTAAGTTAATATCATTTAATTCAGGTTTTCCATAATCTAGACAAGCCTCAGAACTACCTACATTTGTAGAGAATATATAAGATAAATTATTTGCGATGGAGAGGTAAAGAGCCTCTTCATCATTATGTGATATATGTGTAAATTGTCCCGTTAGTTTTTCAAATAAACTTCCTTCATACATCTAAAAATTAATCTTTATCCAATTTACCTACAAGTGAGAGTTCAAAGTCTGCTCCCATGTATTTAAAATGTGGTCTTAAATCAATTTTAACACCATACCATCCAGGATTGTTTGGTACATCTGTAACTGCAATATTTGCTCCTCTAAAAGGTCTTTGTCCACGTGTTTCAGCTGAAGGGTTTTCTTGATCAGCAACATATTGCCTAATCCATTTATTTAGTTCTGATTGTAAATCCGTGCGTTCTCTCCATGAACCAATATATTCTCTTTGAATTACTTTAATATAGTGAGCCATACGAGTAGCAGCAAATAAATAAGGTAATTGTGTTCCCAATTTATAATTAGTCTCTGCAATATTGCCTTCTTCAGTATTTTGGAACTTTTTAGGAACTTGCACAGAATTGGCTGCAAAAAAGGCAGCATTATCACTATCTTTTCTCATCGTTAATGGAATAAAACCCATTTCAGAAAGTTCATATTCCTTTCTATCTGATATTAATACCTCTGTCGGAATTTTTTGTTCTAAATCACCCATACTCTTAAAGGTGTGAACCGGTAAATTTTTAACCGCTCCCCCACCTTTTGGACCAATGATATTCGTACACCATCTATAATTGGCAAAACTTTCAGTCAGCCGTGTTGCAAATGCATATGACGCATTTCCCCATAAATAATTATCATGTTTCCCAGATATAGTTTCTTTATAGTTAAACTTTTTAATCGGATTATCTTCTGGATCATATGGTGCTCTCAAAAGAAATTTTGGCAATGTTAAGCCTACATAACGTGAATCTTCACTCTCTCTAAGACCTCTCCATGCCGCAAATTGCGGTCCAGTATGTAAATCTTCCATATCTTTTAGATTTGGCAAATCTTCAAAACTATCTAATGCAAAGAACTTTGGACCTGCTGAAGCAATAAATGGTGCGTGAGACATCGCGGCAATAGATGCTGCCTTATGTAAAAATTTAATATCTGCATTACCAGGAGAAAACTCATAATCTGCAATGACTGCACCTACAGTTTTACCTCCAAATTGACCATATCCAGATGTATAAACATGCTTATATAAACCAGTTTGAGTTGTATCTGGGTTATCTTCAAAGTCTTCCGCAAGTTGTTCTTTTGATACATTTAAAATATCAATAGTAATATTTTGTTTAAAATCTGTTTGTTCGACAAGCGTAAACAAACCTTTCCAACGTGCTTCAAGATGCTGAAACTTTTCATTATGCAATATTTCATCCATCTGTCTACTCATTTGCTTATCTATTTCAGCTATCATGCTATTTACTACATTTTTATTGACAACTTCTTTACCGTCTGTGGAAACGAGCTGTTTTATAAGTGCACTGACACCTGTTTTTACTGCTTGATACCCCTCATCTTCTTGAGTAAGTTTTGTTTGTGAAATAATATTATCTAATAAATTATTGTTTTCAACAGTAGTTTGACTTTTTGATTCTGTTACGTTATTCATATTTTTCCCTCATTACTTTTTATCTAAATCTATACCAAGTTCACCAAGTAGTCTCGCCGCTTCGTCTGGATTATCAATCACATCCGAAATAGCTTTTCGAAATGCTGGTATATTTCCAAGAGGCCCTTTTAATGACATGAGGGATTCACGTAAATCCTGTAGTTTTTTCAATTCATCCACTTGTTCAATAATATTTTCGGGAGAAAAGTCTCTCATATGATTAAAATTCAATTGAACATTCAAATTATCATGCTCAACATCAGTTAATTTATTATCTACAGACATTTCTAGTGTAATGTTTTGTTGTTGTAACACATCGTTAATGTTGTTTTTATTAACACTTACTACTTTTTTATCTTCAACTGTAGTAAACTCTTCATTAGGATTAAAATCACCCACTACAAGTAGTTTAAAAGGTATTTCAATTTCTTCTGTTTGGTCTCCTGTTGCAGGCTTATATGTAACGTTAATACGCTCTTTAGGTGACTCTGATTGCTTATTACTCATTCTTCTTCCTTCTTTTCCCTATTTTTCAAAGTTTTATAACTTTTTGAACATCAAGTATACTTAATTTACGATAAATTCTTTCTTTATTTTCTAGACTTAATTCTTGTGTAAATATTGGCTTTAAAAGCATTTCATATACTATAATTGCTAGACTTGGCTGCCAAGAATCAATTTTGTATTTTTCTATGAGCCTCTCAAGTTCATACAATAAAGATAAGGCCAATTTTTTATCACCAATTTCTAAGGAAAAATCTACCATCAGTAATCGCCACCTAAAGCGTGATTCTTCACCTTGTGCTTTTTGATAGTGCTCTTCAAGTACTATCAAAGCATTTTGAGAACTCTCTTCTTTTTTTATTTTCATCACTTCTTGATATGTATGCTGATATTCAATGGCACTATTATCGGTAGAATTTAATGACAATAATTTCGTTTCCATCCATGTGACAATGTTCTCTGGCACCATTTTTTTATCACGTACCTTCATTTGTAATATATTTTCTTCTTTAGACAAAAAATAGAAAAGCATATTCTCTACTTGAATAGCATGATTTTTTTGAGATAATTTATATAATACCTTTGAAATTACATAGTAACCTTCTATCCATGTGGGTCGTAAAATAAGTTGTTCTATAAGGGCTTGAAGTTGGGAAGGAGTCACATTCCCATCTTCTAATCTCTCAGTAGCATGTATAACATCATTGCTAGGGATAAAATCATCCGTAATGATTGTTGTATCTCTAAATGATTCTTCAAGAAGAATTTCTCCTAAAGAAAATAAAATTTTATAACCTATAAAGTCTCCTGGAGATTTTTTTAATATCTCATTCCCTAATTCCAATAACGTTGATTTAATTACATCAATTTGATTACTATCTACAGAAGGTAATTTCTGGGTACTATGTGATACAGATTCTTTAGATGAAAATTTTGATAATATTTCTTCTTCCTCTTTTCTTCGCAATTTTTCTGCTTCACTTAATGCTAAATTCTCTTCCTGTCTTCTTTTTTCTTCCTCTTTTTGTAATTCTAATTGACGCGCTTCTTCTTTTTCTTTTGTATCTATGATTTCAATACGCTTTCCACAAGCACGATGTGCATTTTTAAATACATCATATTCGGATAGTATCAATATTGGAACTATTTTTTTAATTCGCTCTAATAAGTCATATAATAAGATTAATTCTTTTTTTTCAAAACTGTCTATTGCTTTAAGCAGAGAATCTTCTAAAACATTTTCAGTCCATTCAAATATTTTCACTTTACGTTTTTCTACTTTTGGAAACAACTCTTTGTTATATCTTTCAAGTATATTTATATATGTTTCCAGTGCTTTAAAAAATGAAGCCCACCCATTTAACTGCCATTGTGCATAAAGCCAATATGAAAGTATTTTTAAATCTTTTGAATGATTAGCCAAAACATTTTCACATTTTAATATGATAATATCCCATTGTGCTTCACCTATATTTGAAACATTGAAATTTTTTTCTATTTCTAGCTCGATAGAAATATATTCATCATCATACTTAAAATCTATTCCACAAGGCTCTAATTCAGTAATTTGCTCTATTATAGACATAATTCACCTTACTTTATTTTATTGAGTTTAAATTGTCCTATTGGACTTTTTTTAGAAAAAAGTCCAACAATACTTCCATCAACATCAAAAATACCCTCATAACCATTTTTAGAATATTTTATTTTCATATGTGTAGGACTTTCTATATTTTTATGCAATTTTGAAAATAATTTCAATAAACCCCAAGGTCCTTCACCCCTTACTTTAACTACGCGATTACTTTTCATATCATAGAAAGTAAACTTAGCAGGGCTATCTGGATATTGTGCAGGCCATGAAAATACTTTACTTTGTATAGGACCATGTTCATAAACCATCTCCTGGTCTTCATAAATAATATCCATAGATGAAAGATTTTGACTAAGTGATTTAGGTGCAATATGTACTTGTAACTGTAAGTCACCAGAATCAGCCTCAAAAAATAATTTTTGAATTTTTCTTGAAATAATCATAGACTTAATCATTTGTTTATCAATTGCTATTTTAGCCCCATCTAAAGAACGTAATTTATAAGTTCCTTTTCGATAATCAATTTTAACAAAAGGTTTAACATACTTAGTATAAAATGTATCTAACAAACCATCTTTCTTAAAGAAAACTTTAAAATCATCTAATGCTATATAGCTATTAGCTTGAAGATTTATTGGAAATCTATTTTGGATTTTTTCTTCATAAAATGTCCATATTTCATCATTATAAGTTTCATCTAAATGTCCATCCACTAACTTTGTAAAATATGTCCAACTATTTGATAACGCTTGATTATACCAACTCAATAAAGCTTTAGGTAAAAGTGTGCTTTTTAATTTAAATATATCATCACTATTTACTTTCTTTTTACTAATAATTTCGAATGCAACTTCTTTAGGGTCTGCTGCAGTGTCTACCGTAAGCATTTCTTGATAAATTTTTTCTACATGTTTTAATGCCATTTTAAATTTAAGAGATGGTCCGTTATCTTGATCTAGTAACTCATGATAAGGTTTGAAAATACTTCGTAAATCATAAACCATTTTGTCACTTGCAAATGCTTGCATTGTCCTTGTTCCTATATGTTGAAGCCTATCCAATTTACTACCTAATCTACCTGCAAATTCACTCATAGTAACTTGTGATTCTCTTTTCATTTTTAAAGCCAAATTGGCCTTTTCTTTTGGTGTCAACAAATAGGTATTTTCCTTAAACGCTCTTAATACATATACTATAGGAGACACACTTGAACTTAATAATTCTAACTGCTCTGATAATGCTGTACTTGTATGATATTCAGGGACATGAAGCTGCGTAAGTGCTTTAGTCCAATATCTTCGATAATCTACAAAATAAAAGTTTAATACTTTTTCATAGATTCTATTAATTTCTCTATCTTTTATAATTTCTACATCACCTAAAATCCAATTTTTCTTCATTATCTCTTGTATAATTATTTTAGCTTTAACTAAAATAATTTTATCATATCCCTCTTTTGTATAAAAACCTGGAATTTTATATTCTGCACCTTCTAATGCATTAGGAAAAGAATCTAAGATTTCCAAAAATTGAAAATCTGGTATACCTTTTTGTGCAACTTCTTCTTGTAATAATCTATATGCAAATCCTGCAATACCTGCGTTTGATAGAAGCTTTTTTCTAGCCTTAAGTATACTCTTTTGTTCTAACTTAGCTGGTCTGAAATGTTCTTGTAATAATGCATGGAAATGTGTATTAAATCTCCTAATTTCACTATCTTGTAAGTCTCCCCAACTATTTTGCATATAATTTTCTAAAAAATCTGTATTTCTGTGTACACTATCTGCAAGCATCAGATAAGCTTTCAAGTTATTTTGAATTTTAAATTTATCATTAAGATTACTCAATAATCTTTTTTCTATTATTACTGTTATTCTAGGAAGTAACAATTTTTGTAAACTTTGAGAATACAGAGAGTGTACTTTATCATCACGTTCAGCAATTTTCCAGAATCCTGGTTTCCATAATTCCTTAGATATTGTACCATTATCATCTCTTCTCATCGAACGTAAAGCATCTAACATCGCTAATATACGCTGAAGATCACTCAATTCATTTTCAATAACATATGATTCTTTGTATCCAAGAGAATTGTCTTCATCAGTAGTTTGTTCGGAAAGCCCATAAGCATAAATTTCAACACGTCTATTTGCACTTCTACCTTCAACTGTTTGATTATTTGCAATTGGACTATTTTCTCCTTTTCCTTCCGTTTTTATTCGCTCATCATCTATACCGTTTTCATTAAAAAAATTCTTAACAGATTTTGCTCTGTTTAATGAAAGTTCTATATTATATTCTTCACTTCCAATACTATCCGTATGCCCAATAATTTTTATTTTTGTACTATCATCTAATTGTTGTATAGTATCTACAACTCTTCTTAGTTTTTGTTCGGCACTTTTCGTCAAAGTCGCTTTCCCAGAAATAAAATTAACCTCACCGTTATCATCATCTCCAAGTCTACCTATTTCGACTGCATTTTTCAATTCCTTTGCTTTTCGTACTAATGTCACCTTAGGTTTAGTATTTTCTTGTAAAGAAACATATTGTTTATAAATATCCTCTATTTTCATTACTTCAGAAGTTTCATTTTGCACAAAACTTGTCCAATAATAAATTATACCGCCTAATGCCAAAATTAGTACCGTAAACAGTCCTATCCAAAAATAAGCAAACTTTTTTCTGTACTCATCATTTATTTTTACTAACTGAGTTTCAGAAAGGATAATACGTTCAAATACTTTTGGCATGAATAAACCAGAAGTAATTTGCTCTCCATGCCGGGTTACAGCATAATGTGTAGTTGTCCCATGTGTTATATCTGAAAAATAAATTCCTCTCAACATTAATGGAGAATAATATCTTGTTTTAGAAAATGTTTTTTCCCCAAAAGTACTTATCTTGACTAAAAAATCTTGAAAATCTTCTAAAAAGAAAAATATTTGTTTACGTTCTTCTCTTTCCCATGAATTATGAATATTACCTAAAGTTTCATTTTCAAGTTTTTGTAAAAGATTTGCCATTTTTGATTCAATGACTTCTTTAGAAATATTTTGAATGCTATCTTCGAAAGTAATACCTAAAATTTCACGTTTTTCTTCTAATGTTAAATTATTAAAAAAAGTATAGAAAGCGGGGATTGTTTCCACACCAGTTACAATCATATATATTGGTATTTGTGCTGAAAATGTATTTATTATTTCATCAATTTTTTCACGTACTACCTTAGCATATTCATTTGTTTCTACTTCATTTTTATTAAAAATTTCTGTGGCATTTATATTAAAAATAATACCACTAATAGGTCTTCTCCAACGTTCTTTTTTAAATAATTTTAAAAAAGTCAGCCAAATAGGGTGTGCCGCATTATTTTTATCAAGACTAACATAATCTTTGGGGATACTAACAAACACTCCTTCTTCAGCAAAAAACCATTTAAAAATTCCTGACTTTTCTTCAGATTTGTCTTTATACTCAATATTAATAGGGAAATCTAAGCCTGAATTTTTTAAAATTGCTTCTTGTTCTGTATCTTCTCCCCCTAAAACTAAATACCAAGGCAATTCATAATTATAATTAGCACGCTTCTTATATATTGTTGATTTACGTACAATACTAAGTGCCTCATAAAACTTTTTCTTTAATGCTTTAATAGCAGATTTTTTAACTTTTAGTTTTTCTTTTTCTATACGTCTTTCTTCTCTACGTGCTTCTCTTTTTGCAAGTCTTCTTTCTCTTTCTTCTGGTTTTGTAAATAACAAATAGAGTAACTGCCCAATAATGACACTTGAAAAAAATATGGAACCATATAAAATACGCTTAATCCTTTCTTCAAATAAAGATATACCTAAATGTTGTCCGAAAAATATAAAAGTAATTGTTAGTATTAAAGATAATAAAAATAACCAAAAAAATCTATTTCTAAATAATGACTTATTGCGCATTTTCTTCTTCTTTAGGGGATATCTTCATTTCTTTTCCTTGAGATATATTTTTTTCCATAGGTGCTTGATTAAGGATTTGAATGAGATGATTTTCATTATTACTGACCATATTTGTAAAAATAGTATAGATAATAGATAAAATCAAAATTCCACCGATTGCAAACAATTTATATGAAATATCAAATGTTAATTTATGTATTTTTTTTGATACGGGATGCTCTTTATAAAATTTTTCTTCTTGCACATCATAGTTTTTAATATGTGCATATAGTTGTTGCCGTACCTTTTCTACTTGACCATTATCATTTTGTACTCGTGCATACTTACCTTTATAACCTAATGAAAGGCATACATACATCAATTTCATATGTTGTATATATTTACTAGGTTCTTGTCCAAATTGGTTCAAGAGCTGAAAAAACTTTTCACCTCCATATGTTTCTTGATAATAATGCCCCAATACACTATGTTGATGCAGCCAACCATCTGCACCTTTCCACTGTACTGCTCCTAAAAGTTCATCAATAAATGTGGCAAGTACATAGCGTATAATCATAATATGTGTATTTTCATAACCTAATTCAGCCAATGCTTTCATATGGTTATCCATTTTCTGTATAATTTTTTCACGCAATCTTGTACTATTAAGATTACTATCGCCTCTCTCTATAAGATATATTTCAAAGTAGAGTGCCCGTAGAGCCTTTAAGAAAGGTTGATTCTGTTTAGAATACATAAAGGGGATACTTATCTGTTTATACTCTTCTACATTTTTATTAGAATAACTATTATCTTTTCGAGGAGTATGTAATATTTCTGTTTCAACTACATCGTTATCATCAAGGCACATTAATACCGTTTTATCTTCATCACTCATATACTATCCTATGATTCTTTAATTGCCCACAAAAGAAACTCAATTGAAAAATTATCCGATTCTGGATAATGTAATGCTAGTCCTGATGTTTTAAGTAACTTTTGTTTATCTTCCGAAGAAATATTTATTTTATAATAACTCTGATTTACCTTGTATGGGATTTCTCTTGGTGCTGTCGTCAATGGGGTAATACCAAATCCAGGTAAATGATGGTTTACTAAGTTTCTTATTTCATCAACTGTACCAATTTTAAGATTATCAAGAAGTAGTCTTTTCAGCTTATTCTCTTCAATGTTAGAAGATATAGCTAAAACAAAGATAGAATTTTGTAGGACATTTTTATCTTTTAATAGTGCAATTCTAACTCCATAATTATGTTTATCAATAGGGATAAGAATACTTTTACTTTCAAGTACCAAACTTAAAAGTTTTTTTACCTCCATGAATACGTCTTCAAAACATTTACCTTGTTGTTTATGCGTATAAGTAAATTCTTTTGAAATAGTTTTTTCTTTTTTCATAAATATACTTAGGTCACCTATACATGTCACAAGTTCTAAATAAAGTTCTGAGGGATGTGTATACTCTTGTGTTTCATAAAAATGCAATCTACTTGCCGTTCGATTGAGGATTTGCAAAATAAGATAATCTCTTAATTCTGTAGCTTCTACACTTCCTCCTGCAAGTTTTTCAACTAATCTTTCTACTCTATATCGTATCATTCCTTCTAACTCATGTAATTGCATCATTAAAAATTCAGATTTTTCTAAATGTAAATAAGTTGGAACAAAACTATCATCTAACGATACAATGTTATTCACTGAAACATTACCGATAGTTGCTATCTGTATGACGGCATATCCATCGAGCTTATCACCTTCTTTTTTTAACATAAAATTAGGATATAAAAATGTAACATCAGCCTTACTGTCTTCACCTATATTAATATTAGGTACATCTCTATCAACTTTAGCTTTATATCTAACCGGAAATTCGTCTTGTTCTTCAAAATACGTATTGTCTTCATTAGCATAATACAATGGTAATGCAAGATAAATTGCTTTTCCATTATCTTTTGTTTCTATATCTAGTGTAAGTTGAGTAGGAAAATCTGTCTGATGAAAATATGTACCATCTGGTAAAAAACCTGAAGCAGATATAACTGATAATTTTCCAATACTTAATAGCTGATCATCTATTTCTAAAGAAAAGAGACCCCACATGTTACTACCACTAGCTATAGTACGTTGCATCAACTCTGTTGTAAACGCATAATTATTTTGTTGAAAGTGTTGAGGACGGATAAAGAGACCTTCCCTCCATGCAATATTTTTTGGCATACCTTCTCCCTATAAGAATTAAGGATAATTTTAGCATAAAAAAATTCTCTTCTCTTTAAAAATCAATTTTAGTAAAATATCTTAAATAGACTTAATGAAAAATTT
>Ga0256840_1003665_pt1 | contig 12181 bp, 14 predicted proteins | sample 355202metaG_FD_185969 | JGI IMG/M metagenome (GOLD analysis project Ga0256840, IMG submission 185969) | Hydrothermal vent microbial communities from Mid Atlantic Ridge, Atlantic Ocean - 355-202 | ecosystem: Environmental > Aquatic > Marine > Hydrothermal vents | place: Atlantic Ocean: Mid...
GTTCAAATACATCTTTTTTCCCGGTTAATGTATTGTAAATTCTTAAAGTCATATTTTTATCCTGTTTTTATTTTTTTTCATATGAAGGTCTCAATAAGTACCTGTATTTATGTGAGTTGGCTTCGCGTCTTCGGCCCATTTCTTGTTGTGAGCAGAACTGGAACATGAATCCAAATCAGCCTCATGGCCGTTATACAACTTTTAATATTAATAGTTTAATACTTTTGCTGTGCTGATTAATCAAATTTTTAACATAAACAGATAAATTGTCAATTCAACAGAAAAATATGCTGAGTTTTTCTTGCAATTTACAATTATTGCTTTTAATATATAATCACTTTTGGTCATAATGCATAGACACGAAGTTACTTTATTAGAGTCTAAGATCTTTTGCAGAATGTTCAATTTTGTTAGCATTTAAGAAAGGTATAAATTTTAACTACTGGAATACATTGAATATTTTGAGACTTAAAATTTAATCCTGCCGTAAAAAATGGAGCGAAAAAGAGTGTTGTGCAAAGGGCTGATTCCTTGATTTAGAATACAGCTATAAGGTGGGCAATCATGGCTGTTACTGCCACATCAACATATGTGTCACAAAATATATGGTATTCAGGGGTATCCGTATATAATGGTGCATTGTCTCAGACTTCATATAATCGCAATTCTCAGAACCGGAATACCCAAATACATCCCAGGAGCAATAATGTTTTTCCCGAAAACAAAAAAAATATAAAACCTGATAGTACAGGCCCTGAAGAAAAAAATAAACCAAAGAAAAAGAAAAAAGCGGGCAATCATGGAACATCAAATACCAAAGGGCTTACGGAAAAAGAACTGAGGATAATTGCAGATCTTAAGGCGATTGATACTAAAGTAAGACGTCATGAAATGGCCCATATTGCAGCAGGTGGCCAGTATATCACGTCAGGAGCCCATTATCAGTACAAAAAAGGTCCCGATGGAAATACTTACGCTGTTGCAGGAGATGTAAGTATTGACACTTCACCTGTTCCTGGAGATCCTGAAGCCACAATTAGAAAAATGCATAAAGTACAGAGAGCTGCACTTGCCCCTGCCGAGCCATCATCCCAGGACAAAAAAGTAGCAGCTGAGAGTTCATTTATTGCGGCCAAAGCACTTTCAGAACTTATGATGATGCAGGCAAAACAAAGCTCAGATGCAAAAAAACGGCAATTCCAGGCTATAGGCAACCATAGAACTGCAACCGATACATATCAAAAAGTTAGTAAAGGCCATTCCAAAACAGGTAAAACCCTTGATATAGCTGCATAAAATTAAAATGCCTTGCTTAAATCCCGGACAAAAAAGCAATGGATAAATAAACTCATGGATATTACTTAATAAGTTTTATTATCTGCTTGAACTTATTCCCCTTTGCAGCTTTCATAAGTTCAAAAAATATCATTTCATTACTTGTGACAGAGCCCCCGGCCTGTTTAATTCTGTCCATACCTATTGCTTTGTTTTCCTTTGTCCTTGATGAAACGCAATCCGCCACTATCTGTACATCATATCCTGCCTTTATCAGATCAATGCCGGTTTGATATATGCATATATGAGTTTCTATTCCCGTGAGAAGCACTTTACCCCTTCCCAGGGAATCAAATTTATCCATGAATTCCTGATTTGAGCAACAACTGAATGTATTTTTTGCTATTGGTTTGATATCAGGCAAAAGTTCTGCAAGCTGTGGAATAGTATTACCTATACTTTCCGGTACCTGCTCCATCCATATAACAGGGATATCAAGAATTTTCATTGCCTGTATAATAGTTTCAAGTGAAGCAAATAATTTGTCTTTATCATACATAATCTCGGCAAGTTTCCCCTGAACATCTATCAGAAGCAATACTGTATTATCAATTGTCAACATAAGCTTTTCTCCTTTTTTGATTTTTATATCAAACTCCCATGAACCGGCCACTCTGAAGCATGTGTACACCTCTGATATAAAAATTCTTAAACTTCCTATATATATTTAAATAGATGAGTGTAATATTTCAACATTTATTATTGATCATGTCAATATATTTTATATGACAATATTGATGTCGAATATTTCAGATAAGGAACGAGGGCGAAATAAGTTGAACAAAAATTAATAGGATTTTTTTCCATATTCAAGGCACGAGGCGGGAGCATAGCAGGCTATGTACCCAACGAGTAAAGCAGAAGATGGAGAAAAAGACATTAATTTGTCCAAGTTATTTTGTGAACATTCCTAAAATTTTTTTTAACTTTATAACCGGCAAGGCGTTAAGTGATGAATGCATTTCCTGGAAAACTACCAGCGACCTTATCCATTATGCGTGTGACAGGTTGTGATAAAAGCATCTGCATATGTAAAAGACAAATAATCTGCGGAGGACATTGTTCTCAATATGTCAGGAATATGCCATGGCAGTTATTTCAGTTTAAGTTTTGCCTTTAGTTGACCGCATGCCGCTGAAATATCATCCCCCTTGCTTTTCCTTGTGATGGCCGTGACATTTCTGTCGAGAAGTATTTGAAGAAAATGACTTATTCCTGAAGGAGAAGGTCGTTTAAAATCACTTTTTTCATGTTCATTAAACGGAATTAAATTTACCTTTGCCCGGATAGGTGCAAGTATTTTTACAAGACGTAAAGCATCTTCATCCGAGTCGTTAATATCTTTTATTAAAATATACTCAAAGGTTATTTTATTTCTCGGCTTCATTTTAAACTCACTGCAGGCATAAAGCAAATCTTTAAGGGGATATCTTTTGTTAATGGGCATGATCATGGAGCGTATTGTATCGTTTGTGGCATTTAGGGACACAGCAAGATTGGCATTTGTATCATGCCCGAGTTTTTTTATTTCAGGTACTATCCCTGATGTTGAAACGGTAACCCTCCTCGTGGAAAACTTAAGTCCATAATCACTGTCGGTTATGATTGCAAGAGCATTTATAACAGCATCATAATTTGCAAGGGGTTCTCCCATCCCCATAAAAACAATATTTGAAAGAAAATGCGCATTATCATAATCCCTGTCAAGGAGTATTTTTCTGGCATCCCTGACTTGGGAAACAATTTCCGATGTTGTAAGATTCCTTTGAAATCCTCCCTGTGCAGTGAGGCAGAACTTACATCCCTGTGCACAACCAACCTGGGAGGAGATGCACAGGGTGTAGTGATTTTTCTCAGGGATAAGAACAGATTCAACGTATTTGCCGTCAATGAGGCGAAACAAAAATTTTTCCGTTCCGTCAATGGACTTTTCCGAGTTTGATAACTCAAGCCTTGGAATTGAAAAATTTTCTTTCAACATTGTTCTCAAATCTTTGGATAGGTCGGTCATTTCATCAAAAGTATCTGCCTGACGTAGATAAATCCATTTAAATATTTGTCCTGCCCTGAATGATCTTATTTTTTTTGTTTCGAAAAAAACTTCAAGATCCTTTCTTGTAAAATTTTTGATGTCTTTCATTGTAATTATAATATTCCATTCCCGGGTGATTATTTTTTGAAGTCCTGAACTTCAAGTTTAATATTCTCGTTAACTAAGTTTAATATTCTCGTTAACTACCGGATATGTGCTATAAGCTATTTTTATATTTAAATTGTCCATATATCATGATCAGATGGCGCAATGTCCACAACATATGGTATTCGATTTCTTATGACAAATATCCAAGTTAACTATTATTTTCTTGACTTAACATAGAATAGATATTAAGCTCAATAGCTTTTAATTTACAGCCATAGTTCCGTGCAGTAGGTGCTTATTTGTGCATTCATGTAGGAATATGATTTAAAACCTTTTGCAGAATATTCAATTTTGTTATAGTTCAATAAAGGCGCAAATTTTAAGTGCAGGAATATATTTAAGTATTTTAAGACTTAAAGTTTGAACCTGACGTAGAAATCATTGCAAAAGAGAGTATTGTGCAAATGTATAGATTCTATATTATCGGCAGCAATTCTCATTATGGTTTTTTTGACATTGCAGAAAATTTGTAACCTACTGCAATCATGTTGATTGAAATTATAGTTTTTGGGCATTTCAACTCCAATTAAGCCAAATTGAGAATTGCTGATATTATCGGTTGTACGGTTGTAAAATTTTTTATAAGAAATAGCATGTAAATTTACTACACTTATTGGCTACACGCTTTCAGCCAATTTTTTGCTGTAAGCAGAACTGGAGCCTGAATATAGATCAGCCTCATAGCCGTTAGTGTTTGTTTTTGACTTGTTTAAAAGACAGGCTTGATTTTTTTATGTTTGATAATCTGAGCGATAAACTTAACTCTGCATTTAAAATACTTAAGGGGCATGGTACTCTTAGTGAAAAAAATATTGAAGACGGGCTAAAACAGGTCAGAATGGCTCTTCTTGAAGCAGATGTTAATTACAAGGTTACAAAAAAAGTTATTTCAGATATAAAGGAGAGGTCACTTGGGCAGGAGGTAATGAAGAGCTTAAGCCCGGGGCAGCAGGTCGTCAAGATTGTTTATGATGAGTTCACGCATATGATGGGCTCGGAAAATGAAGGCCTGGAATTTAAGGGCAAAAGTCCAGGTGCTGTAATGCTTGTGGGGCTCCAGGGCTCCGGTAAAACTACTACATGTGGGAAATTGGCTCTTTTTTTAAGAAAGCTGGGAAAAAATCCTTTTCTCATTCCTGTGGATGTTTACAGACCTGCAGCCATTGATCAGCTACAAAAAATAGGAAAACAGCTTGATGTCCCAGTTTTTCCTTCAACTACAGACATGGCTCCCCTGAAGATCTGCATTAATGCAGAGAAAGAAGCAAAAAACAAAGGATATGATGTCCTGCTCATTGACACCGCAGGGCGACTTCATGTAGATGAAAAGCTCATGGCCGAGCTTGCCGGAATAAAAAAAGTAATAAGACCATCTGAAATACTTTTAATTGCTGACGCCATGACAGGCCAGGATGCAGTTAACATAGCCGAGTCATTTGATAAAAGACTTGATCTCACAGGTGTTGTATTAACCAAGATGGACGGGGATGCAAGGGGCGGCGCTGCTCTCTCAATTAAGGCTGTTACCGGAAAGCCCCTTAAGTTTATAGGCGTTGGAGAAAAATTAACCGGGCTTGAGCCTTTTTACCCTGACAGGATTGCTTCAAGAATCCTTGGAATGGGTGACACCCTTTCTTTTATTGAAAAGGCCCAGGAAGCAGTTGATGGAAAAAAGGCTGAAGCGCTTGCAAAAAAACTTAAGAAAAACCAGTTCACCCTTGAGGATTTTCGAGATCAGATGGCTTCTGTGAGAAAAATGGGCTCAATAAAAGATCTCATCGGTATGTTGCCCGGAGTTAATAAAAAACAAATGAAGGGGCTTAGTATTGATGATGGACAATTTGTAAAAATTGAGGCAATTATTAATTCCATGACGTCTGAAGAACGTCGGACATATGGTATTATTAAAGGCAGCAGAAAAAAAAGAATTGCAAGGGGAAGCGGTGTAACGGTTCAGGAAGTAAATAAACTGCTTAAGAGTTATATTCAGGCAATGAAAATGATAAAAAAATTTAATAAAGGCGGTATGCGTTCATTAAAGAGCATGCTTCCGTTTTAAGGAGAAAAAGAAAAATGGCAGTAAAGATCAGATTAACAAGGCGTGGAGCAAAAAAGAAACCTTTTTACAGAATTGTGGCAAGCGATATCGAATCCCCGAGAGACGGAAAATTCCTTGAGATACTTGGTACTTATGATCCAATGATGGATCCTGCGGCGATCACATTAAAAGAGGAAAGGATCAGATACTGGATAAAAGAAGGAGCACTTCCCACAACCACTGTTAAAAGTATATTAAAAAAGCAAGGATTCCGTCCTGATCCTGCATAAGATTTTACATAAAATCCTAATGAATGCCCCAAGTTCTTAATACAATTGACACTAAAAGGAGATGGAATTATGAAAGATCTGATTACATACATTGCAAAGGCACTTGTTGATAATCCTGATGAGGTGCAAGTCTCGGAAGTCACTGGAACGCAGACGTCTGTACTTGAATTAAAAGTTGCAAAAGAGGATCTGGGGAAAGTTATTGGAAAGCAGGGCAGGTCAGCAAGGGCAATGAGAACTATACTCAGCGCAGCATCTGCAAAATTAAAAAAGCGTACAGTCCTGGAAATTGTGGAATAATTGTATGGGTGGCAAAGCTCTGTTTACAATCGGCAGGGTGACGGGAATCCATGGTCTAAAAGGCTATCTAAAGATTCAATCCTTTGCAGAATCCATATCAGCATTTAAACCCGGGATGGAATTAAACGTAAGATCTCCCGGAGATAAAATAGGAAACTGGTATGAGATACTTCACTCCTCTCCATATAAAAAAGGAATCAGACTCCTTTTAAAAAATGTGAATATAAACAATGCGGAAACTTTTATTGGAAAAGAACTTCTTGCTGCAAGGGAAAATTTTTATGATTACAGGCCTGATAATACGGCAGGATCTGAATCTGATTGTGGTGCTGATACCGAATCTATAGCCGCCGGATATAACCTGGAAAAAGATACTTATTTCTGGGAAGATCTTATAGGCCTTTCGGTTACTGATTTAAAAAATGGATAAGAGAGGTACTTGTTCCGGGGATTAAATCTGTTGTGCTGTCCGTGGATATAGATAAAAATGAAATGAAAATTGACCTTCCGGAAGGCCTTTGATGAATTTTATTGTTCTCACTCTTTTCCCCGGATTTGTTGATTTTTTTTTCACCCAGGGTGTTATTGGAAAAGCTGTGGCCAGTGGTATTATTTCAGGGGAAACTATCAATATCAGGAATTTTGCCACTGACAATCACAGAACTGTGGATGACAGACCATATGGCGGGGGGTGCGGTATGGTTATGAAACCTGACATTCTTGGTTCTGCAATCTGGTCTGCAAAAAAAAATGCACCTGACTCAAAGGTTATTCTGATGACACCACAGGGAAAGCCATTTGATCAGAAAAAAGCATGGGAACTTTCCAGAGAGAAAAAAAGTCTTATCTTTGTATGCGGCAGGTATGAAGGAATTGACGAGCGGGTGTGTGATACATTTGTTGATGAGGAAATATCCATAGGAGACTATGTGATGACGGGCGGTGAACTTGCAGTAATGGTTATTATTGATTCTGTGGCAAGGCTTGTACCGGGAGTGCTCGGAGGCTGCGAATCCGCTGAGAAGGATTCTTTTAAAAATGACAGACTTGAATATGCCCATTATACACGTCCCTTTGAGTTTGAAAACATGAAGGTGCCTGGGGTGCTTGTATCCGGAGACCATGAAAAAATAAGGCAATGGAGAACTTGGTCTTCAATACAAAGGACTTTTATAAAAAGGCCAGATCTTTTTAATAGGAAAAAACCTGATGCAAAAGAAAAGGAGATATTAAAAGAATGGTGCCGGGAGCTTGAAAATCTTGTTGGAAAATGATATTTATCTTGCTTTGATTCATTCTCCCGTTGTTAATAAAAAGGGAGAGACCATTGCATCAGCCCTGACCACAATTGACATGCATGATATTGCAAGGGCGGGAAAAACATTTGGGGTAAAAGGTATTTTTATCGTGACCCCACTTGAAGATCAAAAAGTCCTGGCCAATGAAGTTATAGACCACTGGATTCGTGGTGCTGGAGGCAGGATAAATCCTTCTCGGAGACAGGCTCTTGAGTTGCTAAGTATTGTGTCATCTTTTGGTGAAGCAAAACAAAAAATAGCGGGAAAAAATAAAAAGCCTGTCATAAGTGTCGCAACAAGTGCGGCAGATCATAAAGGTTCAGTTTCGGCAGAAGCCTTTTCAAATAAACTTGAGAATAAATTTTCCTATGTAATTGCATTTGGCACTGCATGGGGGCTTTCAGATAATTTTATAAAACACTGTGACATGATCTTAGAACCTGTCAAGGGAAATACCGGGTATAATCATCTTTCTGTGAGATCCGCTGTTTCAATACTACTGGATAGAATATTCAGAGTATGATATGATTTTATAACTGGCATGACCTCAAGCAAGAAGACCAGTCCAGCCAAAAATTAAAAATTTTACCCCAAATAGGGTCTAAGACACGAATCCAACTCACATAAATACAGATACTTATCTAAAGGTTCATATAAAAAAAAATAAAAATTAATGGAGGGACAATAAATAATGGAAGCAATTCAAAAGATAGAAAGAGAGCAGATGCGCCTTGATATTCCTGATTTCAGATCAGGTGATACCGTTAAGGTGCATGTTAAGATCAGAGAGGGTGAAAAAGAGCGTATCCAAATTTTTCAGGGTGTTGTTATTAAAAAGACAAAGGGGATTGCAAGTGCGCGTTTTACCGTAAGAAAAATTTCAGGCGGTGTGGGTGTTGAAAGGATATTTCCCCTTTATTCCCCCTGGCTTGATAAAATTGAAGTTATTTCAAGGGGGCGTGTTCGCAGATCAAAAATTTACTATCTTAGAAATCTGCGCGGGAAGGCTGCAAGGATCAAAGAAAGACGTGCCTCATAGTTGTGACTTTTAGTGTGGTCTTTTGAACGTGATGCCCGGAAAACGGGCTATAAATTTATAGCTGGAATAGATGAGGCCGGTAGAGGTCCCCTTGCCGGCCCTGTTATTTCAGCCGCAGTTATTCTTCCATTTAATTTTCCTGACCCGGGGATTACCGATTCTAAAAAACTTTCCCCAAAAAAGAGAAAAAAATTCTTTCCCATTATCATGGAAAATGCCGTTGCCGTATCACTGGGAAGATCTGATCATGATGAGATAGACAGAATAAATATTCTTGCAGCTTCCTTAAAATCCATGGAAAGAGCTGTATCAGGACTTGCACTTATTCCTGATTATCTTTTGATAGACGGAAAATTCACCATTAATTCCAATATTCCCCAAAAGGCTGTGATCAAGGGAGATTCTAAGAGTATATCAATTGCCGCGGCCTCCATTATTGCCAAGGTCACAAGGGACGCAATTATGAAAGAATTTCATTTAAGCTATCCTGAATACGGGTTTGACAGGCACAAAGGCTATCCAACAAAAGCCCACAGAAAAGCTCTCTTGAAATTCGGCCCGTGCCCTTTACACAGAAAGAGCTTTAAAGGTATAAAATAGAGAGAAGAAAATGTCCTGTCAATGGCAAAAATTTGGTAGAAAAGCGGAGGATTCTGCTGTTCTTTTTCTTGAGAATAAAGGCTATTTGATTCTGGAAAGAAATTACAGAACCAGATTTGCCGAGATAGATATTATTGCAAAACAGGGTGATTTCCTGGTTTTTATTGAAGTTAAGGCAAGAAGAAATACAAAAAAGGGTTTCCCAAAAGAAGCTGTGGGCTTTTCCAAACAGAAAAAAATCAGCCTTGCAGCAGGGCATTATTTAAGAGAAAAAAAACTCTTCAATGTTAGGGTACGTTTTGATGTAGTCGCAATCCTTGAAAAAGAAAATCATGTTAAGATTGAACTGATCGACAATGCATTTCTATCTTTGTAATTCATTTTAGAAATCCAGTCGGGCTTTTTACACCGCTGTTACTTTCTTCTGAATACAGTGAGTAATCACCATGAACACTCACGGATGTTGTATCAAAACTTAAAGGGTGTTGAATGTGAGATAAAACATTGTAGTACAAATTTTTCCCCGTAACTCTAAAATCGATTTTAACTATCCATTGGTTGAATAAACCTGTTTTTCTTTCCAGATCTATTTTCGCACGTGTATTGACAAAAAAACAAATTCATACCATAAAGTTTCAATATATCTCATTGTAATTGTATCAGTTTCTTAATTCTTATTTTCGTATTTTTTGGCAAAAGAATGAAGAAATCCATTTTAATTCTAGCTTGTCAAGATTAGGTACTTGCTTTGGTCAGAAACAAATAAGGCTTTGAAAAAAAATCAGGAGTATTATGTAACAGCCATGAGGCCGATTTTTTCGACTCTCAGACAGCCTCAAGAATCAAAGATTCTGACAAAAACATGAAACTCTTATAATTCAAGAGACTTTGCATGATTTTTTTATAAAACAGGGAAGAAACACAATATCATGACTAAAACACATGACACATATTTTTTAAATGCAGATGTCGCTTTAAAATATGCATTGCAGCAAAACAGAACTGTACCATTGGCGGATTCAGGAAAGGGACTGCAGATATGTTATTATAATGGCAAACCAGTAAACAATGCCCCTGAAAATATGATCTTTGTTCCCCTTGATAAACTTTTTGACTATTTTATCAATACGAAAAACCGTCAACCCACTTTGTTAAGCCGTGAAGGAAGTCAATTTTCACAAAAAAAAATAAAAGAAATTGAGCAGTATTTTGAAAAAGTATTTACTGAGGTTAATGAAAAAAGAGATCAAAGAAGGCAGCATTATATCGAGTTGATAAAAAATCAGGAGCCTGATTTCAATGACAATCCAAAACGTGTTTTTCTTATGACTTCTCGTCATACCACTGTTATTCAATATTCCACAAAGGGAATCGCAAAAGCTTTTGATGATTTGGGCTATGATACAAAAATTTTAATTGAAGAAGATGATATGCAGCTTTTGTATAAGGATTTGCGGGTGAAAGAAATATATGAATTCAATCCCCATATAACATTTAATATAAATCATATGTTCAATGATATCGTTAATGAAAAAACCTGGAATATTGTATGGTGGCAGGATCCAATGGAAGAATTAATGAATGACGTGCCAATTAATGTACGTGAAAGAGATATTGTTTTCTCCTTTGATCCATCTTTTGATGCATTCTGGATAAAAAAGCAGGTAACACCTGTTTACCGGCAGTATTTCTGTATAGATGATAAAGTCTTTTATCCTGATTCAAAAATTGAACGTAAAAATAAAGTGGTCTTTATTGGAAGCTCTTATATAAATTTTTTTAAGTATGCTATGATACCTGAAAGTTTCAAACAGGAACTGATTTCCTGGCTTGAGAAGGGTAAAAAATTTTCAGAAAATGATGTAAAAATATTAGGTGATAAATATAGTTTAAGTTTTGAGCATTATCCAGTAGTTGGTATATTGCAGGGAATTGTAAGGGATACTACAATTCAATGGCTGTGTGAAGAATCTGATCTTGAAGTTGAAATTTATGGCAGGAACTGGGAAGAATATGAAATTGTAAAACCTTTTTTTAAAGGAGAAGTACCCCATGGGAAAGCAGTTGCTGATATTTATTGTTCTGCAAAATATGCATTGTCATGTCAGGGTTCTACTATCCAGTCCCAGAGGCTTGCTGAAATAGCTGCATGTGGTGCTTTTCCTGTTGTTTATGATTCAAGGCCATTTTCCCCTGATCCATTATGGGAAGATCAGTATTTATTTTTTAGAACAAGAAATGAATTAAAGGAAGCATTAAAAAAAGAACCAAAGATGTACAAAGGTACTTTTGAAAGGATAAAAAGCAAATTCTCATACGAGTGCTTTGCAAAACAAATAGACAGGATGATTCCCAAACGCTGATAAAATTAATATTGGAACATATTGTACCATGAGCTTAATAAAAAATACCCCAAATGTCTCGATTACTCCATATTATTGGCTGAAAAACCTCCATAAGGCAATTTCAGCTTCGTTATGTAAAAATAGCAGAAGAGCAATGGATCTTGACACCGGCCTTAATCATGCGGGAAAAATTATAAAAAATATTATTGAATCACAGGCATCCATCTATTGGGTGGGAAATGGCGGCAGTGCGGCAATATGTTCCCATCTCGCGCAGGATATGTTAAACAAACTCGGAGCAAAATCCATATTTCTGGATAATTCATCTTTAATGACGTGCATGGCAAATGATTTCGGGTATGAAAATGTTTATCTGCTTCCTTTGAAAATTTTGATCAAGCCGGGTGATCTCTTAATTGCTGTTTCAAGTTCGGGTAATTCTGAAAATATAGTTTTATGTGCAGAAATGGCATTAGAGAACAGTATAAGTCTCATATCACTAAGCGGTATCAACGATACTAACGGGCTGTGGAATATGAAATGTGATTTATCTTTTTTTGTGCCTTCCGACTTGTATGGAATTGTTGAAATTGCCCACGAGGCTATTCTTCACAGCGTAATAGAATCATTATGGCTTACAGAAAAAAACAGCAATAACACCGAAAAATTTATATGAAACTCCTGCAAAAATTCTTTAAAATAAGAGTTTCATGCTTTGTTGAGAGGCCGTCGAAGT
>Ga0256840_1003666_pt1 | contig 12178 bp, 12 predicted proteins | sample 355202metaG_FD_185969 | JGI IMG/M metagenome (GOLD analysis project Ga0256840, IMG submission 185969) | Hydrothermal vent microbial communities from Mid Atlantic Ridge, Atlantic Ocean - 355-202 | ecosystem: Environmental > Aquatic > Marine > Hydrothermal vents | place: Atlantic Ocean: Mid...
CTCTGGTTCTGACCGTAGTCCTAATTCTTGGACTGCTCAGCGCAGCCTACAACGGAAACCTGAATTCCAATTTTGTTCTCACGTGGGCACTTCTTCTCGGTATCGTCTGGCTACTAACGGTGGGCAAAACATCTGGTAAGGGGGGACGTTGATGCTAGAGGAATATGTGTCAGGCATCTTATTTGGAATTTCCCTATGGCTGATAACGTCGGGACTTATTTTATACTTTAAGACCCCAAAGACTTTCTCGTTTGTAATCCGGAAAAGTGGCTTGGAAGTGGTTCCCAAAAACGAACTTCCCGACGAAGTTAGGGAATACAAACGTAGACTGGAAGAATCCCTCCGCCAAAAACTCATTGAAAAGAGCAGGAAGGAAGCGAGAAACCGACTCTTGGCTGGAGTGTTTCTGCTTGTGGCTACAGTTTTATTCAACCTCTTTGGTGGTATTCCATGATGCGAAACATAGCAAAACTCTGTATCTTCCTTTTTATTGCCCTTTCGATGGCTTATGGCTTTTATACTAGCAGGTTGTTTCCTTTAACCGTTGGCATAGGACTGCTCGCAATCCTCGAAGTCTCGATAAGAATCAGAACATACCTGATTTCCTCTCCAAAATTAGACAGGGGTGATTTATCGTGAAGTATATCGTCGTTAAGAGGTTTAAAAGTGTGGAAGAAGCCGAGGAGTTTCTCAGTAGTAACAACAGAAGGCATCCCTATGGGCTGTTAACACTCACCTCCTTCCTGCTGGGAAGCTTTGTCTTGTCCCGGCTTTCGCTGGATAACAGCACCAAGAACGTCTTACTCCTCATCTGGGGTGTTCTGGTCTTTGTCCTGCTCCCTAAGCTCTTGGATAAAAAATAATGAATAGAGAGCGGTCAGCTTTTGACCCTCTCAATCCCTATCTTCGCCTGGACCTCCGGCCACTCGACGACGTAGCCCTTGGCCTCCTCAAAGCGAACCTCAACCGCTCTCGTCTCCTTCTTCACGTGGTCTAGGTTCTCTTTGAGTAACTCGCGGTTCTCTTCGCTCGTCTCTATGGTTACGACGATTCTGTCGTTGACGTCCAGATCAAGCCTCTTCCTCATCTCCTGTATCCTTCTCACGAACTCCCTCGCGAGGCCCTCCGATAAAAGCTCCCTCGTGAGTGTCTTGTCGATGAACACCCTTCCGCCCTCGAACTCTTCGCTGACAAAGAAGTCAGGCAGTTTCTCCTCGATTGTCAAGTGCTCCCTTGTGAGGTGGAAGGTCTTTCCTTCGAGCTCGACGTCCATCTCACCGGCCTCATAGAGCTCCATTCCGTGCTCGTTTATCCACGCTATCACGAGCTTGGCATCGCCCTTGAACTCTGGACCAACTTTCGCGAAGTTGGGCTTTATGACGAGCTCGCGCTCGACCCTTCCAACCACAACTTCCTTGGCGTTGAGCTGGTCGCGGAGTATTCTGTTGAGCCTCTCGACGGCTTTTGCAACGGTCTCGTCCTCCGTCTCGACGATTATCCTCCTGACCGGGTAGCGGAGCTTTATCTTGGCCCTCTGCCTCGCTGAAGAGCCGGCCTCGACTATCCTCCTGACGTACTCCATCTCCCTCTCAAGCTCCTCGTCCCTTGCCCCCTCATCGGCCTTGGGCCAGTCGAGCATATGGACGCTCTCAACGCCAAGGAACGGCCTCAGCATGTTCCCGTATATCTCCTCCGCTATGTACGGGGTAAACGGTGCCATAAGCCTCAGCAGGACGTTGAATACCTTCCAGACGGTGTAGTAGGCGGCGAGCTTGTCAGGGTCGTCGCCCTCGACCCACATGCGCTTCCTTATCAGGCGCACGTACCACCTGCTCAGATCCTCGACGACGAAGTGGTATATCGCCCTGGTGGCCCTTGTGAGCCTGAAGGTCTCAATTCCCTCGGTGACTTCTCCGATGAGCCCGTTGGCCCTGCTGAGTATCCACTTATCTTCTTCCCTGAAGGGAAGCTCCTCCGACTTGAGCTTGGTAGGGTCGAAGCTGTCGAGGCTCATGTAGGTCGCGCTGAGGACGTAGACGTTCCAGAGTATGTTGAGCATCCTCTTTACCTGTGCCAGTCCCTTCCAGCTGAAGCGCAGGTTCTCCCAGGGGTTCGTCGCCCAGAGCATGTAGAACCTAAAGGGGTCCCTTCCCTCCTTCTGGACGACCTCCTCCGGCCTTATGATGTTGCCGAGGCTCTTGCTCATCTTGTCGCCCTTCTCGTCGAGGACGTAGCCGTGCATCGCCACGTGCCTGTAGGGGACTGTGTCAAAGGCTATAACGCTGGCGGCCTGCTGGGAGTAGAACCACTTGGTGACCTGATCCTCGCCCTCGACTATGAAGTCGGCCGGCCAGAGCTTCCTGAAGTTCTCCTCCGTTCTCGGGTAGTCCAGCGAAGCCCAGCTCGCTATTCCGCTGTCAAACCAGACGTCAACGACGTCCTTGACGCGGCGCATCTCCTTGCCGTTGACCTTTATGATGAATACATCGACGTAGGGCCTGTGCAAATCTTCAGGGCCGATCTTCTCCTCTATGACCTTGAGCTTCTCCTCATAGCTCTCGGGAAGCTCTATCCTCTCGCCGTTCACCTCTATCGCAACGGCGAGTTCGACTAACTCCTTGAAGGAGCCAACGACGTGTATCTCGCCGTCCTCGCTCTGCCATATGGGGAGCGGTATGCCCCAGTACCTCTGCCTGCTTATGACCCAGTCGCCTGAGTTCATGACGCCGTTGTCGTAGCGCACCTTGACCCAGTCAGGATACCAGGTGACCTTCTCGTCGTTCTCCTTGATTATCTTGTCCTTGACCTTGCTGACCTTGAGGAACCACTGGTCGGTGGCGCGGAATATGAGCGGGGTCTTACAGCGCCAGCAGTGCGGGTACTTGTGCTCTATCGTTCCGGCCTTCACGAGGTAGCCCTTCTCGCGAAGGTGCTCTATTATCTCCGGATCGGCGTCCTTGACATAGGTTCCCTTCCAGTAGCCCTCCGTGTAGCGTCCCTCGTCGTCGACCGGGCTGTAAACAGGGAGCCCGTACTCCCTTCCGACCTCGTAGTCCTCCTCACCGTGGCCAGGGGCGGTGTGTACCAGACCGGTACCGTCCTCGAGCGTCACGTGTTCACCGAGTATAACGCGGTGTGCCCACTCGTACCTCTCGTGGAACTCCCTCTGCGCCGGATACTCGTCCATGAGGACGTGGACGTAGCGCACTCCTTCGAGCTCCTCTCCCTTGAACTCCTCGACTATCTCGCCCTTAACACCGATCTCGGCAAGAACGTGCTCGACGAGGGCCTTCGCTATTATCCAGTACTCCTCTCCGTTCTCGGTTTCAACCCTGACCTTGGCGTAGTCATACTCCGGGTGAACGGTAACCGCTAAGTTTGCCGGGAGCGTCCAGGGCGTGGTCGTCCAGATGAGGAGGTACTCGTTCTCCTTCCCCTCAACCGGGAACTTGACGTATATGCTCGGGTCCTCCCTTATCTTGTACTCGCCGCGGACTTCGTGCTCCGCTAAAGCGGTCTCACACCTCGGGCACCAGTGGAGGACGCGCTTGTCCTTCTCCAGAAGTCCTTTCTCATGGGCCCTCTTGAGCGTGAACCAGCCTGATTCTATGTACTCGTTCTTTATCGTCATGTAGGGGTTGTCCCAGTCCATCCAGACACCGAGCTGCCTGAACTGTCCGGTCATTACCTTGAGGTTGTTGAGGGCGAACTCCTTGCACTTCTTGATGAAGTTGTCGACGCCTATCTCCGTCTCGATGTCCTTCTTGGTCTTGAGGCCGAGGGCCTGCTCGACCTTGACCTCTATCGGGAGGCCGTGCATGTCGAAGCCAGGTTGCCTTCTCACGTTGTAACCCTGCATCGTCCTGAACCTTATCACGGTGTCCTTGATTATCTTGTTCCAGGCTGTACCGAGGTGTATTGCACCGCTGACGTACGGGGGCCCGTCGAGGAAGTAGTACTTCGGGCCGTTCTGGCGCAGAGATTTCACCTTTCCGTAGGTGCCCCCCTCTTCCCAAAAGCGTTCGACCTTCTCCTCAAGTTTTTCTGGGGAGTACTCCCTAAGCTCTGGCTCTTTTATCATGTTAAAACCTCCCTGTGGTTTTTGGGTTGATGGTCACGACTAACTAACTCAGAACAGAATTCAAGCCTCGAAACGGGCGAAGCGAAGGATAAAACACTCCCCCCTCATGGGCATCGGGCAGAGTTGGGGAATTTCCTTATAAGGTTTTGGGTGGGACCTTGCCCCCTGCTCTCTTTTTTTAGGGCATGTTTCACATAGTGTGAGTTAGCAGTTTGAGGGTGTCGTCTTGTGGTTCTCCTGCCTCTCCCAATCCTGCCAGATGGCGTTGGCTATGCCGTAGAACTCCGGAATGTTGTCCAGTCCGGGATCCCCGACGTTTATGACCTCCTTTCCGAGGTACCTGCAGCGCTTCTCCTTGTTCTCCTTCGAGAACTCCTTGGTTCTCTCCTTGATGTACACGTGCACCATCGTCACCACCCCCGTACGTTTTGATCTTTAGATTTTATTAACCTTCTGTTATTAAATATGGGGGTAACCTTATAAACCTCACATTCGATATCCGTCTAAACCTTATCATGATGGTGAAATTGTATGGGTCCCCTCACCTACCTGCTCCTCTCGTTCGCCCTCGTTGTGGTGCTCCTCCGCCTAAAGGTCAACATAGGGGTTTCCATTTTTGCCGGGTCGGTGTTTCTGGGCGTTCTCTTTGGATTGACACCGTGGGGGCTTCTGAAGGCATTTTATGTCTCAACGACTTCCTGGACCACAGTAAGACTCATACTCATAATCGCGGCCATAATGGCCCTCACAAGCGTCTTCTCCCAGACGGGATACCTAAAGATGATGGAGGCCGCCGTCGGGGACCTTTTTCCCAATGAGAAGTACTCCCTTGCGGCGCTTCCTGCGCTGATAGGCCTCATGCCGATGCCTGCGGGTGCCCTGGTTTCGGCTCCGATGATCGATGGGGTGGCGAACGAGTTTGGGATCTCCCCCGAGGATAGAACCCTGATAAACTACTGGTTCAGGCACGTGTGGGAGCATTCGTGGCCTATGTATCAGGCGATAATCATAGCTTCCGCCATCCTTGGGATATCCGTCCGGGAGATAAGCAGCAGAATGTTCCCGCTGACCCTTATAATGATAGTCGTTGGGTACTTCCTCCTCTTGAGGCCCATAGATGCTCCAAGGAATGATAGGGGGGATCTCAGGCGGGGGGCCATTCTCTTCCTCAGGAGCACGTACCCCATTCTGGTCATAGTAGTGATCTCGATAGTACTGGGGTACGATATGGTCTACAGTGCATTTCTGGGTTTTCTTTCGGCTCTGTTACCGCACTTTAGGAACGTTAAGAAGGTGGAGGTGCTGAAACACGCCCTTCAGCCGAAGATAGTTTTTCTTCTCCTTTCCGTCATGTACTTCAAAGAGCTCCTCTCCGTCACGGGTGCCATCGGGGCCCTTCCCAGGACGATTCTTGGACTGAACTTTCCGGTGGTGTTCGTCATAGTCCTCACGCCCTTCGTCGTTGGCCTTATAACCGGGATAAGCTTTGCGTACGTTGGTATGACGTTCCCGCTCCTGCTGCCTTTTTTCACCGACTTCAAGTGGGTGGCGCTGGCCTACCTGAGCGGTTACATGGGAATGCTCTTCAGCCCGGTTCATCTGTGCCTCGTTTTCTCCGCCGAGTACTATAGGGCGGAGCTGGGGAAGGTTTACAGGGTCATGCTCGTCCCCGCGCTCGTTCTCTTCCTGCTGGGTCTTGCTTATATATTCTTGGTGCTCTGACCTGTTTCGGTTCTGGTCTAGGTCACAGGGGTTTGGCGGGTTCCGCCGCGGGGGAGCCTTTTCGTATCTCGTTCCATATTCCCGCCATTATCAGGGCGGCCCCGATGTATCCCTTTAGGGACAGGACCTCTCTGAGGGCTATTAACGAGACTACGGATGCGAATATTGGTTCGGAGGAGTATATCAGGGCGGCCCTGTACGCTGGAACAAAGCGCTGGTAGCGTAGCTGTAGTGTGAACGTCAGCGCAGTTGCGAACACCACCAGGTATATTATCCCACCCCACGCCGCGGGGGCCGTCGGGATAACGGGTTTCTCCATGAGGACAGAGACCGCGGTGGAAAGCACGAAGTTCCAGAATATCTGCCAGAAGGTTAAGCTCAGGTAGTCGTGTCCCCTGAACGACTCGACTAGAACTATCTGAAAGGCGAAGCTCAGGGCCGAGACGACCGTCAGGGCATCCCCGTGGTTGAGGTGAATGGTTGCCCCGGATATGAGGTACAGACCGGTGAGCGCGATCCCGAGGGAGAGGGTGTCCCTCGCCCTGACCCTCTCATGGAGGAGGAAATACGCCACAAAGGGTGTGAAGACCACGTATAGAGAGGTTATAAAGGCTGAATTGGACGGGCTGGTGTACTCCAGGCCGACTATCTGGAAGCCGTGGCCGAAGAAGAGCGTGATACCCAGGATGAGTCCGGGCTTTAGACTTTCCCTTTTTACGAGTCTTCCCCGGAATATGGCGAACATCAGGATGGATGCAAGCCCGAATCTGTAAGCTAGGAACAGAAACGGGGGCAGGCTCTCAAGCCCTACCTTCATGACGGCGAACGTGCTCCCCCATATCGCCGTGATGCCAACGAGTATTAATTCTTCCCGCCGCATGGTGCATGAGAGTCCCGGGAAAATAAAAGCTTATTCCCCGGGTCCGTTGATGCACTCCATGTTCATCGCGAGGAGTATCTCGACGAAACCGGTTTCCAGGTTTTCCCTTATCTTCCCCGCAAGCGGTTTAAACTCCTCGGGGGTGAGTGGTCTTTTGTTCTTCAACCATTTGATTTTTCCGTCGTTCTTATCAAGTACTATTATCTCTCCTTCCGTGAGGAGGGGAACGTAATTCATTTTTACCCCGTACAGTTCCTCTGCAAAGGCCAGCTTCGCCCTCATGAGTTCGAGGTAGTTGGCCAGGTCTTCACCCAAAATATGCCTGAATTCGTGCTCCATTCTCCCACCGTTCTGGTTTCAATGTACATACTTATTAACTTATCGGGCATATATGGGTATGAATGCACGGGGGAAAGGTCAATAAGCGGTTCGCGTTTATCACTTACGGTGAGTTGCATGCAGATGAAGAGGGCCTATCACTTCCATGCGTATCAACCCGGCGATATAATCCGCATCCACGATGGGTCTGGGTGGGACCCGATAAAGTACTCAGAGAGGCTCAGCCCGGTCTCCCTCAGGATAAGGGATACGGACGTTAAGGGTCGGAACTGGACCCGGGCTGTGATTAAGGCGTATGAGCACACGAACGAGGTCTTGGGGCGCTTGAAGGAGAAGAGTATAAGTGTTGACTTTGAGCCTTTTACCCTCTACATGATCCTCCGCTACAAACCGAGGATATACGGCGAGATTGTGGAGCTGCTCGGTGGCCATGTGGAAACCGTTCCTACTCCCCCATTTCATCCCATCATGCCCCACCTGGGTAAGTTTGACCAGGAGGTTCTTGCAAGGGTTTCTTTTGATTTTTATCAGCCTTTCCTGGGAGGATCCGGGGTGGTGGGGTACTGGCTTCCTGAGGCAGTCATAACGAGGGAAACCGCCGGCATCGTGGCGAGATCAAGTGGTGCCGAGGTCGTCTTTCTCCTCGATGAAAGGCAGTTCGTGGGGCTTAACCTCCCTCAGGCGAAGTTCTCCTGCAACACCTACAAGTGCGATGGGGGGCTGGCCTACGTCTTCGGCAGGGACCACCAGCTCAGCGATGCCTTTGCCTTCAACACTCTGGACGTGGATGGTCTCGTTAGGGCCGTCGTTGAGGGCAGGGTGGACGTCTTCAAGGAGAACGCAGGGATACCCTATTTGGTCTATTTGGCCAGCGACTTGGAAGCCCTTCTGTCCAATCCAGCGCAGCTTGACAGGTTCCTTGGCTGGATGGGGGGCCTGGAGGGGAGGGGCGTTGAGGGCGTCAGCGTGCCTGACTTCGTTAGAAAGAAAAAGGGTGGGGAGTACGATTGCCTGGAGGGGGAGTGCAGCGATCACTTCCGGATAAACGTTAAGGACTACTCGAGCTGGAGCGACTACTACGACCTGAGTCTCGACGGCAGAACAGGGGACATGAGATGGCTCGGCATGCGCAGAGAGGATGGGAGGGTCATCGGCCGTTCCCATGGGGGTAAGAAGGTTTCTCAGCTCTGGAAGTATGCCTTCACGAAGCTCTTCCGTGAGCTCAACAGGGCCGTTAGGTTCGGTGTTATCGACATGATAAAGCGTTATTCTCCAGAAACCGGGAAGGGGGACGTTATGGACTTTCTGGTCCGCTACGCCAGGGTCTTCTTCAGGGAGCACTACGAGTACTTCGACATGGAAACCGGTGTTGACTACGTTGTGGAGCCTTTGGGGGACGTTGACCCGACCCTTGCGATGAAGCTGGGGAGGGTGTACTACATCATGCTCCTCGCCAACCACTCCTGTCCGCGCTTCTGGGAGAACATCGATACGCGCGTGACCTTTGGGAACGTTGCGGCGATAAGCAAAGCTCTTATTGAACTGATGGAGGTCTACATGAGGGAGGGACTCGGTGAGAGGGCCAACTTCTTCCTCTTCGAGTACATGAAACTCCTGGCCTTTCCCCAGCTCTACTACGACTACGATCTCTACAGGCTTCAGGGGGTCGAGGGCTGGGAGACGACTGAGAGGGCGTGGTTTGATTCCCTGAGGAGTGAGGTTCCGAACAGTCCCTACAACGTCGTTACGCGGGCGGCCCTGTACACTGGCAAGGAGGCCCTTCCGGATGAGGTCAAGACGGCCCTGGGTATACTCTACGACTTTGAGGGGGCGGTGGCCGATACTGGTCACGTTCCCGGCGAGGCTCACGGGAGCTGGGAGAACGTTGAATGGTGCGAGCACAGGGAGTGAGCTCTCAGCCTTTCAGTCCCCATTTTTTCCTGCTCAGGAGCAGGTAGGCTTCTTCCTCCATTTTCTTCGGTACGTAGTCCACCAGGAGACTTGCGCCCCTCACGCTCTCCCGTATCCCCCTTCCTGTGGAAACCTGATTCTTCCTGAGCAACGCTTCGATGACCTCGGTTATGCTCTGCTCGACGTTTTTTTCCGCGTACAGCCTCTTTCCGACAATCCACACCCGTTTGTTTTTTCTGTAGAAATTTTGCCCCCTCTCCGTGAAGAACTCGGGGCCGGGCTCCACTTTTACCCTTGCCCTGACCACACTGTCCGTTTCGAGCATGATGAACGCCGTCCCTCTGGAGTAGCCCGTGTTCCACGCTAGGACCCTAAAGCCCTCCCTGGATAGGGCTTTCTCAAGTCCCCTCGCGCTCCTCTCAAGCTGGGGGAGGAGGAGGTCGTCTACCATCTCTGGCTTTTTGAAGACCAGCGTCACGAGGTGGGTTCCTTTTCTCCTGAGTTCGGAGAGGTAGTTTCCTCTTTTCTGGCGTCCCGGGAAGAAGAACTCCTCAGACGGATTCTCAAGGAATTTATGTGCCTTGAAGTAGAAAACCCCGTATTTTTCCCAGCTCAGGTTCGCCGCGACGTTCCTCCTTGGGTCGACGGGGTCGATTACTATCAGGGGCCTGTCAGCCTCAGCCTCACGCCTGACGGTTTTCATGGCCATCTCATGCTCCCGCTTGAGCCAGTTTCCGGGGTCTATTATCTTCTGTTTCAGCATGAAGTCCGCATTCTCGAGGGTTTTGATGAATGAGCCGTACCTGATGACGAGAATCTCGGCGAGGTATCCTGAAAAGCCCCGGATGTATATCTCGCTCCCGTAGGCGTTTATCCCCTTCAAAAAGCGCTTGAGGAGCCGCACTTCGTCGTTCCTGCCCTGGAGGTTCTCAAGGATCCAGCGGTTGTGGAGTACCGAGCGGTCAACGGCCGTTCTAACGTCACTCCAGCTTTTCACGTCGTAGCAGGGGACTAGGTCAACCTTCACACCTCTGTAACGCGCCCTCACGTAGGGGTGCTCGGCGTAGGCGATTTCATGTGAGTCGAGCTTCTCCGCTATGGCCTTCCCAAGATTTAGACCTTCCTCGCGGAGCTTCTCCAGTGGGACATCGAGGGGAAAAGCCAGAAACAGGTCAACGTCGTGGTCTCCCGCCAAGTAGGTATCTTTGGCGAGCGAGCCGACGAAGTGGGGCTTAACGTCGAGCCCCATGCTTTCGATGGTATTCTCCGCTATGCTCTCTAGTTCATCCATCAGACCCTCCAAAAAGACCCTTTCCTCGTCCGTCGGATGTATTTGCTGGAGAACGCTCTGAAGCACGACCTCGACGTCCATTTTACACCTCACTCCGCGAGTTCAAACCTCGCAACGGTCTCGTAGATGGGCCCCTTCGGCGTAAGTGTGCTCTTCTTCAGGTCTACAGCCTCGACATCGAACTCCCCGAAGTCCTCGTTCGCCAAATCCTTCAGTGCCATCGCCAGCTTGACCTTATCTCTGACAAACTTCACCCTGCCGATGGTTATGTGGGCAACAAAGTCCTTGTCCTTCTTGAAGCCGAGCCTCCTCATCTCGCGCTCGACGTCATTCGCTATAGCCGTTATCTCCTTGTCGTTCTCTATTCCGGCCCAGATTACGCGAACGTAGTTCGGGTTCGGGAAGACTCCTATACCTTTAACGCGAACGCGGTGCTTTTTGTGCCTCCTCGCTATCTCCGCGAGGGCCTTCTTGACCTCCTCCGCTAAAGCTTCGTCAATTTCGCCGAGGAACTTAAGCGTGACATGGAGGTTTTCGGACTCGACGAACTTTATCTTGGCAGACTTGTTACCTACCCTCTCCTGGGCCTTTATGAGGTTGTCGCGGACTTCGTCGCTAACCTCAATTGCTATGAACGCCCTCATACCACCACCGAGGAAAGTTGGGGGAGGGGGTTAAAGGGATTTCGAATTCTTGAAAATGAACTCTTCACCCTCCTAAGAGCCACATCAGGATGAACGTTATTACTCCGATTTCCCACATGGTATCCAGTGGTAGCCCTTCCAAACGTTTTGACTTTGTGTGCTTTAGGACAAATACAATTAAAATAAAAGAAAGATTAGGAAATCCAAAATTGTCCTGTAGTTCATTTTCCCACCTCTGGCTTAACTTTCGTTTTGGAGTCAAGGAAAAATTAATAATGGCGGTAACTGAGCCATAAACCAAAAAGAATCGCCCCAAAAAACAAGGCGATAGCAGCCCACATCTGCTTAGTATGGTCTTTTGTCCGTAATCCCAATATTCCGAAAGCAAGGGAATAAATGAAAAAGAAAACTCCAACGAGTACATCCATCGTGTTTGCGTTCAAGGGCATCACCTTAGTTATGCCATATTATTGTCTGTCCCAGCACGTACTCCACGTAGATACCCTTATGACCACCTAATGCATCTATCGTATAAATAACTGTCGCGCTGGCCATCAATGCTGCTGCCGCTATAAGGGCAATGCCTGCAGGAACCCCAGTATAAATTAAATATGCTGCTATCGCACCAGCTGTGGCTGACCCCTTCTCCAATATACTAACGATATCTTGTGTTTCCTGTTCAGTGAATACAACTTTCCATCCCCACCAGTGGTGCTCAAATGATGCGTCTGGATGTATCATGCCTCCTTTGAACGGAGCTGTGGAGACGGGCCGGTAATAGGTTGTTCTTTTGAAGGGCTGGGACAATTCTTGTATCTCACTCTTATTGTAACTGTAAGTCTGGGATCTGCCATCCGTTACGGTTTTAACCACAACATTGTTTTCAGTGGTCTTTATAACCTGAGAGAGGCTTATGGATTTCCCATCGTAGATGCCCACTATTGATCCCTTGGGAGTATGTATGGTGAATGCATAGTATGAACTGGCCTTATAGCCCTGAATATTTTCAATAGAAATCTCAGTTCTTGGTATTCCCAAGGCCGGGAGTTCATCTGAGACTATGGACAGTATCTTTGATTTGTCTGTTTTAGATAGAGGGGATACTCGGAGCTGAATTGGTGTGTACTGGTTTTTTGAAACCACAGCGGTTGCGCTTGCACTTCCTGCGGTCACTCCGACCATCAGCAGTCCCAGCAGGACTGCCAACAGGGGCTTCCACCGCAAGTGGTCCACCTCCATGGGTTGTCTGCACTCAATACTGTGCAACTTTCCCTTATAAATTTTCCGTTTACTCTAAGTAAGATTTCTTC